>Ga0209517_10005277_pt1 | contig 16525 bp, 16 predicted proteins | sample PeaSoiMetSII2010_FD_187695 | JGI IMG/M metagenome (GOLD analysis project Ga0209517, IMG submission 187695) | Peat soil microbial communities from Weissenstadt, Germany - SII-2010 (SPAdes) (version 2) | ecosystem: Environmental > Terrestrial > Soil > Wetlands > Peat | place: Germany...
CTTTGAAGGCCCGTACGCATCGACGGATGCTGTCGATCGACTGCTGGCTGCCCTGAAACAGCGTGAGACCATGTTCGCCGAGCCAAGCCGCCGCGTCCTCGCGATACGTCGCGACGTAAATTGGCGGATGGGGCTTTTGTATACATTTCGGCTCAATCGATTCAGTGCGGTTGCCGACTTGGACCTTGGGATAGGTCCAATAGCGAATCACAGTGCTGAGCATCTCGTCGAACGCGGGAGATCGCTTTTCATAGTCGAGGCCCCACGCCTCAAAGTAGCGGCTGGTGTTACCTCGGGAGATACCCAAGTCGACGCGCCCCTCAGAGAGTACGTCAAGTGTGGCGATCTCTTCAGCCAAGCGGATTGGCTGGAACAATGGGAGCACGAGAACCGAGAACCCGATGCGGATTGTGTGGGTCCGCATGGCGAGAGCCGTCGCGAGCAGGATTGGCGAAAGACAGACTCGGCTATTTTGGCCAAAATGTTCCTCGTTGAGCCACAAACCATCGTAGCCGAGCGATTCAGCCCAGGGCCCTAGCTCCAGAAGGTTGCGCGCAGATTCGTCCAGGCCAGCGCCACATCCAGACAAGTCGAAGCGCATTTCGAACATCCCTTCCGCTAACGTAGCAACTGCGTTTTCGCGTATGGTGTTTATTAAGACGCGGTCAGAGCCAAGCCTATCCCACCAAGCGCACTGATCGCGACAACGACGAGCGGCGGTGCTCGCCAGACGGTGAGAAGGACGAACCCGACGAGCGCCAGCGCGAAATCGCCCGGAGTCTTCACAGCACTCGTCCAGACCGGATTATAAAGCGCCGCGCCGAGGAGGCCGACCACCGCGGCGTTGACGCCACGCATGATCGCTTGGGCGTCGGAGCGTCGCCGAAAGGTCTCCCAGAACGGCAATGTGCCCATGAGGACGAGGATGCCTGGGAGAAAAATGCCAATCAGGCTGATAACCGCGCCGGCTATGCCGTTCGGCGGCGACTTCATGACCGCCCCGAGGTAGGCCGAGAAGGTAAAGAGCGGTCCTGGGACGGCCTGTGCCGCACCATAGCCGGCCAGAAAAGCATCGTCGCTGACCCATCCTGGCGTCACGGTTGCTTCGCGTAGCAGAGGCAGAACGACGTGTCCTCCACCGAACACGAGGGCGCCGGATCGATAGAACGCATTGAACAGCGCGAGGCCTTGCGCATGGATCATGGTGTTCAACAGGGGGAGCCCGCCGAGCAGGAGGAAAAACGCAACAAGAGCCAGCGATCCTATCGGGCGCGAGACCGGCACGGACATGTGCCCTTCGCCGTTCGCTGCCGGCGGCCCGGCGCGACAGAGCCATAGGCCCGCAATGCCACTTAACGCGATGGCTCCGATCTGAGCGATTGACGAGGAACTGAACAGAATAATCACGGCGACGATAACGGCGATCGATGCACGCTCACGGTCAGGGCAGAGCGTTCGCGCCATTCCCCAAACGGCCTGCGCGACGATCGCTACGGCGACGAGCTTGAGGCCATGCAACAGGCCAGCCCCGATCAGTCCCTGAAGGGTCTTCGCGCCGTAAGCAAAGAGCACGAGCAAAATGGCGGACGGCAGCGTGAAGGCAATCCATGCAGCGCCGCCGCCGAGATAGCCGCCGCGCATCAACCCAATGGAAAATCCAACCTGGCTGCTGGCCGGCCCCGGCAGAAATTGGCACAGTGCGACGAGATCGGCAAAGGCTGCCTCGTCGATCCAGCGACGGCGGACCACAAATTCGTCTCGGAAATAGCCAATGTGGGCAATCGGCCCACCAAAGCAGCTGACGCCGAGTTTACCGAAGGCGAGCAGCACCTCCAATGGCGAGCCGGATCGCTGGTATTTCTGGACACTCTTTACATCCACTCTGATCAGTTCCTGGCTTTCTGAACTAGGCACATACATATTGTCCCATCAGTCCGGCCTCCTCGTGTTCGAGGATGTGGCAGTGGTACATGAAGGGATGCTCTCGCGTCGCCGGCCGACCGAAGGCGACGAGAAGTTCCGCCTTATCTTCGACGAGCACGGTGTCCTTCCAGCCCGTGAGATGTGCTGCCGGTGGTGCTCCTTCGATTGACAAGATGCGAAACAATGCACCGTGGACATGAAATGGATGTGCCATTCCGATCGAGACGACTTCCCAGACCTCAGTCGTTCCAAGCTTTGTCTCAACATCAATGCGTCCGATGTCATAGGGCTTTCCATTTATCCCTATAAGAGCGGGCATGTTGGCATGCACGCCAGCTTCCGGACGGCTTGCGCATAAGCCACTGTTCAGGATGAACTGCCGGCGTTGTACCGTCGACGCTGGAGCGACGGCGGCGGGCTCGACAAGGCGTGTCGGCAATTTCCTCACCATAGGTGTCGTTGCCGTCGGTTCGAAGCGCATGACCGGCACATAGTCCGCGCTGCCGTCCGCCGCGACGCGGCCGAACACGCCCATTTCTTCATCCGGACCATTTTCAAGCGCGACCGCTTTTCCGTCCGCGAAGTCGACGAGAACTTCAAAGCGCTCCGCAGGTGAAATTGTGAGCTGTGTGACCGCCACCGGCGCTGACAGAAAGCCCCCGTCAGACGCTATGACATAAAACTGACGTTTATCGGAGAAGCGCAGCTCAAAATTCTGAGCGTTAGCGGCGTTAAGCAGTCGTAGCCGTACCAGACCGGGCGGAACTTTGGCGGACGGGGCGATTGCGCCATTCACGATAGTGGTCTCACCTCTCACTCCGTATATAACGTCCAGTTGGTTTAAGTCGTTGTTGTCGTATTCAATCGATCCGTCAGAATCGATCGAGCGATCCTGCAGGATAAGCGGCAAGTCGTCGACACCGAACGTCCGTGGCAGACCGAGCTCAGCATCGGAGCCATCATCGACGATAATCATTCCCGTGAGGCCCATATAAACCTGGCGAGCAGTGTCGCGATGCGGATGCGGATGGAACCAAAGCGTAGCGGCCGCCTGGTCGATACTCAAAACTGGACGCCAACTATCGCCTGGATGAATAAGTTGCTGCGGTCCACCATCATTAGTGCCGGGCACCAGGAGCCCATGCCAATGCACCGTTGTGACGACGTCGAGCGCATTCTCGACAGTCATCTTCACTTCATCGCCGCGGCGCAGGCGGACGACCGGGCCAAGAACAGGTGCCGAGTAGCCGTAGGTCCGTGTCGGCTTCCCCTCAATGAATGCGTGCATACCCGACATGACTTTTAGTTTAACGGCGTTGCCCTGACTTGCCGCATCGATCAGCTGCGGCATCGGCAGAGGAGTGCTGAAGGGCGCTGGTTCACCCATTCCAGACCGACCCCCAACGAGGACGCTCGACACAATTGCCGCGGAGCCGCTTGCAAATTGGCGTCGGGTTAGCATTGCTGGCAAGCACCTTTCATCAGATCACGATCCCGCTGGCGCAAACCTTAAACTTTTCCCCTGCGACTACGCATAGGTAATCAGCCCCGCGAAGCCTTCGTCCATGTGATCTTGATGATGACAGTGAAAGAACGTTGGGCCAGGGTCGTCGGCTACAAAGTCGACCTCCGCAGTCGAAAATCGTGGCATGCTGATCGTATCCTTCATCAGCTCCGAGGTGGGTCTATCCCCTATCTTTGTGACCTCGAAGGTATGCCGATGCGTATGCACCGGGTGTTGGTCGCCGCTGTGGTTGTCCATGATCAGGCGGTAGCGCTTTCCTTCCTGAACAGTGAACAGCGGGTTAGTGTCCGGCCATGATTTGCCATTGATGATCCAGCGGTTATAGCCGCCGCGACCGCCAGGAATTTTCTCGAATTTCAAGCGAAACGTTTCGTCGGGTTCGGCGACAGGGCCACTCTTACCAAAGATTGTGTAGTCCCAATTTGTCTTCGGCGGTGCGACCCACTGCGGCTCACCGCTCTGGTTTTCGTATTCAACAACGACACCGAGACCCATCTGGCGATCCATGTCGTCCGTGGAGCCAAATACCCAGACGCCCGGATTGTTCATCTCCACAATGACGTCCGCCCGCTCAGCAACGTCCAACCACAGCACGTCGACCGCCGTTTGCGTCGGCACCGGATTGCCATCCAGCGCTATGACGTTGAACCGATGGGCCGGCAACGCGAGGCTCATCCCCATGCTTGCGCTCGCGTTTAGTAGGCGGAACAGCACGCGCTGACCCCGCTTCACGCGGATCGGGTCGCCGTGCCCAAGCATCCGTTCGCCGAGACTGGCCGCGTGATACATGACCTCAAGCCCGTTATCCGGTGGCGGCCCTTTGCGAAGATCTTGCATGCTGACCCACTCACCTTCCCAAAGATGCGCTGCGAGTAACACCTCGCGGTCGTAGCGGCCGGGATCACCTGCTGTTGGTTCAACGATCAGAAACCCGTACTCCCCGGAGTAGGTGCTGCGCGTTAGGTCAGTTCCTGCCATTGCATGGCTGTGATACCAGCGCGTACCTGCGGGTTTGGGGGTAAAGGAATAAAGTAGTGATTCTCCGGGTGCGATGATCGGCGATCCTTCCTCCATCGACCCATCCTGGATCGACGGCAAATAAAGGCCGTGCCAGTGGATGAGGTCGGGGTATCCGGCATCATTGATGACATTAATGACAATCGGTTTGCCCTCTCGCAGCCGTAAAACCGGCCCCGGAACGGTGCCGTTGTAACCGGTCGTCTTGACGATTTTTCCCGGTGCTAGTTCAACCGAGATGGGGCCGATCCGGATCGCGTGATCGATTGACCGTTCAGGCGCCTGCGCATGAGGAAAATCTGGCCAAGTGTCGCCTAGGCCGATCGCAGCAGCAGCCGTTCCGCTTTTCCGTAGGAAGTTTCGACGATTCAGATGAAACTCGCTTGAGGCCATGCGGATGCTCCGGTCGGCGGCAGCTCAGCGGCGACCGATCGAACGCCCACCGAGGCCGCGTTGGCTTATGTGGCAGAGATTATCGAAATCCAATATTGCCAGTCGAAGACATTCTATCACCACGCTGTACCACTGGCGCGACTTGTGAATGCGATAGCCAAGTCGTTGCCTTGTGACAAAGTTGGCCTTTCTGAACCGTCACGTTTTGCTGACGTCCCGCGGAACCGCAGCTTCGTGCGCCCCCCGGACGTTTAATAGCCCCGATGAGACCGTAGCGGTGCTCCGAGACCGTGGATTGCTAGTTCACAAGCACACCATCTGGCTTGCCCTTCGCTACCATCTCTCGGCAATAAGCATAGAGTGCATCGTAGACAATCCACTCGGCAGCATTTACCGCGTGGTCGTCCTTGTATCCGAGATGGCGAAATCCTTCGGCAATAGCTTCCAGTCCCGGCCCCTCGGGCTGCTGATAGAGCGTGTTGTCCGTGTCCGCTCCGTTGACGATCTTGCCCAGTAGCGCAAGTGCGGCATCGTCTGTCAGCTTATATTTCTTCAAGATCGCCTCAAATGAACACTCCTTGCCATGATGGCCCAGTTCGACGTCTTTCACGTCATATGGAATGGCGTTGAGACGCTTTGCCTCAGCCATCACCTTGTCAGCCGGCACAAAGATGAACTCCGCGTCCTTGTCGATGAATTTCTTGATCAGCCATGGACAGGCAACGCGATCAACTTTTACATACTCCCGAGTGATCCATTTCATGTCAGTCCTCCGATGGGAAAGTGGCTTCACTTATTTTTGGCGATGTCGAAAGAAAAGCCTCCTCTGGCGGTTTGATATGCCGGAACGAGGACAGCAGGCCCAAGTCGTAGATGATCTTGAGTACGCCGCAGACGACCAGCGGCAGACCCGAGAATGCGGTGGTCAATAAAACACCGGCAATCGTGGGACTAACCGCGGATGCGAGGCTGCGCGGCACCGCAGTCACGCTGGCAGCGGTGGCGCGCTCAGCCGGCGTGACGACGGCCATGACGTAAGAGGTTCGTGTAGGCACATCCATTTGCGACAGCGCGGATCGCAGCAGCAGCAATCCGAGCGTTACGTAGAGGTTGGATGAGAATGCCGCGAGGATGAGAAAAATGCTGGATGGGATATGGGTAAAGACCATGGTGTGGACGAGGCCGATACGGCTCGCGAGCCGCGCGGCCACCGGGTAAGAGAATGCGCTCAAGGTGCCCGACCAGAAGAAAAACACGCTCGCGGCGGACACCGAGAGGTCAAAGCGCTCAAAAAGCCAAAGCGCCAATAGCGATTGCACGACAAAACCGCCGGCGAAGGCATCGAGGCTGAACAGCGCGGCAAGTTTGTAAACGATGCCACGCGACGGACCGAGCGGTGAATGCGGACTTGCCTCAACCATGCGGGCGTGCGGCAGGCGCTGATAAAGCGATGTGCATACCACCCCGAGCGCGGCATAGGCGTAGAACATCAGCTTGAATGCATCGAGCCTGTCGATGCCCGCGTACATCAGGAAATCGGGGGACGCAGCCGCCAAGGTGCCGGCGGCCATCGAGAGCGCACCGACGAGGCTGTAGCGCGCGAAAACACGGGTTCGATCTTGGTCGGAAATGCCCCGCGCGAGCATGGCGTGCTCGAGGGGCACCAACACGCCGATATCACCCGTCGATGGATTAATCGTGCCGATGAACGCCACGAACACGATAAAGGCGATGTGCTCGAAACTAGGGAAGCCAAATCCCGTAAGCGCCATTAGACCCACGCCGATCAGCATTAAAGTGCGCAGGTCATGGCGCGGTGCGATGACGCCGATCGCCAACGTGAAAAGCGCCGTCCCGAGCAAGGAAGCGGTTAAAACAATTCCGATCTGAATGGGGTTGTAACCAATCGTAGTCAGATAGGCTGGCAAAAGGATGGTAGCGAAGCCGTCGCCAAAGCCGCGAACCCCGCGAGCCACATAAAGCAATAGAACGTTAGATTGCATATACATTTCGCCAAAAGCCCTCTGCCCAGCAATCGGGCAAAGTGCAGTGCTTGGGCGAAATGCCTTGGGAAAGCCGGGCGACTGCGATCAAACCCGACGATGAAAGCTGATCCGTAGTACGACGAAAGTCAAGCGGCGAACTGGACCCGCAGAACTTGAGCTACTGGCCCGTTGCGTCGGTCACCACAACGCAGCGGTTTGGTCGCTTTCGGGGGAGAAGCGGACATTGCGCGGACACCGTGAAAGTGTCGCTGTTGACCGAAGCGACCGTTTACTGCGAGACTTCGGTGCAGTGCAGCACGGGCAACGTGCAGCTATCCCGATGCTCGATCAGTTACTCGATCACCTCGTCGGCGCATCGCCGCGAACATCGCTAAGCTGGCGGACCTGCGGCGACGGTCGCCGCCATCCGGGTGAGCCTCCGCGAGCCACCGGTAAGGGGCATTATTTCTTCTTGTGATCTTCTTCGTATTTCATGAGCTCAGTTTCTTCTTCGAGAAGCAATTTCTCGATCAGCCGGCGCTTTGCCGGGTCGGTCGTGATTTTGAGCATTTCCCGATAGTGCTCAATGTTCTGCTACCGGACAAAGTGTTCCATGACCCCTCTCAAGGGCTCAAACTGCCTACGCTGGCCTTTGAGCTAGATCAACGCGGATGTCTGGAATTTATATGAGTGTTCTTCGCTGGAGCAGCGGTGTTCCATGTCCGAATGGAAGCCAATTACCACAGCTCCGGCTGATATCGCGTTGGAGCTAAGCATCTACGATAACGGCGAATATCACGCGCTGGTATTCCCTTGTCAGCGTGATGCTTCGGGCTGGCTCGATGTGCGCGCCAATCGTTCCATGCCGCTTATGCCGACCCATTGGCGGCTATGGGACCGCCACCCCACGTGAGAATGCTGGCCCTTAGTTGCCGAGTAAATCATGTACAAGTATTATTGCAACAAAGCGAAACCGATGTATCGGCTCGCTAAGCGCAAGGGCACCCCATTCCCATCCCAAACAACGGAGGACAAATGGATTTTAAATGCCACTACCAATAACGTGCCAGACGATATTCTGGTCGCGATCAACGCTAAGGGCTATCACCTCTCAAAATTCGATGTGACGTTCAACGAAATTGCTGGAGTTCAGCCTCTCAAACGCAAACGTTGACTACTCGGACGCCACCCCAGTTGGCGGCCTCTTTATTTTAGAGTGGACCGCAGGCGCGATGTCTCTTGTTGCTCAAACTGACGTTGATGACCCGAAGCGGAAGTCGCGCCCCCTTTATTCGATCACGTCGTCGGCACGCAGAAGGATCGCCGTCGCCAATTCTACGCCAATCGCCTTAGCGGTCTTTCGGTTGACGGCAAACTCGAATTTGTCCGCCTGTTCGATCGGAATGTCGGCGGGCTTCGCACCGTTGAGGATCTTGGCCACGTCGTTGGCTGCCCGCCCGAACATTCGCGGGAAATCGACCCCGTAAGACATTAGGCCGCCGGCCTCGACATAAGTCTTGAAGATGAACATGGTGGGCAGCCGCTGCGCCCATCAGCCCTGAACCCCGCTGAAATTCGGCATTATCGCCGGACTCAAGCGTATGACTTTCATCACCTAGAAGTTATCGCCCGCTGTGGTGGGCGAGCTCAGCGTCGCTCAGATTCCAATCCTGCCACAGTTCTAACACCGCTAGCAGAACGACAGCGATGCCAAGGACGAAGTGCCAATATCGGAGCGCGCCAACGGTGGCGTAGCCAAAAATGAATGGCGACGCGACCAGCCACAACCCGCACGCGGTTTCAAGGACCTCTTCCCAGCGACGCAAATTCACCACCTCGGACGCGCCGAGTGCCAGCACGAGCATGCCGACTATTAGTGTGTTGGCCGTTAGTGCTGGGTTGGTTGCCGTTTCGCTACCCACGTCGTTGGCCATAAACGCGGTTAGTACGATCACAGCACCCCCACCCATGCTGAGACAATCTTCCTAGACGTAGTGGACGTTGAAGAAACGAATGCCTGCCATGGTATCCTCCAAAAATTTTGGGCATACGTCGGCGGCCGAACGGGGCTCAGACACTTCGGGACGCAGCCATCCGACCGCATCGGAGTGCATGGTCACAACTAAAGTAGATGCAAAGCATTGATTGAGATCAATGGTGCAGCGCAGTATTTCGGCGAGCAAACGGCCGCCCAGCGGATAACTGGAGATTTTGGGTATTGCACTTCAAGCTGATGGTTCAACGAGGTCCGCGTTCGCGGCCTCAAGCATCAGAAGGAAAAGCGTAGCATGGGCATTTTGCTGGACTAGACATTTCGGTCAAGGAGAGCGCTCGGCGCGGGCTAGCCGCAACGAGGGCATTTCAGGCGGCTCTCTAGCCTCGCCAGCTGGAAGTCCCGGCCGCGGGTCTACACGAGTGTCTGCAAGTCCAACTCGGCGCCGTAACCGCATTCCCGGACGCGCTTCATGCCATCGCGTGGATCGCAGGGCGGCAATCGCCTCGACTCCAAATGCCGACGATAATAAAAATTTCGCGAATTGATTTTGATCAAATCCGTAATCCTTTTTTGTGGAAGATATTCTTCAATTTACCGTAGCGGAATCACCAACTGGCTTGCTCCAGAAAACGGGGATGCGATGCCGCGGCATATAGCTCGATTGGTGCTTCTCTTGGTGATCTTCGTTGTGGCGGGCTACGCAGCGAAGAGATTCTTCACCGTCGCCACGTTCTACGAATACGGTCATTACAGGGGCGCTTCGGTCGCGGCCATTGCATCGGACAAGCCGAAGTATAAGGGCGCAGCCTATTGCGCCTCGTGTCACGCCGAGCAGGTGGCCGAATGGTCGAAAGGCGTTCACAACAGTATCGATATCGGCAAGGTCGTCAAATGCGAGGTTTGTCATGGCCCCGGCGGCGAGCGGGATGTACAGGGCATGTTCGTGAATTCGTCGACCGGCCCGGACCACCCGAAAAACCTGAAGATGGTTGTTCCCACCGACTCGCGAAAGCTATGCACGCTATGCCACGAGCGGATGGTCGGCCGGCCACTGCAGCAGCGGCAGATCGTGGTCGCCGATCACGCCGGAACGCAGCAATGCATCGTTTGCCATAATCCCCATTCTCCGCGGCTTAATTTGGTGTCGACTGCAGCGGCGGCTGCCCTGGGCGATGCGATGGCCGGCAAGCCCAAGACCACCGCTTGCGCCGGCTGCCACGGCGTCGAGGGTGTGAGCGGAGGCCTTCCCGGACCGACCCTGGCCGGACAGAACGAGGCCTATCTGGTGGACGCCATCAAGGCCTACGCGACGGGCGTGCGCAACAATCCGATGATGAGCCCCGTGGCTCAGATGGTGAGCGAAGACGACGCCCGCAACATCGCGGCTTACTACGCGAGCCTGAAATGCGAGAGCGCGCTTACGCTGGACAAGCAGGCGGCCTCGCCCGGGCACGCTGCAGCGTCCAAGTGTGCCGCTTGCCACGGCGCCGACGGCATCAGCACCACTCGCTCATGGCCGAATCTTCTTGGGCAGAGCGAAGCTTACATTCACGACGCCCTGAAAGCCTACAAGGACGGCAGCCGCAAGAACAGCTTTATGGCCGGGATTACGAAGGACTTAAGTGACGAGGAGGTCGGCCGCGTTGCAGCCTACTATGCCGGCGCGAGCTGCCGGTAGGGTAGCGATGAAACGGGGAGTTTGCCCAGGAGCATTTCCAGATGGATGAGAGAGCCGAACTCGACAAGCACGAGCAGGAGCGCCGTGACTTTCTGAGCCGCCTTGGCAGCGCGCTCGCGTGCGGCGCCGCCGCCGCGGCGACGGCCGGCTCCGTCGCGCCGCGAGCAAGCGCGGCTAGCGGAGAATCGGACAAGCCCGCCATTCCGGGCTATGACTGGACCAAGCATCGCTATGCGTTCGGCGTCGACGCTACCAAGTGCATTGGCTGCTTGCGCTGCGTGGAGGCCTGCAAGAAGGAAAACAACGTCGCCCTCGACGCTCATCATTTCCGTACCTGGGTCGAACGGTACGTTTATCTGGAAGGCGAAGAAAAACCGCGCATCGACAGTCAGCAAGACCCCGTCAACATCGAGGCGTCGGGCTCCGAACGCGAATATCGCTTCGCTAATCGATACCAGGACGCGGCGGTGGAAAAGGCCTTCTTCGTGCCCAAGCTTTGCAATCACTGTACGCACCCGGCCTGCGTGCAGGTGTGTCCGACCGGCGCGACCTACAAGACCGAAGACGGCGTGGTTCTCATCGACCACACCTATTGCATCGGCTGTCAATACTGTGTGCAGGCTTGCCCCTACGGCGCGCGCTTTTTCGACGAGCGCAGAAACGTTACCGACAAGTGCACGTGGTGTTATCATCGCATCACCAAGGGAATGCAGCCTGCCTGCGTGGAGGTCTGTCCCGTCGGCGCACGCATCTTCGGCGATCTTAACGACAAGCAGAGTCGGATCAGCCAGTTCGTGCAAAACAATCGAGTCTACGTGCTCAGACCCGAAACCGGCAATGCTCCGAATGTCTTCTACGTTGGCACGGACAAGGATGTGAACTGATGGAACCGCTTTTCCACGCCTCCCCGTTCACCGGCTACGTCTATCCGAACGAGACGATCATTCCCTGGACCCTTCTCATCGTGGTCTATCCCTATCTTACGGGGCTGGTGGCCGGCGCCTTCACCGTGTCGAGCCTATACCAAGTCTTCGGCTTTCAGCGTCTGAAGCCCGTGGCGCATTTCGCCTTGCTCGTTTCATTGTGTTGCATGATCGTCGTGCCATTGCCGTTGCTGTTGCACCTCGGCCATCCGGAACGTGCATTTAACGCGATGATCACGCCGCACACAACCTCGGCGTTCGCCGTCTTTGCCTATGCGGCAGCGTTCTACGTGGTGCTGTTGATCCTGGAAACGTGGTTCGTCTTCCGGCCTTTCATTGTGCGCGAGGCGCAACAGAAGACCGGGCTACTCAGCTGGTTCTACAGCATCCTCGCGCTCGGTTCCTACGATCTATCCGAGAAGGCGATGCGCTATGACCGGAAATGGATTTTCGCCTTGGCGATCATTGGCATGCCCGCCGCGCACGGCTTACACGGTTATGTAGGGTTTGTGTTTGGTTCGCTGAAATCGCGCGAATGGTGGTCGTCCGATCTCATGCCGGCCATCTTTCTGTTTTCCGCGATCATCTCCGGCACCGCCCTGCTGATCGTCCTCTATGTGGTCATGTGCAAGCTGCGCAAAGTCCCGGTCGATGTACCGTGCCTGAAAGGGATGGCCTTTGCGCTGTGGGGTTTCATGATGTTCACGCTGCTGCTCGAGGGCGTGGAATTCGCGAGCCTGGTGTACCGCGGCCGCGAAGGCATCGACATAATTCTGCAATTCGTCAAAGGTCCACTCGTCATTCCCTTCTTCGTGCTGCAATTCGGCTTGGGGTCGGCGCTGCCGCTCCTTGTGCTCACGTTCATGATCTGGCGCGGCACCAACGGAAAGCCGCTGGTCGCTGGCGTTGTCGCATGTGCATCCCTGGTGCTGCTGGCGGTGCTGATGATGCGCTACAACGTCGTCATCGGCGGACAGGAAATCTCCAAGACCGGCAAGGGGCTGCTCGAATATCATCCGCCGCTCTTCGGCCGGGAAGGCTTGTTGGCCGTGGCCGTCGTGCTGATCTTGCCGTTTGTCCTGCTGGCGGGATTGATGCGGCTGCTTTCACCCTGGGAAGAAACGGGGACAACCGCGGGCTTTAGCGTCGCGCCCTAGCCGTCGACACGTCGTTCTGTTGGAACAGGATGGCTCCGACGAGCCTGACATTGCATGGGGGCGGCTCCATGAGACGACGTAGCCAACATGTAATCGAGGAGCAACGGCGATGAGAAAGCTTCTTTACAAATCGGGCACCGCTATCAGTCTCGTGTTGCTTTCCCCCGTTGCGCTTGCTGCACCTACGCAGGAGGACATGCTGACGACCCTTTTTGGCCAAGTGCAGATTTATGTTTTCATTGTATTCGTGATCATCGTCATCGCCGGCGTGTACTTCATGAAATTACGAGACGACAAGCGCAGGACCCCGGTGGACAGATTATTCGAGGAGTCTGAACCAATGCACTCCGTTGGACCCGACACCCTGGTCACCGAGTGCGTGCGCAAGATGACGGCCGAGAAAATTGGCGCCCTGATCGTCATGGATGGCGAGAGATTGATAGGCATCTTCACGGAGCGGGATGCGTTGAACAAAGTGCTGGCTGTTGGCCTCGCACCCGGTAGCACGAAAGTCGCCGAGGTGATGACGAAGGACCCATACTGTATCCAACCGACGACGACCGTCGGCGACGCGATGGAGTTGGTCACCAAGCGGCGGTTCAGACACCTGCCGGTAGTGAAAAACGGCAAGGTGCTCGCTGTCGTATCAAGCGGCGATCTTACCCACTGGCTGGTCAAGGACCAGATGGGAGAGGTTCAAGAGCTCGTCGACCTTGCTGCTGGGTCCTAATCGCCGCCGCGTTAAGCGCGCCAGCGCTTTCGGTCTTTCTGAGTCAGGCGCTCCACGTTAGCGGGCTGCCGGAATAGACGCCGCTCGTCCAGTATCCGTCCCGCGACGCGTTGCCGAGAAATCCGATTACCGGTATCGCCGGCTGCTGCGCGTGCGCCGCGAGTGGCCATGCAACTGCCGCGCCGCCGAGCGCGGATATAAATTCTCGCCTTCCAATATCGATTGCCATTAACCGCTCCCCAATGGGGTCACGCGGGCTGGAATGAGGGAACCTTACCACGCCTCAATACCCGGGGTCTTTGACGCACTTCGCGGTCCGCCGGGACGCCGACGGCATATCCGCTTATGGCCCGTCACGTCACTTGCCGTCATGCAGCGATTTGGTTGCTTTCGGGGGAGAAGCGGACGTCCGAACCTCCACCCGAAATGACGCGGTTGACCCATAGCGACACTTTACGACCGCCAATTGAAGTCACTGGTGCAAAACTTGCGTCCTCGCGCGGAAACGAGTGGAGAAGTTCTTGGTCAAACGTAACGGTGTTTCAAGTCCATCACATCTCGATAGGGAATGACGCCGACAATGGCTTCTTTCTCGTCGACAATGGGTATCGCGCGAAAGCTATATCGGGCGAATAATTTAGAAGCGTCCTTGATCGTATTATCTGTTGTGAGTGTAACAATATTAGTTGTCATATGATCGGCAAGACGCTCCGACGGATCGGTACGCAGAAGCTCCTTTATATCGATCACGCCTAGCAATTTCTTGTCGTTTCCGACCACGTAGACGTACATGATGACGTCTGCATTTCTGGCGACAGTTCGGAACTGTGCGAAGACCCGCCGAATTTCCGTTTCCGGCGGAAAGGAAATGAAGTGCTCAGTCGCAAAGTCCCCGATCTTATCATCGTGGTGTTCGAGCACCTTTTTTACTTTTTGCGCTTCGTCCTGGTCAATCAATTCGAGGATTGCATCCGCTTCGGCACCGGGGAGCGCCGCAAGAAGGTCGGCGGCTTGGGCCGGCGTCATATCATTGACCAGCTCCGCGGCGCGGGCCTTGGTCAGCGAAGAAACCAAATCGCGCTGAATCCGCGGCTCGACCTCTTCGAGCGTGTCTGATGCCTGTTCCGTGTCTAACTGGCTAAATAGAGCTATGCGCTCGCCATGGTCGAGTTCCTCTAAAATATCCGCAAGGTCAACCGGATGGATTTCCGGTAGCTTGGCCTTCAGCACGGTGAGCTTTACGTTGCCGCGAAAAGCGCCGATGTCCTCCGGCAGTTGCTGCACATAGGACCACGGAATCGTCTCGTCCTTGATCGTAGCGGCCAGGCTGCGAATGAAATTCGCAACTCGCTTCAATCCGATGCGGCGCAAAAATGCCGCACGCGAACAATCGACATCAGTGACAAACAGCCGGCCATTATGGGTGGCGAGTTTGATGTCATAGACGACCTCAACGTCGTCGTCGTCGTAGTCAAGGACCTTTTTGTCGAGCAAATGATCCTTTAGGCAGACCTGTCCAGGCACCGGCTCGCTTTCGAATAGCTTCGGGTCGGCAATGTTCAAATCTATCGTGCGTGCGGTAATGCCCTCCACTTTGTCCCATGGCACCATTAGGGCGGGAAAGCCGAACGGCCGCTTGATCCGGGCATGCGTTACCTCGGGTAGCCGCGGGGCGTCGGTGACAATAATATCGGCCAACGTCCCGATCTTCTTTCCGTTGAGTAAAGCACGCAGGCCGATCAGGTCGCTGAGCATGTAGTGTTGGTTGACATGGTTCTGCATGGCAATCCCGTCTCGTACTATTGGGTCAGGACGGTGATAAACTTGTAGACGAGTAGGCCGACGAGCACGATAAGATAGATTCGCAATGTCAGCAGTGAGGCGCGCACGGCAGTTGACATCTTGATGCGCGGCGTGGCGTAGCGCTGATTGATTTCGCGGATCTTCTCTATGTGTCCGGCGATTGTCGTCTCAATGGATTGAACCAGTGACATGCATTGCCTCGTTCGATCAGCGTTACTGGAAGAGGTGTGGGAACAGCGCGCTCAGGCCATAGCAGGTCGACAGGACGATGATCGTGGTCACGATTGCCCCGCCGACAATATTCTGGCCGGGGGTATTGCAGTATTCGCCCATGGTTGGCTTGTCGTTGAGCAACAGGATCAGGAACACTAGCGCCGCCGGCAGCAGCGTTACGGCGACGACCTGCACGAACAGGGTGATCAGCACGAGCGGAGCACCGGGGATTAGCACCACTAGGCCAGCAGTGACGAGGGTGAAGAAATAGTTGGCGTAGAACCATGGGGCCTCCTTGATCTTGGTATTGAGCGAATGGGCCCAGCCAAAGATCTCGCCGAACGCCCAGGAACTTGCCAGCGAAATGCAGATCGCACCTAGGAAGCCTGCATCGAACAAACCGATCGCCATCATCGCGCCAACATATCTGTCCGTTTGCCATAACGCCTCTGATGCCTGTGCGGCGTCGTTGATCTCCACACCGATCAACACCGTGCCGGTCAGCACGACAATGAAAACCGCGACAATGATCGTCACCCACGCGCCGAGCCAGGTATCGACGCGACCCCACGGGATATCCTTTTCCGCCATACCCTTGTCGACGACGGACGACTGCTGGAAAAACAGCATCCACGGTGCGATGGTGGTACCGATATTGGCCATCAGAAAGAAGAACATCTCGCCGTTAAACCCGCCGGGAAAATTCGGCACCAATCCGTCCTTCATGATCTGCCCGATCGACGGATGCACGATGAACGCGGCAGGAATGTAGATCAGGTTGAGAAAGCAAAACGCGAGGGCGATCTTTTCCCATGTCCAATAGCGACCATTGATGACAATGAGACCCATGAGCAGACAGACCGCGAGCAGGGTCAACCATTCGGGGACACCGAAAATGCGCATCGCCGCCGTCATTCCTATGAACTCGGTGACGAGTGTCAGCCAGTTGAGGATCATCAGATCGATGAGTGAAAACCATCCCCAGAACGAGCCGAATGCGTCGAAGATCGCCTCGGCATGTCCGCGTTTGGTGACGGCGCCGAGCCGTACCGTCATTTCCTGGACGTAATAGGCGACCGGGACCAGGATGATCAGGAACCAGATCAGGTTGTAGCCGTATTTGGCGCCCGTCGCCGCGTAGGTCGTGATGCCGCCGGCGTCGTTGTCGGCAATCATCACGAC
>Ga0209517_10005278_pt1 | contig 16524 bp, 10 predicted proteins | sample PeaSoiMetSII2010_FD_187695 | JGI IMG/M metagenome (GOLD analysis project Ga0209517, IMG submission 187695) | Peat soil microbial communities from Weissenstadt, Germany - SII-2010 (SPAdes) (version 2) | ecosystem: Environmental > Terrestrial > Soil > Wetlands > Peat | place: Germany...
CGGACTTACGGCCGCCGGAGGCGGCACGCGGCCAGACTCAGCCCGCGCAGCGGCTCCGCTGCCGAAGCTGCGGCGTTTCCGCGGATCGGGCAGGACAACCGTGGCCAGCCACGCCGGAGTCTCACCGCATACGTCGCAGGCGCCGCACGATGTCCACTTCAACCGTTCTCCGAAATGTTCGCAAACCTGGCGGTGACGGCATTGATTTGATTCCACGAAGGCCCGAATGATGCGATAGCGCTGCCATGCCCGCTCGCGTTCCGCGGGATCCTCGATCTGGTTCGCGAAATAGCCGAGCAGGCCCGCATCCTGCTTCTTCCACAGTAGTACGCAGTCCGCCGGATCTCCGTCGCGGCCGGCACGCCCAGCCTCCTGGTAGTACTGCTCAATCGACTTGGGCAGCGCGAGATGGATGACCGCGCGCACGGTGGCCTTGTTGATGCCCAACCCGAAAGCGATGGTGCCGACCAGCACCCGCACTTCGTCCGACATCCATCGTTCCTGGTTGCGCCGCCGGTCCCCGCTGTCCATCTTCCCGTGATAGGCCGCGGCGGCAATACCCCGCCCCTCGAGGAAGTCCACCGTTTCCTCCACCTTGTTGATGGTTGGCGCATACACGATGACGCTGCCTTCCGCATAGTGAGCCAGCGCCGCCAGCAACAGCGCGGGCTGCTCCACCGAATCGCACTGACGCACCAGGTAACGCAGGTTCTCGCGGTGAAAGCTGGCAATGTACTTGTCGGCATTGCGCAGTTGCAGCTGCCCCAGGATGTCGTGACGCACCTGGCGCGTGGCGCTGGCGGTGAAGGCGGCGATGGGGCGGTCGGCAAAGCTGGTGCGCAGGCGGCTCAACTGCCGGTACTCGGGACGGAATTCGTGCCCCCACTCAGAGATGCAGTGAGCTTCGTCAATGGCGAAGAAAGCGACGGGCACCTGCTGCAGCCATCCCAGCGTGTCGCCGCGAGACAGCCGCTCGGGCGAGAGATACAGCAGCCGGTAAGCGCCGTCGCGGGCCTGCCGCATAACCTGCGATTGCTGCTCGTTGCTGAGCGAACTGTTGAGGACGGCGGCGGGAATCCCCATCTGCGCCAGTTGCGCCGCCTGGTCCTGCATCAGCGCGATCAGGGGAGAAATGACCACCGCGGTCCGGCCCGACACGACGGCGGGCAGCTGGTAGCAGAGCGACTTGCCTCCGCCGGTCGGCATGACCACGCAGGTATCGCGGCCCGCCAGCAGGCTGCGCACAATCCGTTCCTGCAAGGGCCGGAACGAACTGTATCCCCAGTAGCGCTGCAACGGGCTCAGCAGGTCCGCTTCGGAGGTCATAGAGGCAGTATAAAGTGAAGCGAAGAATGGAACCGGTGGTCGTCGCAAATTCGGCGCCGATCAACTCCCAATCCGGGAAGCCGAGACTCATCACCTACTTTTGTCATTCCGAAGAGCGAAGCGACGAGGAATCTGTTGCCCTTTGCAGCAGCAATGGCGTTCGATTCCCCCCCGGATACACTCGGTCGAATGCGATCCAGGTCAGCGCAATGACCACGAAGCACAGCACGCTGCCTTCGGGGCCGACGGTACCTCCGGTGAGCCAGGGCTTGCCATGCAACGACGAGCTGAGCAGGTGTCCGGGAGCGACCATGCCGCTGTCAGGGACGGAATAGACGAAAGTTTCGCCCCAATCCCAGGCGGCGTGAAATCCCACGGCAAACCACAAGTTGCCGGTGCGGCGCAGCGTGAGGCAAAAGAAAAGACCGATGCAAGCGGCGGCCAGCACACCAACCCAATCTTCTCCTTCATTGCCCAGGTGGATCATTCCGAACCCTGCCGAAAGCAGAGCCGCCGAAGGCCAGAATCCGATACCGCGTGCCAGAGTAAACTGCGGATAGCCGCGGAAGCGGAATTCCTCCGATAATCCCACCAGCAGAAACATCAGCGCCCAGAACGCCGTGAACTTCGCCATGCGCGCGCCATGCAGGGCGAGATGGCCGAAGTCAAAAGCATTCAGGCGGTGCAGCGAGAGCATGAGCAGACTGATTCCCGCGAATCCCCAGAGCGCGCCCAGCCAAAAGAGCTTCCCGAACGCGAGCATTGCCGGCAACCCGAAGACTCCCCACGGCCGCCGTTCGACTCGCGCCAGCACCAAGGCAGGAGTCACCGCTGCCACCAGGATCCCGAACTCCGCCAGCATCATGGACCACAAGCCGCTGGCGCCGAAATCCCGGGACGAGGCGTAACCGATCGCCAGCCTTTGCAGCGGAAAGAACATCGCAAAATACAAGACGACTCCCCAGCCTGGACGCAGGCCTTCCTGCCCCAGGAACAGGGAGCGAGCGTACGATGGTTGCGAGGCGGCGGAGAAATCAGGAGCTGGCTTTGCCGCTGGATCTCCCGGCGGGGGCCCGCTCTCCGGTTTGATTTCAAGTTCACTCATTACAGAACTTTCTCGGCAAACGGTCCCCGCCATGGTAAAACACTCGGCTCGACCTTATGCGTCCATATTTCACGCGCGAACGATTCGGGCGCCCGCAGTTTCTGGCGGGAGCGCTGCTGCTCGCGTTTCTTGGCCAAGCGGTGTGGCTGCTACACGCCGAGCTTAGCGCAGGAGGCCAGTTTGGCGCCGAAGACATGCGCATCGACGAAGGACGGAAACAGTGGCACGGGGAGGGGATTGCCGCAGCCCCCATGCTGGATTTCGCGGCCGGCTTCCAGGACCCGTTTCGCGCGGAGGAGAACGGCTTCGACACTGAACATTCTCCTCTGGTCTACCTCGTTTCCGCGGCGCCTTTGATGGCATGGCCGCACCATCTTGACCAAGAGTCTGCGACCTACTGGCGCTGGCTGCCGCGGCTTTCTTTTCTGGCGTGCGGCGTTTTTCTAGGCGCGTCGCTGTGGTACGTGGCGCGGCGTCTCTGCGGCAATCCGGGCGGCTTCGTGGCGCTGACGTTCTACTGCTTCTCGCCTTCGCTGCTGCAGGCGAGCGCAGTCTGGCACACCGACCCGGAGATTGTCGCGGCCTGGGGAGCGTTTGGAACCGTCTTCACGGCGATCGCGGTGGCGCACACGCTCTATGCTCCGCGCGAGGTCGTGCTGTGGAACTGGCGGCGCATCGTGCTGCTGGGAGTATCGCTGGCCATCGCCATTGGATCGGAGTTCCCGATGATCGTGCTGGCGCCTATCGCGCTGGGCTTTCTGCTCTATGTCGCGCCGGTGCGGCGGAAGGCCGGGCTGGTGATCTGGCTCGCGGCTTGTGGGGTGGGGATGGTTGTGCTGTTCGCGTTTTATTTTTTCCATCCGCATGTGTTTGCAGAAAGCATGCGGCACGCAATTTTCTGGGGAGCGACGTGGCGGGGATTCACGGTTCTGGGAGTTTACATGCAGGTTGGAGTGCAGATTTTGCGCGCGTGTCCGGCATTCATCGTGTTGATTCCCGTCGCGGTCATCACCTACGCGGCGTGGCCACGCACGCGTTACTTCGGCACCACAGCGCCACTGCTGGTGGCGGTGCTGTTCTTAGCTCTGGGGATGGCGCATCCAGATCTTGGTGGGGCGGGATTCCTGCTGGCTGCCATTCCTTTCCTGTTCATCTTCGTGGCCGGAGTGCTGGCCGACTTGATGGAAACGCGCAACGGGGCCCTGGTGACCGCCTGCATCGTGACGGTGCTGGCCATCTGCAACGTGTGGACCCTGGTCCAGCTGGCCCGCGTTCCGCATGGGTGAAGACAGCGTCATCCGGCGTTCGCAGGGCCATCCGCGCTGCCTCCCTCTGGTAGACTTCTAGGATTCCAATCGAGGGAAATCGATGAACAGGAATACGAAGTTGATTCTGGGGATGGCCGTGCTTTGCGCGGGGATCGGGTTTGTGGTGAGCGCGGGCAAAGCGCAGTCGAACGCGGGCGCGCACGCGGCGGCGGGGATGCCGGCAGCGCCAGCCGGCGACAAGAAAGCGGAAGAGCAGTTCAAGAATATTCAGGCGCTCAAGGGAATTCCGGCGGATCAACTGATCCCGACCATGCAGTTCATCACGGCATCACTGGGAGTGGAGTGCGATTTCTGCCACGTGCAGGGCGCGTTTGAAAAAGACGACAAGAAGCCCAAGCAGACCGCGCGCAAGATGATGGAGATGATGTTTGCCATCAACGCAGACAATTTTGACCGGGATCGCAAGGTGACTTGTTATTCCTGCCATCGCGGGAGCCCGGCTCCCGTGGGCATGCCGCCGGTGATGAGCGAAGAACAGATGCAGGCGATGGGCGCGCCGAAGAAAACGGAGGAGCCGAAGCAGAATGCGGGGCCGACGGCGGAGCAACTTCTCAACAAATATGTGCAGGCGGCGGGAGGAGCGGCGGCGATCGAGAAGATCACGAGCCGGGTGATGAAAGGGACGATCGATTTCGGCGGCACGTCGCTGCCGATCGATATTTTTGCGAAAGATCCGGAGAAGCGCATTTCATTCACGCACATGGCTGGAGGAGACAACATTACGGCGTTCAACGGGCATGAGGGATGGCTGGGCATGCCGGGGCGCCCGCTGCGCGAGATGCACGGAAGCGATCTGGATGGAGCGGCGATTGACGCGGACCTGCATCTGGCGACGCATTTGAAACAGATGTTCAGCGAGATGCAGGTGCGGGGGACGGAAAAGGTCGGGGATCGCGAGGCTTACCTGGTGGTGGGGCAGCAAGCGGGAAAGCCGCCGATCCAGTTGTATTTTGACGCGCAAACCGGGCTGCTGGTGCGGCTGGTGCGGTTTGGCGAGACGGCGCTGGGACGGCTGCCGACGCAGATCGATTATGCCGATTACCGGGAGGCGGATGGTGTGAAGATTCCTTACCGGTGGACGCTGGCGCGTCCGAGTGGACGGTTCACGATCCAGGTGAGCGAAGTGCAGCAGAATGTTCCGGTGGATGAGGGGAAGTTCGTGAAGCCGGCGGCGGAGCCGGAGCCGTCGAAGGGGCCGGGGAAATAACAGCCGCGTGGGGTTGGGCTTTCAATAACCGCTTTCAATAACAAAACCTGATAGGCACGATAAATAGTTTCGATTTCCGGGAAGTGGGAGCGGACTGTAGAGTGAGGCGTCGTCGAGTTTGCGCGCATTCCTGAGTTGCGGGTGTGTGGAAGAGCAATCAGGATGGCGCACGACGCCAATCCGCTGAACGGGAGTCAGGTTGAAGTGTCTATCACGAAAAGGCTGATCACCAGGAGGGTGACGGCCTGGTTGACGTTACCGCTGCTCGTTGCGTTGCTGGTTTTTGCGGCGCAGGTGGTTAGCGCTCAGACCGCGGCAACGGCGGCGGACACCAACGCACGCCTGGCCAAGCTAGAGCAGCAGGCCGCCGACGCCAAAAGTTCCGCCGACAACGCGTGGATGCTGACCAGCGCGGCTTTAGTCTTGATGATGACCGGGCCCGGGCTGGCGTTGTTCTATGGCGGACTGGTGCGCAAGAAAAACGTCCTGGGCACGATGATGCAGAGCTTCGCGCTGATGGCGGTCATCACCGTGTTGTGGGGATTGGTCAGCTACAGCCTGGCGTTTGGCGCGGGGAACAGCTTTCTGGGAGGGTTGCACAACCTCTTCCTGCGAGGAGTGGGAGCGGCGCCGGACGCGGATTATGCGGGCACGATTCCGGCGCAGACCTTCATGGTCTACCAGTTGATGTTTGCGATCATTACGCCGGCGCTGATTGCCGGGGCGTTCGCCGAGCGCATGAAGTTCAGCGCCATGCTGGTGTTCATGATTCTGTGGTCGCTGATTGTGTACGACCCGATGGCGCATATGGTGTGGGGCAAGGGCGGGCTGCTGAATGCCTCTCTGGACGGGCGATTTCCCACACTGGATTTTGCCGGCGGGACGGTGGTGCACGTCACTTCCGGAGTATCGGCGCTGGTGTGCGCACTGTATCTGGGGAAACGCGTGGGATATCCCAAGGAGCCGATGCCGCCGCACAGCGTGGTGCTGAGCTTCATTGGCGCGTGCTTGCTGTGGGTGGGATGGTTTGGGTTCAACGCAGGGAGTGCGCTGGCATCGGGAAGTTTGGCGACGAGCGCGTTTGTGGCAACGCATTTTGCCGCTGCCGCAGCGGCGGTGGGGTGGGCTGGCGCGGAGTGGATTCGCAACGGCAAGCCCAGCGTGCTGGGAGCAGTCTCAGGGTCGGTAGCTGGGCTGGTGGCGATTACTCCGGCGTCGGGCTTTGTGAAGCCGATGCCGGCATTGCTCATCGGGCTGCTGGCCGGAATCTTCTGTTATTGGATGGTGGCCAAAGTGAAGGCGCGGTTCGGTTATGACGATTCGCTGGATGCCTTCGGGGTGCATGGGGCGGGAGGAACGCTAGGGGCACTGCTGACCGGGGTTTTCGCGGTGAGCGCGGTCAATCCGATCTTCAAGGATGCGCAGGGAAACACTCTGGCGTCGGGATTATTCGAAGGAAATGCGCACCAGTTGCTGAATCAATTGGTGGGCGTGGCGATAGCGTGGGTCCTGGCAATCGTGGGAACGCTGGTGATTCTGAAGATTGTGGATGTGACGATCGGGTTACGAGTTCCGGAGCAGGAGGAAGTGCAGGGCCTGGATCTCTCCCAGCACGGAGAAGAGGGATATTATTGGGAGGCGTCGGCGTAGCGCGTGTGGCGCGGGCACTCATGCCCGCGACTGCACGCAGTGCGTGAAAAGAGCGCGGGCAAGAGTGCCCGCGCCACAAGAGGATGCAGAACAGGACTTGAGAACAACATGACGAAGCTTGAGGCGGTCATTCAAAACTCCAAGGTGGATGCGGTGAAAACTGCCCTGCACGAAATTGGCGTGGAGGGCATGACGGTGATCGAGGTCCGGGGCCACGGGCGGCAGAAGGGGCACACCGAGGTTTACCGCGGCCGCGAGTACAGCGTGGATCTGATTCCCAAGACCAAGGTAGAAATGGTGCTGGCGGACGCCATGGTGGACAAGGCGGTGCAGGCCATCCTGGGAGCAGCGCGCACGGGGAAGATCGGCGACGGCAAGATTTTTCTGTCGCGCGTGGATGAGGCAATTCGCATCCGTAACGACGAGCGGGGCGAAGGAGCGTTGTAGAAAGGAAGCGAGCCGAACGCGCGTTTGTTGCGCCGCAGAGCACCGTTCGGCGCGCATGCTCACACAGGCTGCGGTGCATCGCGCGGCTCGCTCACGTCCTTCGGCGGGAAAATGCGCCCGCCTCAGGATGACACGGACCTTTCATGATGGCGGCGTCCTCCTTGATCGGCGAACTGCGCACTTCCCTCAGCGATGAGTCGGCGCGCATCCAGCGGGAGTTTGAGGCCAGCGGGGACGGGCGCGCCGCCGTAGGCGAACGCACACGGCTGATCGAAGCCATCCTCAAGCGGCTGTGGCGGGAGATCGTTACCGGTGACGAGTCTTCCCTTGAAGCGCCCGCTGACTTTGCGCTGGTGGCCACAGGCGGCTTTGGGCGGGGATGGCTATTTCCTTATTCCGATATTGACCTGCTGTTTCTGTTTGCCGACCGCGAGGCGGAGCAGACATTCAAAGACCCGGTACGGCGGTTTTCGCAGGAATTGTGGGACCTGCGGCTGCGGTTGAGTCCGGCGTCGCGCACGCTGGCCGAGTGCGACCGCTACGACCCGAGCAATACCGAATTCACGATTTCTCTTCTCGATTGCCGCTACCTGGCCGGCGACGCGGAACTATTCCAGCGGCTTCATGACAAGGTGATCCCCAAGCTGGTGATGCGGGAATCGAAGGCCCTGCTGCAAGGGCTGGCGGAGGTCACGCGCGAGCGCCACGGCAAGCACGGGCTGACGCTTTATCACCTGGAGCCGAACCTGAAGGAAGCGCCGGGAGGACTGCGCGATTACAACGTAGCCTGCTGGCTGGCGCTGATTTCCGCGATGGACAAGCTGCACGACTGGCCGCACGCGAGTTCGCTGCGGGCTCCGGTGCGCCGGCAATTGGAGGTGGCGCTGGACTTTCTGATGTCGGCGCGATGCTTTCTGCATTTCCGCCACGGGCGCGACGACAATACGCTGAGCTGGGAGGCGCAGGATGCGGCGGCGGCGCGCAAGATTGGGGCGGCGGGCGCTGAGGAGCTATCGGCGGCCGACTGGATGCGGATTTATTTCGGGCATGCCCGCTCGGTGCGGCGGACTGTGACCCAACTGCTGGAGGAAATTCCGGAAGCGTGGTCGGCGCTATACCGGCAGGTGCAGAGCTGGCGGGCGCGGCTTTCCACGGCGGATTTTTCGGTGGTGGACGGACTGATTTTTTTGCAGCAGCCGTCATCTCTACAAGACCCCGAAATACTCCTTCGGCTGTTTCACTTCATGGCGCATCACGGGCTGATGCTGAGCGCGACCACGGAGTACCGCATCGAGCAGGCGCTTCCGGCGCTGGCAGCGACGCCGCCGCGCGGGGCGGAACTATGGCTGTACCTGCAGGAGACGCTGCTGCAGCCGCATGCGGCTGACGCGCTGCGGGCCATGCAGTCGCTGCGGCTGCTCCCTCTGCTGTTGCCGGAGCTGAAGCTGATTGATTCGCTGGTGGTGCGGGATTTTTATCATCGCTTTACGGTGGATGAGCATTCCTTTCTGGCGATCGAGAGCCTGCACCGCCTGAAGCAGTCGCAGTCGGAATGGGACAAGCGCTACGGCGAGCTACTGGGCGAACTGGAAGATCCGGAGTTGTTGTATCTGGCGTTGCTGCTGCACGACACGGGCAAAGGCATGGCGAGCGCCAATCACGTGGAGGCGAGCCTGGAGATCGCGAACCGCGCCATGGACCGGCTGGATGTGGATCCGAAGGAGAGGGCGGAGGTGCTGTTTCTGATCGCGAACCACCTGGAGATGTCTGCGACGATGCGTCGGGATATTTTCGATCCAACCACCGTGGCGGCGTTTGCGGAGAAGATGGGAACGCCGGAGCGGCTGAAGATGCTGTGCCTGCTGACTTATGCCGACATCAAGGCAGTGAATCCGGAGGCGCTAACGCCATGGAAAGCGGAGAACGTCTGGCAGCTTTACATGGCGGCTGAGAATTACCTGAATCGCAGCGCCGACCAGCGTGTGCATGCCGACGTGAATAGCGAAAAGCTGGCGCGGCTCCGGTCGCTGGCGCCGGTGACGGGAAGCAAGTTCAAGGGATTCCTGGAGGGATTTCCGCAGCGGTATCTGCTGGTGCACACTCCCGAAGAAGTGATGCGGCACATGCAGTTGGCGGACGAGTTGGCGCTCGATCCGGTGCAGGTGGAGTTGAAGCGCGGGCGGCACTGGTACGATCTGACGCTGGTGACGAAGGATCGTCCGTTTCTGTTTGCCACGCTGGCGGGCGTGCTGGCGGCGTGGGGCATGAATATCGTGAAGGCGAACGCGTTCTCGAACGCAGCGGGGACGGTGGTAGATACGATTCACTTTACCGACCGCTTCCGCACGCTGGAGCTGAATCTCTCGGAGTGGGCGCGGTTCAAGAACAGCGTAACCAGCGTGCTGCTGGGCGAGGCCGATTTGGAGAAGATGCTGCGCGACCGGCAGCGGGCGGAAAAGGGCGCGATCGCGAAGGTGAAGGTGGAAACGAAGATCGAGTTTGACGACGCGTCGTCGGCGGCGACGACGCTGGTGCAGGTGATTGCCCAGGATCGTCCGCGGCTGCTGCACCGGATTGCGTCGTGTCTGTCGGATCAGGAATGCAACATTGAGATCGCTTTGATTGATACCGAAGGACAGATGGCGATTGATACGTTTTATCTAACCTCGGGCGGGAAGAAGCTGAAGCCGGAGCATTGCCGGCAGGTGGAGAAGGCGCTCGTGGAGGAGTTGCGGGGGGAGTAGGCTCCTCGCGGGCCCGGTCCCGTAGGGACATGCGATAATAGCCCGCCGCTTTCAGCGGCGGGTAGGTATTCCCTCCGAACTGCCTGCGTGCCGTAGGCACGCTTGAAACGCTTCGCGGCGACGCGCAATCTCAGCCGTCTCTATGGGACGAGGTTACAAAATCGTGGCGTCTGCCCAACGTTAAAACGCCGGGCTACTGTCACACATCCCTACGGGATGCTCCATCGCGGCTCTGAAGGGCCGCTCTTTCACCACTACGCAATTCCGCGTCGCGTCTCTACTTCGCCGAAAACTTGAACACCGTCTTCGAGCGGAACGTCTCGCCCGGTTTCAGGATTGTCGTCGGGAAATCAGGGTGGTTCGGCGAATCCGGGTAATGTTGCGTTTCCAGGCAGAGGCCGAAGCGGCGTTTGTAGACGTGGCCCTGCTTGCCGGTGACGGTGCCGTCGAGGAAATTCCCGGTGTAGAACTGCACCGCGGGCTGGGTGGTCGAGACTTCGAGCACTCGTCCGGTGGTGGGCTCGTAGACGCGGGCGGCCAGCACCAGGCCTGTGTCCTTGCTGTTGCGGTTGATGATCCAGTTGTGGTCGTAGCCGTGGCCGAGGACGAGCTGCTCATAATTATCGTCAATGCGTGCGCCAATTTTCGTGGGTGTGGTGAAGTCGAACGGCGTGCCCTTGACGGGGCGGAGTTCGCCGGTGGGGATGAGGTTCTTATCCACCGGGGTGAAACGGTCGGCGTTGAGCATGACTTCGTGATTCAGAATGTCGCCGTTCCCTTCGCCCGCAAGGTTGAAATAGCTGTGCTGGCTCACGTTGATGGGCGTGGCCTTGTCGGTGGTCGCTTCGTAGTCGATGACCAGCTCGTTCGCGTCAGTCAAGGTGTAGGTGACTTTGATTTTGAGATTGCCGGGAAAGCCTTCTTCGCCGTCCTTGCTGAGATAGCTGAAAGCCACACCGGTCTTACCTTTGAACGGCTCTCCGTCCCAGACAACTTTGTTAAAGGGTTTGTCGACGCCGCCGTGCAACGTGTTGGGGCCGTCATTCTTGGGCAGAGTGTACGTCTTGCCGTCGAGCGTGAAAGAGCCGTTGGCGATGCGGTTGGCGTAGCGTCCGACGATAGCCCCGAGATATGGAGGGTTGGGGATGTAGCCTTCCATGGTTTCGTGGCCGAGGACGATGTCGGCGAGCTGGCCCTTGCGATCCGGAACGCGGATGGAGAGAATGATGCCTCCATAATTCATGACCCGAACTTCAACACCGTGAGAATTGGTGAGCGTGTACAAGTTTACGGGCCTCCCGTCCCGTGTGCCGAACGGTTGCAGTTGAACCCCCTGAGCGGGTGTTGAGGAAGCGGCTTGCGCGATAAGCAGTCCACCGGCCGCGAGGATGAGGACGACGATAGAGAGAATTGCAAAGCGGCTTGTCATGGCAAAAAGTGTACTACGGGGACCGGGTTTGTGCTTTGGCGTCTCGCTCCGCGGTGATGTCACAGTTTGCCCTTCCTGGACCGGGAAAGTTGTCGAGCTTCGCTCGACCGGACAGCCCCTTCGACAAGCTCAGGGCAGGCTCTGGCGGCTGTCCCGACAAAGGTGCTGCGTTACCTTACTTCAATTCGCTCACAATCCTTTTCGCAGCTTCCAGGATTTCGCCGTCCTTGGCGGCTTTTGCCAGGGTGTTGATATCGTCGAACAGCGCGCGATCTTCTTCCAGCTTCTTCACGTGCTTGCGGACCGTCTCGTAGGCAGCCTGCGTAGCCGGAGCAGGCTTTACCGGAGCGCGGAAATCAAAGGCCTGCGCCGCAGCCATCAATTCAATAGCGACCACGTACCAGGCGTTTTCGATGATCTGCCGGGTCTTGATGGCGGTGGTCATCCCCATAGACACAAAATCTTCCTGATCGGCTGCGGCGGGAATGGATCCGGTGGCGGCGGGATGGCTTAGCACGCGATTTTCGCAAACCAGCGCTCCAGCCGTGTATTGGGTGAGCATCAGTCCCGAGAACATGCCGGCTCCCTTGGTCAGGAACGCTGGCAACCCCACGGACAGGTGCGGATTCAACAAACGGTTCAGCCGCCGCTCAGAGAGCGCTGCTACCGTGGTCACGGACATGCCAACCGTCTCCAGCGCGAAAGCCATCGGCGTTCCCTGAAAGTTGGCGCCGGTCAGCACCGCGTCGTCATCGGGGAAAAATGTAGGGTTGTCAGCGGCGTGGTTCAGCTCAATTTCGAGCATGTAGCGCGCCCATTTGAACGCCTCTTTGGCCGCTCCGATAACCTGCGGACTGGATCGCAGCGAATAGGCATCCTGCACTTTCTTGCCCGGCCGCTGGAGCAGTTCCGATCCCTGAGTAAGTTTACGGACGTTTTCCGCGCACTCCTGCGCGCCAGGGTAGCCGCGCACGACATGAACCCGTGGATCGTAGGCTTTCATGTTGGCGTTGAGCGCTTCCAGAGTCATGGCGAGCGCGACTTCCTGGGTCTTGAGCCAACACTCGGCGTCCCAAAGTTCAAGGCAGCCCATTCCGCTGATGAAGTTGGAACCGTTGATCGCAGCCAGCCCGTCTCGTTCGCGGAAGACAATGGTCGGAATGCCGGCCTCGGACATCCCTTGTTTTGCGGGCAATCTTCTTCCTTGATAGAAGACCTCACCCTCGCCCATGAGGGTGATCGCCATCTGCGCCATGGGGGAAAGATCGCCGCAGGCTCCTACCGATCCTTTCTGGCATACCACCGGGGTCACGCCCCGGTTCAGCATCTCAACTTGCGTCTCGACTACCTCGAGCCGGATTCCGGAGTGGCCCCAGCAATGCGTGTTGAGGCGGGAGAGCATGGCTGCCCGCACGTTTTCCTCGCTGCAAGGATCTCCGCAACCGGCGGCGTGAGAGTACAGGAGGAATTTCTGATATTGCTCAACCTGCTCCGGGGTGAGCACCACCTCGGAAAGTTCGCCGATGCCGGTATTGACGCCATACATGATCTCGCGTCCGCGGATCTTGCGTTCGAGCATGTCCCGGCATTTGTTGATGCGGCCGACCGCGTCAGGGTGCAGACTGATCTTCTGGCGATTGCGCGCGATGGCAACTACATCTTCAATGGCTAGAGAATGTCCGTCCAGACGGGTCGTGCCATTTCCAGTATTGTGCAGCGAACGTTCATTCGTCAGCACTGTCATGAGTCCTCTATGGTGTGGGATTTGAATCTCTTCGGTTCACCCGATTCTTGGTTGGCGGGGTTTGCGGAATGATCCGGAATCTCCTGTTTGATTGCCAAAGCTACGATTGTACAACCAGCCGTGGCTCCGCAATTTTGTGAATCGCCCGATACGCCGGAGCGCGGCTCACCCAGCTTGACGTGATCACAGTGAGCAGATTGGAGCCATCCATGATCCATATCCCAGCAACACGACGTGGGTTTCTTTCGCGACTGAGTCAGGTGACGGGCGCGGCTGGACTGGCTTCTGTATAATTTGCCCACTAGGACGAGCGCTGCTTTTTGCTCCCTTCGACAATTTCTATGGTTCTCAGAATATTCAGTGACAAGGCTTTATTGGCGCGTACGGCTGCGCAGCAGGCAGCGACTGCGATTCGGCGGGCCATCGCAGAGCGAGGACGAGCGCGCATCCTCGTGGCCACCGGGGCGTCCCAGTTCGAGTTTCTGGATGCGCTCACGAAATCCACTGGCATTGATTGGACCAAAGTTGAGGCGTTTCACCTCGACGAATACATCGGCCTTCCCGCGACACATCCCGGAAGCTTCCGCAATTATTTGCAAGAGCGTCTGATCCGAAAGACTGGGATCACGCGGTTTCACTTCATCGCAGGAGACGCCGCTGACCCGTCCGCGGTGATTCGCGAGGTGGGCAGGCAACTGATCGCGGCGCCGATTGATGTCGCATTCGTAGGCATTGGAGAAAACGGGCACATCGCCTTCAACGATCCGCCCGCGGACTTCACCACCGAGAACCCTTATATCATCGTGAACCTTGACGAGCCATGCCGCCGGCAGCAGACAGGCGAGGGCTGGTTCGCCGACATTTCTCAGGTGCCAAAGCAGGCCATCTCGATGTCGGCACTGCAGATTCTCAAGGCCAAAGAGATCGTTGCGGTGGTGCCCGACCAGCGGAAGGCGCGAGCAGTGAAAGCCTGTTTCGAGGGAGAGATCAGTCCCATGGCGCCAGCGTCGATTCTGCGCCGGCATCCGAACACCACTATCTATCTGGACAAGGATTCGGCCTCGTTGCTGAGTCCAGCCCTGAAGAGCACGCTGACGGAAGAATCACCAGCGACATTGGGTTCGTAGTCGCTGAACCGCCCCACCCCGATGACGACAGTTCGGAAGCCGATTCCGTCGTTGCGTTGGTGGATCGGCGGCCTGCTGTTCGCTTCCACGGTCATCAACTACATTGACCGGCAAACACTCTCGCTTCTCGCTCCCTATCTCAAACTGGAATTTCACTGGACGAATTCTGATTATGCGAATCTCGCCATCGCCTTCCGCGTCGCGTACTCCATCGGGCAGACCGTCTTCGGCAGGCTGATGGACCGCTTTGGAACCCGCCGCGGCCTGACCTTCACCGTGATCTGGTATTCGCTGGTGTCGATGTTGACATCGCTGGCGAACGGCTTTTACAGCTTCGCAACTTTTCGCTTCCTCTTGGGTGCAGGCGAGTCGGGGAATTGGCCTGCTGCCACCAAGGCGGTTTCGGAATGGTTCCCGAAGCGCGAACGGGCATTGGCGACGGCGCTTTTTGATACGGGATCGTCCATCGGCGGTGCGGTCGCCCCCTTCCTCGTTGTGTTGTGGATTTATCCCCGCTGGGGATGGCGCCCTGCGTTCATGATCCCGGGCACGCTGGGCTTTTTCTGGCTGATCGCTTGGCGTTGGCTGTACTACCCGCCGGAATCGCATGATCGGATCAGCCAGGCAGAACGCGAAATGATCGCCGCCGACAAACGCGAGTCCGATGCGCCGCAAGACGGCAAAGCGCGTCCGCGCTGGCGTGATCTCTTGACGTTGCCGCAGACCTGGGCAGCGATCATTGCCAAAGCTTTTCCCGATCCGGTGTTCTTCTTTATTGCGGAATGGTTCCCCATCTATCTGGTCGCAAAAGGAATTGAGCTGAGGAGCGGCTTGATCGCAGTGTGGATTCCGTTCATCGCCACCGACGTGGGTAGCTTCTTTGCAGGCTTCCTCTCGGGCTACCTGATCCGGCGCGGATGGTCGCTGGGGGCGGCGCGCAAATTGCCCATCATCTACGGTGGTGTTGGCATGACTCTGCTGATCCTCACCATCTTCACCACCAACTTGTACCTGATCACATTTCTTTTCGCAGTGGTAACTTTTGCTTATGCCGGATTCACGACCATGGCCAACGTGCTGCCGTCCGACCTTTTCAGCAGCGAATCGGTGGCTTCGGTCAGCGGGTTGAGCGGCACCGGGACGGGAATCGGAACGATCGTCGCCTTCAAGCTGATTGGATATCTTACCGACGCGCGCCAGGCCACCGGGACGCACTCGTTCGATCCGATCGTGATTCTGGCCGCGCTCGTTCCCTTTATCGGCATGATACTGGTGTTGCTGCTGCTGCGGAACTCCGCGGCAACGGATCAAGGATTGGTGCGCCGAATCTGACGCTTTTGGTTACACTCGATAGAGTCAATGGGAGGAGATGTTGAAAGTCACCGATGCCAAAGTATTCGTCTGCTGCCCCGGACGAAACTTCGTCACCTTGAAGATTTCGACCGATGAGGGCATTTACGGCCTGGGAGATGCGACTCTGAACGGCCGGGAGTTACCGGTCGCATCTTACCTAACGGACCACGTGATTCCCTGCCTCATCGGGCGCGATCCATTCCAGACGGAAGATCTGTGGCAGTACCTTTATCGCGGCGCGTACTGGCGTCGTGGTCCGGTGACCATGACGGCCATCGCCGCGGTAGACATGGCCCTCTGGGACATCAAGGCAAAAGCGCTGCAGACTCCCGTCTACAACCTGCTCGGAGGACTGAGCAGAACCGGGGTGCTGGTGTATGGGCACGCCAATGGCAGCGACATCGAAGAGACCGCCGATGAAGTCGCGAAATACAAGGAGATGGGCTATCTCGCGGTCCGCGCGCAAACCGGAATCCCGGGGCTGGCCTCCACCTACGGAGTTACCGACAAACCGTTTTACGAACCGGCAGAAAAAGGGTTGCCGCCCGAGAACACGTGGTCGACCGAGAAATATCTGCTGCACATCCCAAAATTGTTCGAGACGCTGCGCTTGAAGTTCGGGGATGACATTCACCTGCTGCACGATGTTCACCACCGCCTGACTCCAATCGAGGCCGCAAGGCTGGGAAAAAGTCTGGAACCATATCACCTGTTTTGGCTGGAAGACCCGGTGACCGCAGAATTGCAAGAAGGATTCCGCATCATTCGCCAGCATACGACAACGCCGCTCGCTGTCGGCGAGGTTTTCAATTCGGTTTGGGACACTCACATTCTCATCACCGAACAGCTGATTGACTACCTTCGCATGACGGTGGTTCACGGTGGAGGGTTGACGCATCTCAAGAAAATCGCTGCGCTGGCTGAGATTTATCACGTGCGCACAGGCTGCCACGGCGCTACCGATCTGTCACCAGTCGCGATGGCGGCCGCTCTCCACTTCGATATTTCCGTCAACAATTTCGGAATTCAGGAATACATGCCGCACACTCGCGAAACCGATGGAG
>Ga0209517_10005279_pt1 | contig 16524 bp, 17 predicted proteins | sample PeaSoiMetSII2010_FD_187695 | JGI IMG/M metagenome (GOLD analysis project Ga0209517, IMG submission 187695) | Peat soil microbial communities from Weissenstadt, Germany - SII-2010 (SPAdes) (version 2) | ecosystem: Environmental > Terrestrial > Soil > Wetlands > Peat | place: Germany...
CACCTGGTTCACCACGCCGGCGGAAGCCGTCGCCTGGGCCCCTTTCCTTAATATACCTTGACACGTATATGCGTTGTGGAGTATACAAAAGGAATGGAATCTGTGTTCGAAATTATTGCGGAGCCGAACCGCCGCGCGATCTTGAGCCTGCTGGTCGCGTCACAACAGTCGGTGGGGGAGATCGAGCGCCGGCTTCGCATGCCGCAGCCGAGCGTGTCCAAGCACCTGCGGGTGCTACGCGAGGCCGGTTTCGTGGAATCCACGGTGGACGCACAGCGGCGTCTCTACCGGCTGAAACTTGAACCACTTCAGGAAGTGGATGCCTGGCTGGCTCCGTTCCGCCGGTTCTGGTCCGCTCACGTAGATGCGCTCGAACGCCACCTCGACCGCATGGAGAAATCCGCACCAACGAAACGGAAGACTAGCAGAAGACCACGCGGCCCAAACCGCGAACATAACAAAGGGGAAAAGAAATGAAGATCAAAGTGACCAGCATCTACGTGGACGACCAGAACAAGGCCCTGCGCTTCTATACGGAGCAACTGGGCTTTGCCAAGAAGGCCGATTTCAGTAACGGCCCATATCGCTGGCTGACCGTGACTTCGCCCGAGGAGCCGGACGGCACTGAACTGCAGTTGGCGCTGAACGACAATCCCGCAGCCAACGCGTATCAGCAGGCGATCTTCCAGCAGGGCCAGCCCGCGTCCAACTTTTTCACCGACGACGTCAAGGGCGATTACGAGCGGATCAAGGCGCGCGGGGCCGAATTCACGATGCCGCCCACCGATGTGCCCGGCGCGACCATTGCGATGCTGAAGGATACCTGTGGCAACCTCATTCAGATCACTCAACTGAAGCGTTGGTAGCCGCGTGCGTCGAGCAGGAGAAGAACATGACCGATAGCGAGCAATACACACCGGGTCCGGCCGGCGGGGCACAGATACGAAAGGACGGCGAGAAGTGGACGCTCATTCTTGTCAGAGAACTGCGCCACTCGCGGGAAAAAGTCTGGCAGGCGCTTACCGACCCGGCGCATCTGCGCGAGTGGGCGCCCTTCGAAGCCGATGGGAGCCTCGGTACGGTTGGAAACACGGTGAAGCTCACGACCGTGGGAGCGCCCGCGCCGCGAGTGACCGAAACGACAGTGACGCGTGCCGAGGCTCTGAAGGCGCTTGAGTACAAGTGGGGTGATTTCGATATGCGATGGGAACTCGAAGACCTTGGTGGCGGCACGCGCCTCACGCTGTGGACCAACATCGGTCACCGCTTCATCTCTATGGGCGCTGCCGGGTGGCACATCTGCTTCGATGTTCTGGATCGCCTGCTCAGCGGAACGCCCGTCGGACGCATCGCCGGCCCCGAGGCGATGAAGTTCCCCGGCTGGCAACGATTGAACGCGGAGTACGCCAAACAGTTACGCGTTGAGATCCCCGGTTGGACGCCCAATCCCCCGAAGCCTTGAAGGAGGGAGAGTTCATCTGTGCAGCCGGGCCAGCCCCAGCGAGCGGGTGCTCACCGCGCTCCGTGCCCCGGCGGTGAGGATGTAGTGTATGGTCATGATGACGGGACAAGAATTCGAGGCGTGAATATCCATGAATCCGAAAGAACGCATTGACCAACTAATCGCAGGACTCCCAGACTGGCGCGGTAAAACGTTGGCCAACATCCGGAAGAGCATCCTTGAGGCCGATCGGGACATCATTGAAGAATGGAAGTGGATGGGAAGCCCAGTATGGTCTCACGACGGAATCATCGCGGTCGGCAACGCCCACAAAGATAAGGTGAAGCTTACCTTTGCCCACGGGGCAAGACTCCCGAATCCTGACAAGCTCTTCAACGCCGGGCTAGAAGGCAACGCGTGGCGGGCGATCGATTTTTTCGAAGGCGATAAGATTAATGATCGTGCTCTAAAAAATCTCGTTCGTGCTGCCGTTGAGTTCAATCAGATCAAATTGAAGAGGAAAGCGCCTGCAAGTTCTCGAGCGAAAGCACATAAAAGTAAAAAGTGATGGAACTACCAAATCACGGTCGCGGCTGGAACCACAGCGTTGATCGCGATGGCTTACGGCATCGCCGGATTCGATTCCCGCTAACGCTACCAAATCCCAAGCAATTCGCTTAAGCCGCTTTCCGGTTCCACATTCCCAGGATCGCGCCCATCATGCATAGCCCCACCAGCGGATACAAATAGTCGAGGCCGTACAGCACGAGCGAGCGTCCTTCGTACATGAAGGTGGTGTAGGCAATCGGCGCCACGAATCCGATCCACAGCAGCACACCGATCGCCGCGCCGCGGCCAGCCGTATTCGCATTGCGCCACGCACAGATATTCGCCAGCACGTACGCGATCAGCAAATTCAGTAGTAAGGTGATCGTGACCAGCTTCGCCATATTGGCGCTTTGCGCTTGCGCCTGGGCCTGCGTAATTCCTTCCAGCGCCATCCACTTTTTCCCGAACAGCAAGTCGAACCAAACGTAGCCCAACAGCCAGTACGCAATCGCACTGACAATCACCGCGGGGTATTTTACTTTCACGGCTTGCCCCTTTCTTTGTTCGGAGCGTGTCGGGCCAGTTCGGGGAACGGCCCGCGTTCGGGCGAGAGTCTGTGTTCGCGGCGCGCGAAAGTCAAGCGCGGCGCAAAACCGGACATTTCTGCTTTGCGTTGGCAGCGCGGAGCGAACATTCCGCCCAACGCCCTCTCAACCCCGAATCCAGAGCGGAATAGCCTAGATTTGGAGGAAATTTCGTCACGTAGTTCGCGTCTCGTCTTTGTTTCAAAACTATCCCGCCGCCGCATCGCCATCGCCAGTCCGGAGTCGGGATGGCTTGCGTATCCCATTGATTATGAAGACTTTGAAGTCGTTCGGCCCCCTGGCTTCCGAGTTGCACTTCTTATAGCCGATACCCCGCCTCCAACTCGCTTGGAGACGCGGAATGCTCAAGCTAGGAGCCGCACGTGATTCGGCCTCTCAAATTCTTAAGACTACGCAAGAACGGGCCTTGTGCCCAAGCCGGGTTCACGATGTTGGAGCTAATGTTGGTGGTGGCCATCATGCTGGTGCTGATGGCCTTTGCGATTCCGCAAATCCAGGGAACGCTGAATTGGTACCGGCTGAACTCGGCGGTGGCGGCCGTGAACTGGTCGGTCCAGTCCACGCGCTATCAGGCGCTGATGGAAGGCTATCCCTTCCAAGTCACGTACAACGCGACCAACAACACCTATCAGTTGGCGAGCGATCCGACCAACACCGGAAGTTTCGCAAACGTGGGGAGTGCCGTCCCAATTTCGGGCGATGCGATTGTCGTGAGCCAGACGGACGCGATTCAATTCAAGCCCTACGGCTTTGTCACCCCGGCAACGGGCAGCAATCTGTGCTTTCACATCACTTATAAGGGACTCACAAAGTACATATCGGTGTCCAACTATGGAAACGTCGCTATCACAACGATCATGCCATCCGGCTGCTCGTAGAAAAGCTGGGCTGAGCGGATTCGCGCTCATTGAAGTGCTCGTCGCCCTGTTTGTTCTGGCCGTCGGTTTGGTCTCGCTGGCAGGCCTGACGGCCAATATGGAGAACGGCACGGAGCGGGCCCGGTTCATGGGCCTGGCGGCGATGCTCGCGACGGAAAAGCTGGAGGACCTGAACCGCTGGCCGTCCGGAGATCCCCATGTGAATTCCACCGCCGGCGCCACAGTGGGCAGCTTGACCACAGATCCCCTTGCGGCCAGCGTGACCTCCTCGGCCGGCATCACGGATCCCAACATTGTCTATTTCGACGACGTGGTGATCACGAATAACGGCGGCTCGGCTGATAGCGGTGGCAGCGGCACTTGCGCCAATGGCAGCGGCTCCGTCGGCGAAACCGTGAGCACCTCGGCGGGCTACGTGACGACTTACCACTGCGCCGACGGCGAGATGCCCGCTCCAGTCACCAGTGCTTCAGGCACGGCTGCGGAAGTGAACGCCATCTCGTTTCACCGCCGCTGGACGATCGAACAGAATCCCACGATCAACGGATCGACGGTAAACAACGTGAGGAGAATTACCGTCTTGGTTGCGCTCACGAACGGCTATATGAACCCGCCGGTGACTTTTCAATTGAGCATGGTGCGGCCATGAGAGCGCGAAGCAGCCAGCATGGTTTTTCCCTACTGGAATTGATGATCGCGATAACCATCTTCACCATCGTCAGCGGCGCCGCAATGGCGCTGTTTGTGCAGAATGAGCCCGTCTTTACTCATCAGCAGAACCAAGCGGCCCTGAACATCGCCATGCGCAACTCCGTCGCTCAGCTGCAACTCGACGTGACCAATGCCGGCGCCGGCGTCTACCCCAACGTACCTTCCTCCTTCAACATACCCACCTGGCCGGTTGCTGTGACCATCCAGAACAGCGTGGTGAATGCCAATGCGCCTTGCAACACGCCGGCGACGTACACCTATGGCCCCACCTGCTTCGACAGTTTGGATGTGATTACAACCGATATGAGCACCAAGAAGACCACGCCCTCCCATCCGTCCGATAGTACGGGCACGAACCCAGTCAACATCGGTGCAGGCGGCACGATCACGATGTATTTGCAGCCCGCCGCCCCCACAATTCCGGCGCCTAGCCCATGGCCGACGGCCGCCGCGCTCACCACTCTCGCAAGCGATTATAGCGTCGGAGACGAGATCCTGCTGCTTTCGGGCGGCACCGGCGCAACCCAGTATTCGGCGGTGGTATTGACATCCGGTGGAACCGTCTCCGGAAATTACGTCAAGATTCAATTTGCTTCCGTCACCGCAACGACGATCAACAGTACGGTCTATTATCTCAATACGACGGACCCTCTAAGTATCGCCAAGTACGCCAATCCCAGTCTCGAACAAAATAGCTTCGGTCCCAGCGACTGGGTCGAACGGCTCGCGCCCGTTATCTATCAAGTGGACACTTCAAATCCCAGCGATCCTCAGTTGGATCGCTGTATCGGTAGCTGCGCGGTCAGCAAGACTGTCCTGGCGGACCAGATCATCGGATTCAAGGTCGGCGCGGCTTACTTTGACCCGGCGTCTTCAGACACCTGCGGAGACAACTCCTCGACGAGCGTGGACACAACCACGTACTACTACGACAACAACGACGCGCCTCCGGCCGGTTGCCAGAACAAGTTTACGGACATACGGGCAGTCCAGATTTCGCTGATCGGCCGGACGAACCCGACCGACGCGACTACGGCCGACAATTATCATAACGGCTTCGACGGCGGGCCGTACCAGATCGAGGCGCTGTCCGCCATCATCAATCCCCGCAACATGACCATGAACGGCAATTGAGGACCTTTATGAAATCAATTCACTGCAAGACCATTCGGAATCGGCGCCACAGCGAACGAGGCGTGGCATTGGTGATCACTTTGCTACTCCTCGTCCTGATGATTGCCCTGACGCTCGCCATGGTGATCGCGACGAGCTCGGACACCTTGATCAACCACTACTACCGGAATTTCCGTTCTTCGTTCTACGCCGCCGATTCCGGCTTGAACATCGCGCGCCAATCCATGGCCAACCAACTGCAGACCGCGTTGGACGGATCAGCAGTGAACCTCACCACGAATCCCCCCTCCCTCCCGTTGGCAGCCGGCACGACGGAATCCGCTGTCCAGACGTCCGTCTGCACAACTTACGGCGGAGGTCAGGGCAGCGGCGCAAATTGCACTGGCGGCACTTATATCTCCATTAATTCCGGACAAGCGGGCAGTTCCTGGCCGGGAAAATTCGAGATCACGAGCGTCTGCTTGCAGTCGACCTGCAACTCTTCTTTTGCGCCGACCTGTCAGGTGGGTATGTCGGCTGGCAGCCGACCCAGCAATACCCCGGTTCTCTCGGGTCTCTGCGGCAGCATCGTTCTGCCCACATTCACCAGCAAACCTCCGTGCGCCTCCCCGGTACCTGCTGGATGCGGAAGCATTACCTCTATCGATTATCTCTATCCCTACACGATGACCGCGATCGGCCAGTCCATGGCCAATGAGCAAGTCACTTTGGTGGACAGCGGCTACATGTCCGTAAACGTCACCGTGGGCACGTCCGGGTCGACAACGAGCTTCGCAGCCTTCGGCACCTTCCTGGATCAATATCCGGGCTGGCCGAATTGCGGCAATCCATTCGCCGGCGGCACCTTCACGGGCAAGGTCTACACCAACCAAGGCTGGACCTGGGGTCTCGGGCAAAATTACACTTTTGCAGGGCAGATCGGCAGCGTCTCGCCGAACTTTTACTGGAACTACGGCAACACCGGAAACTGCGACTCCACCGCCAACCTGAGCGACACACAGGGAGGCAATTCCATCACGCCGACCTGGGACGTGAAGCCCCCTCAATTGGGCATCACGAAGGTTGTACTGCCACCGAACGACTTCAACCAGAAGGAAGCCGTGCTTGACGGCTTGGGCAACGGGAATGAGAGCCCGACCAGCGGGAACATGGCCGCCATCCTCAAGGACGTCAATGGCAACCCCTATCCGGCCACCGGCACGACGACCCCGGGTGTTTATCTGCCTTATACAACTTCTGGCAGCACCAACACGTTTGCCGGGGGCGGCATCTACGTCGAAGGCGATGCGAACGTAACCTTGACCTCCAGCACTTCCGGCTCGGACAACGTGCAGGTCTTTACGATCACCCAAGGTACGAACGGAAGTCCGACCACGACCACCGGGGCTCCGAACGTCACGTCTACGAACTCGGGCGGCTATACCACCACCACGACCGTTACGACCACGACGACCACTACCCCGGCGGCCTCCACGGTCACCAACGTCACGATTGACCTGACGAAGGGGACGACCTCGGAAACCTCCACGACGACTACTACGACTCAGTCCACCTACAGCACTACGACTGTCGTCACCAAGGTCAAGAACAGTAACGGTCAGTCTGCGGGTGGATATCCTCAAAGCAACACGACGACCGGCAACAATCCCACCACAACGGGCACGAACAACGCGACGCTGAACCTTGCGGGCGAGCCGGAGAATCTAAGTCAATCCCCGGAAGTGGAAGGCGCCATGCTCTATGTGGATGGCAATATCGATTCGCTTTCCGGGCCCGGCGGCACTGCCCCGGCGATTCAAAATGGATCGGCTGTAACGGTCACGGCAGCCGACAACGTGACGATTACGGGGAACATTCTGTACGCCAACGAACCAGTGACGCTGAATTCGAGCGATTCCCTGATCCCGGCGAACAATTTCGGCCAAGTCCTCGGCATTTTCACGGCGAATCCGAATGGCGTCATCGGATTCAGTGTCCCGAACAACGGAGACAATATCGAGGTGGACGCTTCGATGGCGGCGATCTCGAGCGGAGGTTCGGGATCGGTTTACAACATCGGTAACAGTATCGGAACGATGACCTGGGTCGGCGGGCGCATCGCGAACACGACCAACGTGTGCAACTGCAATCAGCGCAATATCTACTTCGACCAGCGGTTCGCTCAGGGCTTCGCGCCGCCCTGGTTTCCCACCACAACCATTGTCCCGGGTTCTAACACGGGAACGGTGAGTACGGTGACCGTCCAGCGCACGCAGTGGGTGGATCAAACCGCCTGGTAAAACTCGTTCTTCAACCCGCGGCCGCTCTGCTTCCCCCGGCAGGGCGGCCGCTCCTCCTTTAAGGCCCTGCCCGCACCTTCGTAGAGAACTCATTGTTCACAGGCGGCACCGTGCAGGAAAACTGCGCGGGCCAGCTTGCGTCCGTGATCGCGTTGCGGCAGAGCGCCGTCGTCGCGCCCGGCACGTCCGACGGTTCGAGCGGCCCGTCCAGCGGTTCCGCATACACGATGTACTGTTGCGTCGGCCCAACGGCCAGCCGCTGAATTTCGTACGAGCCGTCGAATTGCGGCGGGCCCGGGTCTGCGCAGATCCATCCGCCAACCGTTGCCGCGATCACCGAGCCGGTTTCCACATCCACTGCCACCACCTGCGCACCGAATATGCCCGTCGTGCCGGAGGGCAGCTCTAGCGGATTCGCCGGATATACGTGACCCGCGATCACGCCGATGTGCGTCGTATCTGTCGGATCGGGATAAAGGACGCGCAAGCCGGTGCGGTCGTCGTCGGAGAGCGGAGCGTCCGGCGATTGCGCCGTGGGCCGCGTGCCGAAGAATTCTCCAGGCGCCGGAGCGAAGGGCTGCATCACCGCTGCCCACACGCCCGAGTGTCCCAGGCCGAAGAAGTGGCCCAACTCGTGGGCCAGAATCGTGTCGAGATCGTACGCGTTCGGATTGGCGGCCAGCGCCGCAGGCGTCGCGAATGCGACGGTGCTATCGCCGGGCCGCAAGAGGACATCCGCATCGAGGATCTGTCCGACAAAAAGGGAAGTGGGCGCTCCCGGGCCAGCCTGTTCACCGGCGATGTCTGCAATCGTCACGCGCGTGAAGGAAAGGACGCCCGTTGTGAAGCCAGGATCGTCTTGATTGAAGCAAATCGTGTTTAATCCGTCCGTGGGATCACAGGCGTCCTGCGCACTTGATTGGCCGAGGGGCGCGAGTGACGCGGGAGTAAGAGTCGTTCCGCTCACGCCGGTCCAGATGGCAAATTCCGTGTTGATGGTGCTTGCGATTTCCGCGAGCCGGCCGCTGGGCGTTTGATCCGCGGTCACGATGGTCACCGGACTCGTTCCGAGTGATGTGCTCCACTGCCGATTGATTCCGCCCGCGACGGGCGTGTCGAACCGCGTCGGTTGCGGACAGGAAGTCCCCCCTGAGACCGACGCGGGCTGACGCATATCCGCGACCTGGTAATTCAGCGAGTAGCCATCGGCGGCCGAGGGCCAGACGATGCGCATTGCGAGCAGTGCGGCGGCCAGCAGACGGCTCGTCCGTCGCGAAGACTCCCGAATTCGCAGATGCATGGAGGGCCTCATTCTTTCATCGCCGCGGCCAGCCTGGCGCGGAATTCGCTCATGGGCATTCGCGCGATTCCTTGCCTACGAAACGTTCGCGACGCGCGATCGAAGACGGCCATGCGGCTCGAATCCTGCGTGACGCTCTCGCGCCCGCTGCGCGCGTCGCGAGCGATCCGGAAGGTCCCTTCGCCCCACGCCGTCACCGACCACTCGCCCGCGCCTGACTGCTGCGTTAGGCGGGTTCGCTCGAGAAAGAGAATCGTCTCCTCGCCCGGCGAAAATCGCGGCACGCCCTCCACGTTTTCGATCAAGTGGCCGTCGCGGCCGCCCGGCAAACGGACCAGCAGGGTGGCGTCCGGCGAGCCTTGCATCGTCTCCACCACCGCGAAACGAGTGAACGTCCAAATCTGGCCGGCGTCCCGGCGCGACTCCGAACCCAGGCACCGCACGCGAGCCACCACCTGCGCCGCATGAGCGAGTTGCGTGAGATCCATTTGCGCGAGTGTGGTCGCATGGCCGGCGATCGCCAGGAATGCCGCAAAGCAAATGGCTGGGCGACCCTTACGCGCAAGAATCATCACTGCACCACCAGCGCGCCTGTGGCCCCCGTCAAGTCGAGCGCGGGATTTTGAATGAAAAGCGTGCGCGCCCCGGCGACGGCCGTGCTCGGCACCTGCAGCGTAATCTCCACGATGCCGAAACCCAGCGGCTGCTCCGAGACGATGCTCACGTCGGCGGGATTCGGTCCCGTGAGCGTATAGGTGAACGACGGGTCGAGGCCGCTCACCGAAAACGCGCAGATCGTTTCGGCCGCTGAACCGCTAGCCGGACGCGGCAGCGCCACTGGCCCGCCCTCGAGCGTGCACGTGTTCGTTGCGGCCACAAAGGGACCTACGGCAATCACAGCTAGATTCACGTCGCTCGCGGGCTCGGACGAACCTGCGGTGCTCAAATCCACCACGATGATGTCCATGCCCGTCGCGCTCGGGGAGGATGGGGTGATTGGAATCGGGCTGCCGGTCCCGCCGGCGGCGGCGACCACGAATGGAACTGAATTGGACTTGCTCTGATCGGAATTTTGAATTTGCACGGGGATGGTGGCCGCGGAGGCGAGGTCCGTTGCGGCAAGCACGATCGTGCAATCGGAAACGGAATCGCAGAGCGTGCTGCGCGGCGTACCGCCAAAGAGTGTTTCCGAGCCGGGTCCCGGGCTCGACGGCACGAACCCGCTCCCGGACACGCGCAGCGTGATGCCGCCCGGCGATCCCGCCGTGGCGCTCGAAGGCGAAATCGTCAGTATCGCGGCCGTATTGATCACCGTGACGGAAGCGGATCCCGATTGGGTTGCATCTTCCACGCTCGTCGCTGTAACGCTGAGCGTGTTCGGCGAAGGCGCCTGCGGAGGGGCGGTGTATTGCCCGGTTGGATTCACCGTGCCGCAGGGACTTCCTGCGCCCGCACATGCCGCGCCGGAAAGTCCCCAGTTCACCTGCTGGTCGTCGGAGCCGGTAATTGTGGCTTGAAAGATTTGGATGGCATTCGGAGCCAGCGTGATGGCGGACGGCATCACGGCCACGAGAACGTGAGGAAGAATCGTGATGGTCGCGCTCGCCGACTTCGATGGGTCCTGCTGGCTGGTGACGGTGAGCGTCACCGGATTTGTTGTCGGCGCCGCCGCCGGGGCAAGATAATCCACGCTCCCAACCGCGCCGGAAGAAAATGCCCGGCACGGACTTGAGCCCGCCACGCAGATTTGTCCCACCGTGGCATTCCCCCCGGGGATTCCTTGCACGCTCCACGTGACGTTCGTGTTCGTCGCGTTTTGCAGCACCGCAGTGAACGTCTGCCGGTGAGCCGTGACGCGCTGCGCGCTCTGCGGCGAAATGGAAATCGAAACAGACGCCGTGAACGTCACCACCGCCGTCGCAAATTGGCTCGGCTCGGCGTTGCTGCTGGCGTGCACATTCGAGCTCCCGCCCGGCGGCGATTGCAGCGGCGCGGTATAGGTGGCCTGATTGGGATTCGCCATCGAGGCCGCAATCGTGCCAACGCTCGCGTTTCCCCCGGCGATTCCATTCACGTCCCAGGTCACCGCCGTGTTGGCGGAGCCCGTCACGCCGGCCAGAAAATCCGTCGTGCCTCCGAGCGGCGCGCTCGCGGACGTCGGTGAGATCGTGACCTGCACACTCGGCTGGATCGTGACGATCATCGTGGCTGCTTTGGTCGGATCGGCGAGCGGCGTGGCCGTGATGACGATGGAATTCGGTGACGGCGCGCTGGCCGGCGCCTGGTAACCGCCGCTCGCCGAAATCACGCCGCAAGTTGCGCCGGTGCAGCCCGGACCTGCTACGCTCCAGTTGATTGCCGTGCTTGGATTCGAGCCCGCCGCCGGCGTGAGCGTCGCTTGATACGTTGCGGAAGCGCCCGCATTCACCGTGGACGGGCCGGAAATTGAGAGTGTGAAGTTGCTCGCAATCGTGAGCGTGACGCTCGCGCTTTTGGTCGTATCGGCCGCGCTCGTTGCGGTCACGGTTTCGCTCGCGGGTTGCGGCAGCACGCCCGGCGCCGTGTAGATTCCGGCGGCGGAAATCGTCCCGACGGTGCTGTTGCCTCCGCCCACGTTGGCGACGCTCCATGTGACCGCGGTGTTTGTCGTGCCCGTGACGCTTGCCGTGATGGCGTCGGTCGCGCCGAGCAGCACCGTGGTGCTCGCCGCGGACACGCTCACGCTCACCACGGGATTGGAAGGGGGCTGCGACGGCGCGGATCCGAGGACCCCGCCGCCGCAACCCAGGCTCGAGAGCGCGGCCAGAAGCGCTATGCCCAATCGGGTCGGGCAGCCTTGGTTTATGCGCCTCTGTGTTTTCGCCGTGACTCGTTCCATGCACGAGAGAACTGCAACAACTGTGCCAGTCCGAATCACGCCACGAGCGCAGGTATGAGTCCGCAGCTCCTGTGGCGCGTTTCGCAGCGCCTTGCAGATAACTCTTTCTGGCCTGCGCACTTACGAGGCGATCGGCCATGGGGAGCTGCTTCAATCTTCGATTCACCTTTCCTGAGCGCAGCCGCCAGCCGTTGTGGGCAATCCCAAACTGGTTCTCACCGTCTCGGACCTGTTCCAAATCGGGGCACAGCGAGCCGCCAACACTACGGCGGTTCGTCCGAGCGGCGCGCTGAGTTGACAGGGCACCTGCGTGAGCGGAAGATTCCAGTCATGCCGCGTCCCGAAGCAGCGCGCCGTGTGAAGAGCTATTCCGCCGCGACGGGTTTCGTGTATCAGTATTATTTCTACGAGATTGAGAAAACGAAGCGTGGCTCGGCCGCGGGCACCGAGTACGTTTACATGGTTTCAGTGGACCGCAAGACGGTGTTCCCGCTGCGTGTTTTCGTGCGTCGCGATGCGGTTGAAAGTTGGGCCGGGCGCGCCGGTCGTCCCCTCAGCGGCACCGAGGAATACGCCATCGCAAAGATGCGCCTCTTCCAGGCGTTCGATGAGGTCGAGGACATCAACTCAAAGTCTCCCGACCTGATCGTTGACGATTCCAATCTCGACGCCCTCCTCAACCAGCTCGATATTTAGGGGGAGTGATGTCGAAAAACTCCCGGCGGTGTGATTCCCAGGAGGAAAGGGCAGAAAATGAAACCAATCTTTTCCATTCACGCGGGTGAATACCTGACGGGGTCGCATATCCAAGAGAAATTCCGGTACGTCAACCTGTGGGTGCCAGCCAAGGATACGGGAATTGACCTGCTAGTTTCGGACCGCGCAAACCGCAAGACCGTTTCGCTGCAAGTGAAGTTCTCGAAGGATTTTCTGGTCGCCCACATGCAAAAGCAAGCGCCGGAATTCCAGCGCAAGCTGCGGGCTTGCGGATGGTGGACGCTCAACAGCGCAAAAATCAGCCGGTCGCCTGCCGACTATTGGGTGTTCGTGCTACAGGGCTTCGCCAACGCGAGCGTGGATTATGTCGTGATTCCGCCGCATAAGCTTATGCAACGCTTGCGTGGTATTCATCATGGTCAACCAAAAATCTGGCAGGTATACCTGTGGGTCACCAAGACGGACCGATGCTGGGAAACGCGCGATTTGAGCAAGGATGACAGACTCCGGATTGCAGACGATGAGTTTTCCAGCCCGAACCGGGATTTCAGCAGGTACCTCAATGCGTGGGGACCCGTTGCGGATTTGAATAAATCCTAGTGCAACCCGCGTTTTCTTTCGAGCGGGGAACGAACCCCCGGCAAGCAGGACGCTTTTGCCTCTGCCAAACGGCTCCAACGGGCGGATGGTGATGGCAGGGTCGAAAAGCTCTTCTGTCCTGAGATTGAATCGCGCGTGCGGAAGGAGACTGAGATTGGGGGCTGGCCTCCGCTTGCGCGCGGCGTCATTTGGCGAGCACCTCGCTAAGTGCCGCGCGCAGTTCGGTCGTTTGGAACTGGTAGCCGGCGGCGATTAGGTGCGCGGGTTGCACGCGCTGGCTGGAGAGCAGCAAACCTTCGGCCATTTCACCGAGCGCGAGTTTGAGCGCGAAGGCGGGCGCGGGGAAAATCGCGGGGCGGTGAAGAACCGCCGCGAGAATTTTCGTGAATTCGGAATTGCGCACAGGCTGCGGTGCGACGGCATTCACGGCGCCGGAGAGCGAGTCGCTCGCGAGCACGAATTTCACGATGTTCGCGACTTCGCTGAGCGTAGCCCAAGACATCCACTGCTTTCCGGAGCCGAGCCGGCCGCCTGCGCCGAGCTTGAACGGCGTCACCATGCGCGGCAGAGCGCCGCCATCGCGCGCCAGCACAATGCCGTATCGCGTGCAGATTGTGCGCGCGCCGAAGTCCTCAGCGGCGGCAGCTTCGGTTTCCCAGTCTTTGCAGAGCGTGGCCAGGAAGTCGTTGCCTGCGGCGCTGTCCTCCGTCAATTCCTCGTCGCCGCGATTTCCGAAGTAGCCGACCGCCGATGCGGAAAGAAACACGCGCGGCGGTTTCTGCAGTTTTCCTAGCGCCCGAATCAGATTTCGCGTCGAACTAATGCGACTCGCACGCAACAACTCCTTTCGCGTTGCCGTCCAGCGCCCTTCCCCGATGGAAGCTCCAGCCAGATTCACAACGGCATCCGCGCCCTCGGCGGCTGCAGCGTTAAGCTCGCCCGAAGCTGGATCCCAGCGGACGTCGCCCGAGCGCGGTTCGTTCTTGCTTCCCGCGCGCACGAGTCTCTGAATCGTGTGGCCGTCGCGCGCGAGCGCATCTGCAACGGCTGTGCCGATGAGTCCGCTGGAACCGGAGATTAGGATTCGCACGGAGCGTTCCTCCTGGCACTATGCTAGACATTTTGCGAAGAAACTCAAAATGTTGTCATACCGAGGCACGCTGCGTGCCGAGGAATCTCTCTTTTCTTCTGTCCCGAGCGAAGAGAGATTCCTCGCCCGCCGCTGCGGACTCGGAATGACAGTCAAAGGGGCTTGTCCCCCGTTTTGAACGGCGGTGCGTGCGAGCGGCGCATTGGCATTGCCCGTGGCCAGCCGCTAGAATGGCCGCATGCGAGTGCGCGTTCTTTTTTTTGGCCGCTTGAAAGAGATCGTCGGCTGCGCCGAGGAGGAGGCGGAAGTCTCCGAAGGCGCGCGCGTGGAAGATTTGTTCCTGCGTTTCGAACGCCGTCATCCCGAGTTCGCCAATTTTCGCGGCTCGGCTGTGGCCGCGGTGAACCAGCAGTTTGCGGAGTGGCGCAGGCCGCTTTCGGCGGGCGATGAAGTGGCGTTCCTGCCGCCGGTCAGCGGCGGCGATACGCCGTTTGCGGCGGATCACCTTTGCGAGTTGGTGCGCGCGCCCATCCACACCGCGGAAATCGTCGCCCAACTGAAATCCCCCGAGGACGGCGCGTCCTGCGTCTTCGAGGGCATCGTCCGAAATCATTCCGCCGGCCGGGCGACGCTGTACCTCGAATATTTCGCGTACGAGCCGATGGCCCTCGCCAAGATCAACGAAATCGCCTTGGAGTTGCTCCGGCGGTTTGAGGTGCGCCGCGTGGCGCTCGTGCACCGGCTGGGCCGACTGGAAATCGGCGAGACCAGCGTGCTCATCGCCGTCTGCTCCGCGCATCGCGCCGCCGCATTTGGCGCCTGCCGCTTTGGCATCGACACCTTGAAGAAGCTCGTGCCCATCTGGAAAAAGGAGTACTTCCAGGATGGCGCCGTGTGGGCGGAAGGCGTCACGCCCGGCGGACCCGATCAATCCTTTTCCGGCCCCGGCGAATCTACTGATTAGATGGATTCCCGGAGCCCATTGCCCTTGAGCCCTCATCCGACCGCGATGCGCAATCTTGACAAGCCGTTTCTTTCGATCATCTCTCTGACGCTCGTTTCCTGTGTCGCGCTCGCCGCGGCGCGCCCCGCATCCTCTTCGCAGAGCCAGGAGGGCCCCCCGGCGCGCCCGGCGGAGCCTCGCACCGATTCGCGCGGGCAGATCCGGGTGCAAGTGAATCTTGTCACGGTGATCGCCAGCGTCCTCGACAAGGACCATCGGCCGGCCCCGGATCTGACGCAAGACCAGTTCGCGGTGTACGACGAAGGCGTCAAGCAGAAGATCGAAGTGTTCGAGCCGGACACGCAGATGCCGCTGGACCTCGCGCTCATGATTGATGCCAGCATGAGCGAAACGATGGAGATGGAGTTTGAACGCACGGCCGCTTCGGGCTTCATCGCGCAAGTGGTGCGCCCCGGCGACCGCTTGGGCGTGTACCAATTCGCTGACGCTGTGGATCAGCTCGCGAGTTTTTCGTCGGACATACCGACTCTCCAGGCATCGCTCAAGCGGCTCGAGCCGGGGGCCGGAACCGCGCTTTACGACGCAGTTTATTTGGGTTCGCAAGCGCTCGGACATGGGCCGCCGGAGAGGCGCAGGGTCATCGTGCTCGTCACCGATGCGGGCGAGACGACCAGCCGCGCCGATTTCGAGACGGCGCGCCGCGCCGCCGTTCGCGCGGACACGCTGCTCTATACCATTGTCGTCCGCGCGGTAAAGAACGAAGGCGGACGAAACACCGCTGGCGAGCACGCCATGGAAACCATCGGCGATTCCACCGGCGGCGCGATCTATTACCTCGACGACCTCAACAACTTGACTCCCACCTTCAATCAAATCAATCGCGAACTTCGCACCCAGTACCGCATCGGTTTCTACCCGCAGCCGCGCCCGCCGCAAGGCGCCTACCGGGCGATCGAAGTCCGCGTGCCGGACGGCTACACCGTGCGCTCGCGCAAGCTGTATTACACCGGCGGCGTGACGCAATAGAATCCAAGACACGCTCAAGATCTCTCGCAATGAGTTGCCTTAGGCTCTGAGTGCCTGGGCCGTTTGCAGAAAAAGGGGCTTAAGAGTCATTCCGAGCGCAGCGAGGAATCTCTCTTCGTTCCAAACCCAAGAGAAGAGAGATTCCTCGGCACGCAGCGTGCCTCGGAATGACAACGGCCCGAGTTCTTCCGCACGTTGTGAAGTCGTGCCCTGACAACCCTCCGAACTCCCAGTCAAGTCCTGGAGCCGAGCAAATCGCGCGCGATTTCTGGCATGATGGTGTGCCGGAACTCGCGAAATCGAACGCCATTGAGCGCGAACCACTATCTCGAACTCGCCGTCGAAACCGCCC
>Ga0209517_10005281_pt1 | contig 16522 bp, 15 predicted proteins | sample PeaSoiMetSII2010_FD_187695 | JGI IMG/M metagenome (GOLD analysis project Ga0209517, IMG submission 187695) | Peat soil microbial communities from Weissenstadt, Germany - SII-2010 (SPAdes) (version 2) | ecosystem: Environmental > Terrestrial > Soil > Wetlands > Peat | place: Germany...
CACTTCTTGTAATTTCAGGTAGGCCGCGAGCAGATTCCGGTACGTAATCTCGCGTTCCTGCAGCAGTTCCTGCACCGTCAATTGCGCGGCGCTCTCCGCTCCATCCGCTTCTTCCTCGTCGTTCTCAAACTGAATTGCCAGCCAGTCCGATTCCGGGATCCACCGCACGCGCGTCCGATAGGCTTTGCCGCCGGTGTTGCCTTGCAGCTCGAACTGGTTCTCGCCACTTTCAATTCTCTGGGAGATCGTCTTCGGATCGATCTTCAGTACATCGGCAAATATGTTGAGAGGTGTTGTCTCCTCTTTGCCGTGTTCTTTCAGGCATTTCCGGCCGCGCGCGTTGACCATCAACACCATTCCGTCGAGGTTCGCCACGACCACGCCCTTGTCCACGGTCTCCAGGAGCGCTCGCACATGTTCAACGGTCACATTCGGGCTTGAGGCAGGCATCCTCCCCGAATCTGTTGTGGCTGAGTTGCTCATGCTTCGGATGTCCCTCAATAGAGTGGAAAAGTTTTTCCTATGATCTGTTGCCCATCGTTACAGACGCTCCCCGGCCTGTCAATGGTAAAAGCGTTCCATTTGCACAATTTGGGAAATCGGCTGTCCAATACTCGACCACCTCTGTCCCCTTCCTCCATTCGCACCTTGTCACTCATCCTAACTCCTTGATTCATTGAGCCTCTATTTGCAGATGTGTGCTTGTCAACTGGCAATCAACCTGCTCCCTCTTGTTTGTACTAGTTCCTAAGTACTAACACTATGGCTCTCCGCCTCGACCACACGAAGGAGGGGCCTCGCGTGGATTCCCCTGAGTCACGCCGATCGCCTCGCATACGCATCCAAGTCCCAGTCTTTCTGCGGGCTGCGGACGCGTCGGGTGCCGAGTTCATAGAGCTCACCAAAACGCTCGATATCAGCGCCACTGGAGCCTGCATCACGTCCGTACACCTCATGCGTCCCGATCAGACGGTCCACCTCACGATCCCAGCCCCCTCCCCTGCCTCCTCAAGCCTCATACCGAGCGAAACTCCACCAATTGTGGCTAAAGTACGCCGATTGGGTCTTTTGGGTGAACTTCGTCTCTTTGGGTTGGAATTCCTGCGCCCTCTTGAGTAATTCACTATCCCCAACCGATTGTCCGCCTTGCCCACGAGTATCTGCTTGCCCTAGACTTCCAGTTTCCCAAAAAAACATTTTTCTGGAACTCGCTTATCTTGTCGTTTTGTAATAGGATACCGCCGTCCCCTTCGCATCTCCTTTCCGTGGATGCAGGTTGCGCACACGGCCATGATTGGCACTTGATTTGCTCCCTTTTAGGGTCAGTCATCCAAATGTGCTTGCCCCAGCCCCCGCGGGGAGACGCAGATTGTAGGAAAACCCGGCCATGCCCAGTCCCGGAGCCCCGGCGGCCCCGCGTTTGCCCGTGGAGGACGCCTACCTCGAGCTTCTCGCCGACACGCTCGATGTCATGGACATCCCCGCGCGCAGCCAGTTTCTGCAGCGCTATTTTCGTACCACCACGCATCTGGATCTTCGCGAATCTCAGTGCCTGCAACTCTGGGAGGAAATGCTCCTACGGCGCCGTGAACTCTCGGAGCAACTCAGCCGACCCCTGTCGCTGAAAACTGTTTTGATGGATGTACTCTCTTCCGCCGGGCTGATCCGCGTTCCCGTTGTGCTGGAATATGACGACTACAAGAAGCTCCAGGTCAACGCCGTCACCGATCCCCTCACCGGCCTTTACAATCGCCGTCTGTTCGCAGAGTCTTTCGAAAAAGAGCTCAATCGCGCTCGCCGCTACGGTCTTCCGCTTGGCATCGTCATCCTGGACTTGCACCGTTTCAAGGAAGTGAATGACAAGTACGGACATCCTCGAGGTGATGAGGTGCTCCGCGCCGCAGCCGCCACTCTGCAAAAGGCTCTGCGCACTTCAGACTCTGCTTTCCGCATTGGTGGCGATGAATTCGCGCTACTGCTGCCCCAGACCGATGCAGCTCAAGCGCTGGCTCTCAGCCGTCGCATTGAAACCGTCTTTGCCGAAACTCTGCGCCCTTTGCAACTCACTTTCCCCGTGACCATGGATCACGGCGTTGCTAACTTTCCGCAGGACGGCGATCAGTCCGACCAGTTGGTTCGCGTTGCTGATGAGCGCCTCTATCGCCTGAAGCATGCCAATCACGCGCGTACCGCCAGCGGCTCCGCGCTCCCCGCGGTTCAACCCACGGCCGTTCCTCCTCCAGTGCCAGCCTCTCCCATCTCCATCGCTGCCGGCCGGGCGGGCGAAAAAGCCCCTACCGATTTCGCTGGCGCTTCTTCCCTCGCCGCGCGTTCCCTCACAACGCAAACTCCCCCCGCGCTTGAAACTCCGGCTTCCTTCGCGATTCAGCGAAAAGCCGAACGCGTTTCCATGATCGGCACAAATGCCTACGCCATTATTGGCGAGGAAGGCGCTCGCCGCGCCCGTGTGTTAGATCTCGGCTTCGGCGGTGTCGCGCTCGAGTTTGAACAGCCCGAAGAGCTCCCGGAGAATCTCCTGGCCATTCTTCATGTCCCCATTCTTCCCCCCGTCCGTGTCTATCTGAAGCCAGTGTGGTCTCGCCGTACGGCGGAAGGCACGTTCCGATTCGGTTGCCACTTCGTTTCCTGAACCTGGAAACTCCGAAGTGCCATCTGAAGTTTCCCTCCGAGGGGTCATTCCTGCCACAGACTTTCCCTACCTCTCCTCAACCATGTTCCTTTTCACCCAGAATCAACGTTAATCAGGCGATTATCGGATTGCCGCACTGTCCATTGGGACAGGTTTGACCAGGTCTTCCCCTGTCCCACAACTGTACCTGGGACAGGTTGTCTGTACAGGTGTATCAAAGCTATTTTTCACTGGTGAACCTGAGGGGGTTCGTTTCCGCGGTGCTATTCCATCGTCCATCGGCTTCCGCAGTTCGTAGCCACGCGTTAGTTGCCTGCCTCGCTGGCCTGTCACTCCTTGTTGCCGGTTGCGCCAGTTACGGCCCGCATACTCCGACCCCTGAGCCGAACATTGCTCTATCCGCACTCAGCTTCAATTTCAATACCGTCGTCGTCGGCCAAAGCGCTACGCAAACCCTGCAACTCACAAACTCGGGCAATGCGCCATTGCAGATCAGTTCTATTTCGCTCTCCAACAAAGAATTCGCCATCAGCGGCCCCTCTCTGCCACGTACAGTGCTGCCTGCCATCACTGTCGACTACACTTTGGCCTTCACGCCCACAACTCCCGGCAACGCTTCGGCTTCCCTGACCATCAAGAGCAATGCTCCGCAATCTCTTCCTTCCATTTCCCTCGCGGGCGTCGCGGAGAAAGTCGTTGTTTCCTTGCAGGTCACACCCTCCTCGATCAGTTTCGGTAACCAGAATCTGCAAAGCACATCCACGAAGAACGTCACCGTGCAAAACACCGGCGACGTTAGCATCACCATCAGTGGTGTCACTTCTGTCGGTTCGGGTTTCGGTTATTCTGGTCTTTCACCAGGAGTTTCGCTTTCTCCTAATCAGCAAATCACCTTTCAGGTTTGGTTCCGTCCACAGACGGGTGGCGCTGCCATTGGTACAGTGTCTATCTTGAGCCCAAGTCTCCCTTCGCCCGATTCTGTCTCCCTCTCCGGTGACGGGGTCAGTGCCACAACTACGCCAACCCCTCCACCGCCTCCGCCGCCGCCCCCTACCCAGTACACGGTTCATCTCACTTGGGACGCCAGTTCCAGTGCGGTCGTTGGTTATCGCGTCTATCGCAGTACCACCTCTGGCACATCCTATAGCCCTCTTTTTTCCACGCCTCTTAACGCCCTCACCTACAGCGACTCCACCGTGACGGACTCCAGCACCTACTACTACGTTGTCACTTCCGTGGACTCCGACGGTGTCGAGAGTACTTACTCGAATCAAGCCACTGCCAGCGTTCCTGCATCGTAGTTCCCCGCCCGCAAATGTGAATTCCTGAAACGCCCGGTTTTGCGTTCTAGCTAAAATCCCGTATAATTGCAGATTGTCTCGTGACCTAGCGACGCGGCTGTGACCTCGTACTTTCCGGTCCCCGCGCAGACCGGCCACGATAGATTGGAGAATCAATGAAACCCGGGATCCACCCCGATTACCACCACGTTACCGTCCATTGTGCTTGCGGAAGTACTTTCCAGACGCGTTCGACCGTCAAGGGAGATATGCTGCGCGTGGAAATTTGTTCCAGTTGCCATCCCTTCTTCACTGGCAAGCAGAAACTCGTAGATACTGCTGGCCGTGTCGAGCGCTTCCAGAAGAAGTACGCCAACGCCGCCGTCAAGAAGTAACCTTTAGCGGCTCAGACTTGCTTATGCTCCGCGGACCGGCTTTTGCCCGGTCCGCTTTCTTTTCTACGCCACGCCAATAAATCGCCCACTCCATTTTTGTGCCTCTCGCCCTTCTCACTCCGTGTAAAATCAATCCTCAACGTGGCCACGCAATCTCCCATGTTCGATGGTGTTCCGGCCTCCGACTCTGTCGAGACCGCTCCTCCTCGCATCACCCTCCGCAACGCATTTGCTCATCCTTTCGACTCCGCCATCGCCGCCGCGCGCACCTGTTACTCTTCCCGGCTCATCACCCCGGAAGAGATCACCGACAAACAACGGCTCAACATTGGCGCTGCTACTTTCAATAGTGGCCATCACACGGTCTACCAGCACGCCCACTTCGAGTTCGGCCTGGAGAACGTCAGCCGTCAATTCGTCTGGTCCTTCCTCCACGCCCATCCCTTCTACAATTCCGAGCAGCAGAGTCAACGCTATGTGAGGCTCGATCACGCTCAGGCTTACATCCCTCCTGGCTCTCTTTTCTTCGACGAAGGTTCTCGCCGGATCTACGAAGTCGCCATTACCCGCGCCTGGGCCTGCTATCGCGAACTCTCCGCAATTCTCATCGCCGACGCGCGCTCCATCTTGAATGACATCTGGCACATCGGCCCGATGTCTCATCCCAAACGCCTTCAGAAGATCGAGCGCTCCGCTGAAAAACGCGCCATCGAAATCGCGCGCTACGTCCTTCCCGTCGCTGCCTTCACCACGATGGTGCATACCCTCTCTGGCATCGTCCTTCATCGTCTCTGGCGCATGTGCTCGGCTTCCGACACCCCCAGCGAAGCCCGCGCCGTCATTGGAGAAATGGTGGCCCAGGTGCGTCAAATCGATCCGCAATTCTTCGATCGATTTGGCACTACTCCGCTGGAAGAACTCCCTGAATGGAAGGACGCGACTCCGACAAAATCAAAAGGGGACGACTTTGCCCGTGAGTTTGACGCCCGCCTCAACGGCAAAACTTCACGCCTTCTCGACTATTCGCAAAACGCTCTCCGCGTCATGGCCGAATCCTATCGCGCCGTTGTCGGCCTCACGGAAGCCGCTTGCCCCGATGCGGAGGTCATCGATCGCCTTCTTAGCCCCGCGCGCAATCTCTACCGCCTGGAAACCATCAATATTGGCGTGCATGCGCCCATGATGCGCGCCCTGCAGCACGCCAACTACACCTTCGCCAAGAAAATCAGCCACACGGCGGACAGTCAGGATCAGCGTCATCGCATGGTTCCCGGCTCGCGACCACTTCTCACTCTCGCCGACACGCGCGACCCCGACTACATCACGCCGAAGCTACTCGCAGACAATCTCCGCGCCAAGGAAGTTTACGACCGCGCCATGCGCGACGCTTGGTCCGCCAAGAATCACCTCCTCGATCGCGGCGTGCCGCCCGAAATCGCTCTCTATCTCCTGCCCAACGCCAAGTCTATTCGCCTCGTCGAAACTGGTTCGCTCCTTCACTTGCTCCACAAATGGACCATGCGCACCTGCTTCAACGCCCAGGAAGAGATCTACAACGCATCTATGGATGAAATTGCCGAGCTTCGCGCCGTGCAGCCCGAACTCTCCCGCTACATCGGCCCGCCTTGCCATCTTCGTGCTGGCATAACTACTCCCATCTGCACTGAAGGCTCGCACTTCTGCGGCATCAAGGTCTGGCTCGACTTCCCCAACACGCCCCGCCGCATCTGAAACCTGCTACCTTGTTACGTACGTCTCATGTAGTGGAGGCACGTTATGGTGCATACCCGGCTCTGCTTCCTCGCCTGTCTCCTGGCCGCATTTCTTGCCATCCCCGTTCCTTCTTCCGCGTTTGACACACCTCTCTCCGACACTGCCGTCCGTGACGCCTATTTCCTCGGCCAACGCCGCGACGAAACTATGGCGCGCTTTTTGCAGAAATACACCATTTCTCTCACTCCTCCTAATTCCGGTCCGCACATTGCATCTATCACGATGTTCACGCCCTATGCTCTGGCCGTACTTGATTCCAAAGACAGAAGCGTCGGCTACAGCGCGCAACAAGCCGCGCTCGATCATGCTAAACACGCGGAGACAGTTAAAGCCGTCGTCGAGATTCTCTTCACCGATTCTTACGGTCCTTACATCCCCCGCCCCACCGGTTCGGGGCAGGATTCCACCACGGGACTCATGCCCCGCCCTTACGACTTCTGGAAGGTTTTTCAGGTGAATTTCTTCTTCAAGAATGATCCAATCAAGCCCATCTCTTCGTCGGGACAACCGAATCTCCTGTGCAATGAAGGAGGTTGTACTCTGACCGGCGCGACACTCGAGTTCGAGTTTCTCGCCGAAAACGTCCCGTCTGATACCATCACGATTCAAGTCATCCCGCCCGAAGGTGAGCAGGTTGTCCTTGATTTCGATCTGGCGTCCCTGCGTTGAGGGTCCACCCAATTCATATTGGTATCTCTGACCCCATCCGTAAGCCGATGCGGCCCTCCCTACGCCTTACCAGCGATTTCGAGGGCAACGGACTGTAATAAACACTATAGGATCAGAATTAAAGCTTTTGGAGCAGGAGTGTCCCGCGTTCCGCTCCTACTACACGACCTTTTACAAAAATCTTCTGGCCAATCCCAGGAATCGTAAGAATCAACGAATCGCCTGTTTGGCTTTCCGTGCGCAACAGATGAGGCTCAGAAACTCCGCCGAGCAGGAGTATGGAGCTTTCGATGGTGATTGCACGTCCATCCTGTGGCACGAACCGCAAGCGATATTGACCGGCGGAGAGAATCTGGGCAGAGAGGTCGATTTCAAAGCGGGAATTTGCCCATACACCGACTAGATTGTCGGCGGTGATGCGCGCGGTCGCGTTCCACGTTGGAGGTGGCGCTGAGCCCGTGTTGAAAACGGCAAAGCGGCGAATCACAGGCGGGGCTGCACTCTCGACCGCAACAAGCCGAACGGCATCAACGACTACGGGCTCGATGGGCTGGATTCGTTTATGGCCAATCGCGCTTCCTGTGCCCAAACTCTGCCACTTCCCTTCGCTCCGTCCTTCAAGCTTGTAGGCGCGGACACGTTCGCCCAACGAACAGTTTTCCTGGAGAATCACATGGTCGACCCTGGACGCGTTTGACAGGGAAAGCGTCAGAGTTCCGCCGGAGCCTGAGGTTTCCGCGATTGCATGCCCAAAACGACGCCGGATTTCGTTGCCAAACTCTCTTGCGCGCGCCCGATCTGCGTCTGACATCAATCCATGCTTATTCGGGGGAATGTTGAGCAGGAGTTGCGTGCCGTGGCCCACGGAACGGTAATAGATTTCTAGAAGTTGATCGAGCGACATCAAATTCGCCCCATTCGTTGTGCTCCAGAACCAGTTCGGCCGCCGTATGGATACGTCCACCTCGTTCGGCATCCAGACGGATCCGTTGGGATCACCAAGCATCGAGGTCGCGACGCCGGATTCCGCATCTGACTTCCGGATGGAGTTCCATGCTGGGTACGGAGCGAAGCCGTCTTCATTGCCAACCCAGCGGATCGTTGCTTGCGGTCCATTGAAGACCATCGCATGTGGGGCAAGTTCTTTGAGAATGTCAGCAACAGGAACCACAATGGAGCCGTCGAACCATATCTCCACCATCTCACCATACCGGGACAGCACTTCTCGCAGTTGACGTCGATAGAGTTCGTTGTAGGCCGCCTGCTGTTCCGCTCTCTTACACCGGCCTCCCGTTCCCGCGCCGAATTTACCGTCTTGAGGGGAAAGATAGACACCCAGCCTGAGCCCATATTTGCGGCAAGAGCTTGCAATATCCGCAAGGACGTCGCCGTGTCCACCACGCCAAGGCGTGTTCCGGATGCTGTAGTTCGTTGTGTCCGTTTGCCACATGCAGAATCCACCCGCATGCTTGGCCACAAATACGATGTACTTCGCGCCAAGTCCCACGGCGCAATCGGCCCATTGGTCGGTATCAATCTCTGGGTTGATTGCCGAAAGCGGAGTTGATTGATCGTCATACTCGAGGTCCTGCCAGGTGTTCGGAGCGATGTGCACCATCATGCCCACTTCGAGATCCTGCCAGGCAATTTGTTCCGGCCTAGGCAACGCAAGGGAACCCTCTGCGGGGGACACATACGCGGCATGCCCCCAGTAACGCGCCCCGAGGAACGGAGTGGCAAGACTCGTACTCAATAATGAAGTTACGAAACGTCGACGATTCATCATTTCAGAGTTCCTCAAATCGGCAAGTCCAGGCGCCGCCAAGGTCAAGTTGCTTCCGCACCTCTACTTCAGCATCCATCCTACATCCCCCGGAAGATTACATACGGCAAACACAATATTCCCCAGTTGATGTCCCGGAACAACCCACTTCCTTAAACACGCTGGTGTAAAAGTTGTTGGCCTTTGACCTGTACACTAAAGCAGTTTGAAGATCTGCTTGGAGAGGCGCTCGTCCTTCATTTCGATTGAGCATTCCTCGTATTAAGCACGGAACTCAGGGCGATTTCCGCTTTATTCCGCGTCGCGATTAGCAATCGCCACTCGGAATAGCGGCTTGGCCATTTCCGAGGGTTCCATCTCATAAGCTTGCGTCGTCTTGCTGGCGTCATAGTCCCGCCACAGCCAGATCATTTCCGCTGGAAACTCCGCCGCTCCATGTGCCGAACTGTGCGAGCCCTTTCCAAAGCTGAAATGAAAGTCGTACTTGGTCATTTTTAGGGCATTTGCCATTCGAATGTTTGCCGGCGCCCAACTTCCGTATCGCAACTCCAGGTCCCCGGAACCATCTTGCAGCCAGACGCGAATGTTCCGCTTGGGTTCCCGCAACACTTTATCCGGGTAATCCTGTCCGCCGTCTGGAATCGCTGGATCTTCCTTCCACTGAATGCTCGCGTAGCTCCCAATCCACGTGATTACGCGGCTGAATTGCTCGGGCATCTGCCATGCCGCATTGAACGAGCAGATTCCCCCCGACGACAGCCCTGTAATCGCCCGGCTGTACCCGTCCTTGCGAATGGTGTATTTGGCAGCGACATCCGCAAGAATCTCGTCGCGCAGAAACCGCACGTAGCGGTCGCTCACGGTGTCATACAAAGTGCTGCGCATGGAATCCTTCAAATCGCGTTGCCACTTTTCCGAATACGCCTTCACAAATTTATAGGTTGGCGTGCCGGGCGATTCGCTGATGTCGCCGGGATTGATGAAAACGCAAATCATCACAGGGATTTTCTTTTGTGCGATCAGGTTGTCGATCACATTGAGGGCCAGCGTGCCGCCGTTCCGGTCGGTATAAGCTCCCCCGTCCTGAAATACCATCAGGGCTGCGGGAATTTTCGGGTCGTATTGCGCCGGAACGTAGATCCAGTATTCGCTCTTCATTCCGTCGTAGATTTTGCTGGTGTGTACGATCTTTTCCGACAGCGTTCCCGAGGGAACTCCCGGCTGTAGGTAAGACATTTCCCCAAATACCGGCAGGTTTAAACTCCCGCCGAATTCCTTGCCCTCAACCACGTAGTGAAAGGCATGCGTTTTTCCTGCCCCACCGATGCGCGCAACGCCATACCAGAGCGCCGATCCGGGCAAGCTCTGCATTTTCGGTCCGGGGGCGTCGTCAATGAACAGTGCTGGCTCCGAAGCCGCTTCCGTGGCAAAGAAGAAATCCGGTCCGTGGCCCGCCCAAGCTGTGCCTTCTTTCAAAGCCTTAGCCTCGAAGCTCGTCGTGATCGCATCCCGCAGCCCGGGACTCTTGGAATTGGCGAGCTCGATGAGTTGCGTCGCGTTCAATTTCTCTCCGAACGAAGAGGGAGCAAGAATCAGGCATCCTACGAAAAGCAAAACGAACGCTCCAAACGCGAACGATAGATCCACAGGATTCTCTTTTTTCTGATTGGCCTTACACATAGATTTTCCTTTCTGCTTTGCTCACCACACTCATCAAAACAAGGAACCCTGCAAACGCGATCAGCTTCTCCAGTGCAACGTGACCGGCCCGCTCATGGGGTGTGGCACGGGCACGCCTGTCCGCCGCGACTCGATCAAGTTCTGCTTCAGCGCGAAATACCACTTCGCGGGCCGGTCGGCGTCATCAATCAGCATTAACCTCGGATTGTGCTTTAATCCTTCGGACTGCTGAATCATCGTCTCCTGATCCTGCCGCAAAAAAATCTTCGCAAAAATACGAAAGATCGAGACGGGAAAGGGCAGGTTCCATGCCGCCACGAAATCGATCCGGCAGAGATCCCGTCGCACCGGCGTAACGGTCGCTCGGCTGGAAAACCATAACTTGCCACTGTGAATTTCCTCGAATCGCATGTTGGGCAATACAAAATCAATCGTTGTGGTCACCGGCTCGCCCGTCATCTTCTTCAAAAGTTGATACGGCAAACTGTTTGTCGAAGGCGAGTGCTTGCTCATACGGAACCCATTTTCAATCGGCTCAAACTGCTTGGACTTCTCATGAATGCTCTTCTTGCTCCGCCAGAACCACGATTGGTGCACGAACGGCCCGTGCGCAGGATCCATCAGTCCAATAATTCCGTGATCAATGTGCGATGGCAGTTCGCATTCCAGCCGTGTCACCTTGTATTTCGCGCTGAATTTCGGCAATTCCGGCGCCGGCGGAATCGCTTCAGGCAATTTCGATCCCGTCGCGTTCATGTACACCCACACATACCCATCGCGTTCTTCGCAGGGGAAATGCACTGCGCCGATCCGCTCCACCTTTAATTTGTCGTGGCTCGTCAGCGATGGAATCAGCACGCACTGCCCGCTGCATGCCTCGAATTCCCACCCGTGATAGCTGCACTGCAGATTCTTCCCGTCAAAGTGTCCGTAGGAAAGTGGAATCCCCCGGTGTGGGCAAGCGTCGCACATCGCAAACGCCTTTCCCTCGCTCGTCCGCCCGAGCACCAGCGGCACTTCCAGCAGCATCGCCTTGGCCAGGCGTTTCCCGGAAATTTCATCGCTGCGCATCGCCAGATACCAGAAGTCCCACAAAAACCCAGTATCGCTCCGCTCCGTCCCGGCCTGCGGAACCTCGGGAATGAACTCCAGTCCCGATAATCCCGTCTCGTTCAGTCGACTTATTCCCACCGTTTGACCCTTTCCGCCGATCGTAACCTATCGCAATCGGTCACAGAGATGGTCAGTTCTCCGGGACAGCTTGGGCACTCTTGGCGTCGTTCATAATATCGCATGGTTTGGTATTCCAGCGAGTTGCAACGAGTGCAGTCCAGCAAGAACCCAGCTGGAAATTACGAACGCGGCTAGCACGTCAAGAATGCGAGGGGACAATTTGGAGTGCGTCGAAGAGTTTCCTACTCTAACTTACGGGGTTTTGTCCAAGCTAGTCTATTTTCCGAGGTGTGATACACCAATGTATCCCCGTCAATACCGTACAACGCCCAGAAGGGCGCTCCCGTGTTCCGAAGTGAGTCTGTTTGCACAGGGAGCCATCTGCTTGAGTGGCGATCAAACCGAACCAAGCTATAAGCGTTCCACCCAGTCCATCCATACAGTTCGTTTGCGGGAGTTAGTGCCACCGATCTGACACCTGCTTGGCTCTCGACGCCATTGGTGATCGGCGACAATGGTTTCCAGCTCCATTGGCCAAGCATTTCCCCAGTGGGGCTCAGTTCCACCCACATGCGGCAAAAGGGGGCGAAGAAACCAACGCGGTCACTTGAAGCGACTACCCGAGGCGTGCCATTGATTTGCCTGGCTAGTTCACAGGGAAAGTCGGAACTAAGCAGATGCTGATCTCTAAGGACATCGTCAAGACCAAAATGTTGCACCATGAAATGGTCAGGTGCGGGCTCTTTACCGCGTCCCGGACCGAGTTCTCTTCCCAGTACCCAGATTGTTCCATCGGGTCCAAAACCGACAGCGCGGCCCTCGAAAGGCGAGGTCCTCATGATTTGGACTGAGTTGCGGGCCGTAGAAACGTCAGCCATGAAAGCGGCGAGTGTTCCAGAATTGGTTGTGGCCCAACCGACGACTGCCACCTCTCCATCCTTTCGTGTTGTCGCGTCCTCGATCCGGACAAAACTAGCGTCTGACAACCAGATCCTTGTCTTTGCAATCGCATTCCCATCTCGGTCGTACAGCGTAACGTTCTCGGCGCTGTCGGATGCTGACGTGTCGTACTTCCATGACACAAGGTATCCTTGCTCCCACTTCGGCATGGAATTCCCCGGCTTGAATGCCTCGCGATATGTAATCTGCCGAATAGGCTCATCTAGTTCCTGGGCTGACGAAGCCGGAACGGACAGGACAGCGAAGACGAGGAATATCCACTCGAATCGTGTATTGCGGCGGGACATGGTCTTCGACACAGCGCTCACCTCAGAAAATCTATGGATTAGGACAAGTGATCTGGCCACACAACCAACTGTCGTCTGGGCACTGAAACAGGTGGGATACACACCCTTGGTCGTATTCGCTACCATTAATACAGATCGTGAACTCCCCACAGCTCACGGGCTCGAACTCTTCGCGATTATAATGACTTGTGCAGGAGCCGCCGCAGTCCTGTGCGTAGACAGTAGCTGGTATCAAAACGTCTAACAGCTTTGACAGCGACGGCTTGCGGCATGGGTCGCGAGGCGGTGTCTTAGCTTCAGACACAAGCCTTACAAGGACACTATCTTCCAGCCTAGAGTCGCCTAGATTCTCGAATATCGTGGTCAAGGGTGTTCCTGCCGCTGACCTGACGGAGTATTTCATCGGGGTTACTGAAATCGAGCCGTTCAATCCCAACAGCATTTTGGGCCGGACAAGCGGTAGTACATTCAGGGCCAGAATCCCAGCGACGATCACCCCGGGGAGCGCGAAACGAGTCCAGCGTGGCATTTTGTTACTCCTTTTCTGAGATTCATACCGACGCTCGCCCCAGCTCTGCCAACGTCTTCTACCCTACCACTCGCAACTAGTCAAATTAAAATATCGTAAACCTAAACAACTCATGCGGGATGATGGAGTTCCACAATTGCACGGTGATTGCACTAGGTAATTTTCCGCGGTATTCTCTCTAAGAAGAGTTGATTATGTACGCTTCCTTTTATTAGCTGCCTCCCTTCCTGCGCCCTTTCAGGCGCCCGTTCTCGCTATTCCTTACACGCAAATCGCCCAGCACCCGTCACGCCTCGTTCGTGACCCTTGGTTTTGTCGCAGAAAGGTTTTCAAATGTCAGTACTTACTCTTAGCGAAAAATTAGATCAGCTCGACGCCCGTTACCAGGAAATGACGCAGGAACTCTCCACTCCCGAAGTCGTCACCGATTCCGCGCGCTTCCAGAAGCTCGCCAAGCAGCACGCCGAACTCGAGGAAATCGTCACCAAACATCGCGAGTTCAGGAAAGTCGAAACGGATCTAGCCGGAGCTCACCAGATGGTCGTGGAATCGGAAGATGCCGACATGCGCCACATGGCCCAGGAGGAAGAAAAAATTCTTCTCGCGCGCAAGGAACAGATCGAACGCGAACTGAAACTGCTTCTACTTCCCAAGGACCCCATCGACGACAAGAACATCATCCTGGAAATCCGCGCCGGCACGGGCGGCGACGAAGCTGGCATCTTCGCCGCTGATCTCTTCCGCATGTATTCCCGCTACGCCGAATCCCAAGGCTGGAAAGTGGAAGTCATGGAGAGCTCCCCCACCTCGATGGGCGGCGTCAAAGAAATTGTCGCCGCCATCTCCGGCAACAAAGTTTATTCCAAGTTGAAGTACGAAAGCGGCGTTCACCGCGTGCAGCGAGTGCCAGACACGGAGACGCAAGGCCGCATTCACACCTCCGCCGCCACCGTCGCCGTCCTTCCAGAAGCCGACGACATTGACATCAAGATTGAAGCCAAGGATCTGCGCATTGACACCTTCTGCTCCTCCGGCCCCGGCGGGCAATCCGTGAACACCACCTACTCCGCCGTGCGCATCACCCATATTCCTAGCGGTCTCGTCGTTTCCCAGCAGGACGAAAAATCTCAAATCAAGAATCGCGCCAAGGCTATGCGTGTTCTCCGCGCCCGTCTCTACGAGATGGAACTCGAAAAGCAGCAAGCCGCCATCCTCGCGGAGCGCCGGGGCCAGATCAAAACCGGCGACCGTTCCGAGAAAATCCGCACTTACAACTATCCGCAAAACCGCGTCACCGATCACCGTATCGGCCTGACCATCCACCAACTCACCGAAGTCATGGATGGCAAGGTCGGTCCGCTCGTTGACGGCCTGGTGGGCCATTATGAAGCCGAACGCCTCAAACAGGAGCTAGCCGAGGCATAATCTCCTTAGCGGAGGATCCCATGCTTTCCCGTCCAGGTTCGAAGCCAGGTCCCTTTTGGATGCGTCGTCTCAGCGACTCCTTTTCCGATCCCGATCGCGCGCTCAAGATGATGATGCCTTTCTGGGCTTTCTTCATTACTTACATGGTTGTGTGTATTGGCCTGACCCACTTTGTGACTGCCGTTATCCTCTCGAAGGACTATGTCTATCAATCTTCCACTCACATCGCGGGTTTGCCTCTGATCTCTTACAGCCCCGCCGCTCACGGCATCATTGCCATCGGCGGACGCGCTACCGGCGTCATCGCGCTCGGCGGTCTTGCTGTTGGGTTTATCGCGATTGGTGGCGTAGCCGTCGGCGTGATTTCGGTAGGTGGTGTTTCTCTAGGACTCTTCGCGCTTGCTGGTGTCGCCTTTGGTTGGCGCGCGTTCGGAGGCTTGGCTATCGGCCACTCCGCCCTTGGTGGCTGCGCCATCGCCAAATATGCCTATGCCGGAAATGGCGTCGCTTACGGCACCGTGGAAGCCAGCGGCCGCCAGAAAGAACATCTGATTGGCTGACCCCTCCTCCATGAACGGTGTTGTCACAGATCGCTCCGTGCGCTCCCTGCTCAAGCAGGGCATCAGCCAGTTGCGCGCGGCCAACGTCCCATCATTCATTCTGGCCGCCGAGCTTCTGCTCTTGCATGTCGCTGGTCACGATCGCGCATGGCTTTATGCTCATCCGGAAGAAATCCTCTCCGTCGAAGTTGCGAAAGACTATTTCGTCTTGATTCAGCGCCGCGCCAGCGGTGAACCGACGCAGCACCTCACTGGCAAGCAGGAATTCTGGGGCCTCGAATTTGAGGTGAGTCCTGACGTCTTGATCCCGCGCCCGGAGACCGAGCATCTCATCGAAGTCGCTCTCGATCGCCTTACCTTCCGCGAGTTCCGCGCCGGGCGTCCTCCGCGTCTCACCGGTAATGGCATCACTCTCGTGGATATCGGTACCGGATCAGGTTGCATCGCCATTGCGCTCGCGAGGGAACTTTATCAGGCTACTATCTATGCCGCGGACATTTCCGCCGTTGCTCTGGCCGTTGCCCGTCGCAATGCAGCGCGCTTTGGTCTCGCGGACAGTATTCGTTTTATTGAGTCCGACCTTTTTGCGGCCTTCACCCCCGTCCGCTTCGATTTGATCTTGAGTAATCCGCCGTACGTCAGTCGCCGCACTGCGGAAACGCTCGCCCGCGAAGTTCGCGAACATGAACCCGAAGTCGCTTTATACGGCGGCGAAGAAGGCTACGAATTCTACGCCGGACTCGTGGCTCAGTCGCATGAATTTCTAAAGCCCGGCGGATTGCTGGTTCTTGAGCTTGGCCACGATAGCCTGCCCGCCGTCCAACCACTGTTCGAATCGCGCCAGTGGACCAATCTCGGCGTCACCAACGACCTCGCGGGCATCCCTCGCGTCCTCGCCGTCGAACGGACTTAGTCCATTTCTGAGAGTTCCGCCGGTTGTTTTCCTCCCCAGTCGCACTCGACAGCAAGTACTTTATATTGTAAAGTAGAAGCTCTTCGTCTTCGGGGTGCCCATGCAGCTGACCGACTTATTCTTTCTCGCCTCTGTCCTCTTCGTGTTCATCCTCCTGATTCGCATCGCCATCGCCGCTCTGCGCCGCCGCTGGGCTTCTGCCGTCCGCATTGTGCGCCTGCTGGGCGTATTCATCGCCGGATATGCTGTCGTTCTTCTCCTGGTTGGTTTCAGCATGCCGCGTCGCACCTTTGCCTCCGGCGAACGAGAATGTTTCGATGACTGGTGTGTCGCCGCATTTAACGCAACCCCCGCGGAAGTCTCTCCGAAGCTGCCCTGTCCCCCTACTCCGGGCAGCGACACGTGGGTCGCCGTTGTGGAAGTCTCCAGCGACGCTAAACGTGTT
>Ga0209517_10005282_pt1 | contig 16521 bp, 16 predicted proteins | sample PeaSoiMetSII2010_FD_187695 | JGI IMG/M metagenome (GOLD analysis project Ga0209517, IMG submission 187695) | Peat soil microbial communities from Weissenstadt, Germany - SII-2010 (SPAdes) (version 2) | ecosystem: Environmental > Terrestrial > Soil > Wetlands > Peat | place: Germany...
TCGATGACGGCGGCCGCCTCGCGGGCAGCGCGAGTCACAATATGATACGGTTTCTTCACGGCGGTTGGCTCCTTTTCAGGGTCTTGTTTGGCAACCGGATTCTATCGAAACCGGGGCCACCGCCGCCTACCAACCTTCAACTACCCCTGGGGCACAATCCTTCTGTTTTGGGCTGAGTGAACGCATATCGTCAACGCGCTGATGCCTGCGCCCGATTTCCGGCTCCTGGCGGCTTTAATCTCGATAATGTCCCGCAGACTGACTTCCGGCCAGCGCACTAACCGCTAGAGACGGCCGGGTCGAACGTCATCGAGCTGAGGCTTGCAGATGACGTGTCAACCGCAGCGTGTAAGGCTTGCCGGAATCGGTGATCGGATTGACGTCGATAATCATCCGGTCCGTCTGACCATTCACCGCGAACTTTCGAGTAGTTACCCGAGTATCCTTCGTCTCCATTTCAACTAGGGCTGAGCCGTTGTAGTACGTGCTCACCACGACTTTCTTCCCCTCGTCGGTCCCGCGGCAGTCACTCCCGTCGGGTTTGCACTTCACATCGAGAGTCACCTTTCCATCGTCCGTTCTGACCACCTGCAAAATCTCTCCCTTGCTTTCAAGCGACCAGGTTTCGTGAGTGGCGCCCTCTTCCACCTGCCAAGTTCCGAGCAGGCTCTCCCTATTCCCGCGGTCTTGGGACCATGCAGCAGCCGTCAACAGAAAACCGGCCGCAAGAAGTCTCCGAATCAGCATGTGATACCACCTCATGTATTAGGTAACCGGATTTCTGTGGAATTCGCCATACGGCAAAGGCACCAGATTTAGTGCGTAAACCCTGGAAACACAGATTTTCGAGTGACTCCGAAAGCCTCCAAGGCTGGGGGGAAGCGCTGTTGCTCTATCGCCGGGGGGATAAAACCGCTATGTTTGGCGAATCGGCACGATGCGTCCATGCCACGCCCGACGCTGCGTGCTGCATCCTCGACAAATGGTCTTGAATGCCGCTAGAAACCCGTCTGTGCGGCGCCCAAAATTTGTTTGGAACCGGGATCCTGCAAGAACGCACTACGCGCCAGCGACCGTCATTGCTGTTCTTCAGCGGCAATCTGAGATCTTCTGCGAAAGCTCCTTGCCCATCGGTCTTCCCGGCCGGGAGCAACGTTCTCACCACAGCTACATGCCGCAAGATGTGCCCGGAATTTTCTCCGCGGGTGACCTGCGATTGGGCATGATCATCTGCCAGAGCCACGTAGACATCGGTCCCGCGGCCACCCGAAGCACGACCTTCACGTCAGCTCCCGACCGTTGTACGCTGAGGCCGATTGCCGCCTTCGCGTGCGTTTCGGCTTTGAGGATGGCGGCCCGGGCAGATCGCTCATCGCCGCCCACGACGTCCTTCTGCCCATCGATCACCAGCTGCGGCGTGTACGCGCTCTCCAGATGGAACCGGTCCGCGTAGTCTTGCTGGCGATGTGTGAGCAGCGCGGAGGAGAACGGATCGGTCCACCCCAGCCGGTTCCAGTAGTCAACGTGTTCGCTCAGCACGATCAGATCGGCGCCGGGGACCGGCTGGGTGCGGTCGAATGTTTCGAGAAGCCGATCCGCGGGCGGGCAGGTTGAACAGCCTTCCGAGGTGAAGAGTTCCAGCAAGACCGGCCAGCGCGGGCCCGTTGCGTTCGAGTATCCGGCCTTGGACGAAGACTCGGATTTCGCAGCGAACAGTCCGAGCGCCACTAGGAACGCCGTGCCCAACGTCCCGAATGCACCCGCGGTCACCAGTTTCACGGAGAGCCCTCCTGGCGGGCAGCGGTCACTTCTTGGTCGTCGCCACTTTAGATACGGTGATGCTGTCGCCGTTGACGTTGCCGGTCAAGCTGACGGATTCCCCGGCCTCCTTCTGCAAGTCCGCCAGATTCTGGTTGGTGATTTGGTAGACCTTTCCGTCCGAGACAAAAACGTACTTGTTCCCGGCTTTCACGCAAGCCAGCGCGCAATCGCGGTCAGTCATCTTAGCACCCTTGTGCATGGCGATCATCTTCGCGTGACTGGCACCGCACATGCTGTCACTGATCGTGCCGGTCATGGTCATGTTGGCGGCCGACGCCAACGAAGCGAGGCCGGCGAATAGGCCGGCGCAACACAAAGCTCTGAGCATATTTTTCATGGTCCTCTCCTTTACACACTTCACTCTCGTACCTTCTACTTCGCTCACCGCAGCCGTGGAGTTACGCTCGATTTCCAAATCAGTCTTTCTTAGGAAGCGGGAAAATGGTCGTCTTGTTCGCTTCGATCGTAATCTTCTGGCGAATATCGCCAAATAGAGGTGAGTCGATGTGAAGATCGTAGGTGCCGGGATTTAGCAACGGCCCGGAGCCCACCTTGTTCAGTTCGTCGACGTAACCGTAATACCGGCCGTTGATGTAGACAGCGCCGACGTCTCCCCCGGAAATGGACCACTGCGATTCCGGTTCGCCACCGCCGAGACGGAATGTGCCGAAGGGCGGTTTTGCCGGTTCCACAGCCTTCAGCCTGTAATGCAAGCGAACGGTTTTGCCGGGCTGCACCATCACTTTCGTGATGAAGTCCTCAAAACGCGGGTCCCGGATCGTGACTTCGGCTTCACCCAGCGGCGCATCGTATTTCTCGGGAACCGTGAATCGGGTCGCCGGTCCGATGTACGTTTGGTTGATGAAAACGGCGGCGTCTCCGGGATCGCCGCTGACTTTGATAAAGCCTTTGTCCTTGGCTCCGAAAGCCGACTCAGCGATCAGTAGGCCGACGGCCACGAATAAAAAAGCTGGACAGATGCTATTCCTAACCCTCATTTCGTGAGGTTAAGCCTAACCGAAAGGCAGGTAAATCCCCTTGAGGCATGAGGAACGGGCATGCCGCGCCATTAGTCCGCACGACGCGGGGTAGCACCTCGCCGCGTTGCGATCCATCCGCGCTGATCTGCTGAAGCTTTCTGAAGATGCTCCTCTTTCAGCCTGCCCTTCTGAGACTACCCGGCGGGGATGGGGAAACCCAAATTGGCGCCGAACCGCCTGTGGCGAAGCTCGCGCTCACGCGTCTGAGGGAAGAGCCGACAACCTATCCAAGCGACGTGAAGCCATGCTGAACGAGGGGATCGACTGGGAGAAGTGGGGACACGCTCGACCGTGGGAAAAGCCTCCGAACCTATTACGAATCGCCGGAGGGCGACTGATGCACCGGAAAATGACCCCTATCGCAGGGCCCGCTCCAGCTCGGCCGAGACCGACTGGATTTTCTCACCCACATTTTCGAGAACTCTGCCTACTCGTACCGCTTGTTCTTCGGCTAATTTCCAGCGCTTTCGCTCGATGCTCTCGCGAATGCCGGGCAATGTCTTGACGTCGTAGCCAGTGTAGAGCCCAGGTGCGTATATCTGGTTTCGGTACCACGGACGATTCGGAAGGCCATCAGGTGAGGTCATTGCTCGATCCACGGCCATCAACTGGGTGTTGACTGCGCTGCGCGATGCGCGCGCTAGAGCGGCGCCATCCCCGTTCGTGGCACGTACCAGCGTCTTTTCATACTGCTGGCTGGAGCGTTCCAGCGCGGCCAACCCATTGCGAAGTGGCGCCAGATTCAAGAATGGAGGCACCGTTTCCATGGTGGGCGGCACCGTCGGCCGCCGCGGATCGTTAGTAGCCTTGAACACGCCTTCATCGATTTCGCGGTTGCGCTCTACAATATCGGCCCGCTGAGTTTGAGCCAATTTTTCAATTTCGTCGACGTAGCGTCGGATCGTATCGGTGAAATCGGTGAAGTCAAAAGGAATGACTTCTGCATCGGCTAGGCGGAGGACGGCAAGCCCGGCAGTTTCAGCGAGTACGCGTCCGTAACTGAAATCCGAGTCGTCAAAACGTGTGTACGATTTGAAATCGTCGTAGATCGAATGATAAACACCTCCCGCATCTTCGCCGCCAAATCCGATATCTAGCGATGCCACGCCAAGATGGTCAAGGAATGCCGAGTAGTCCGAACCTGAACCAAGGGCGTCAATGCGTAGATCAGCGCGCTGGCGCGCTTCCTGGCGATCGTCCTGTACCAGTTGCAGTCTCTTCCAAATCGTGAAAGGTGTTTCCGGGTCTTTCACGTCGCGCGCGACGCTGTTGATGAATTTCTCCAGCGTGTGGGACCCTGCCACGTCCAGAAATCCTCGTCCGTTTTCATCTGAGTTGATATAAACGGCGGCTTTGCGTATCAATTCATCGGCATGGTCTTCAGTCCATTCCGTCGAACCGAGCAACCCCTCCTCCTCACCGTCCCATGCGCAATAAATGATCGTACGCTTGGGTCGCCAGCCCTGCCGCAATAGGATACCCAGGCCTCGAGCCTCTTCCATGAGCGCGCTAACCCCTGATACTGGATCGAATGCACCGTTGACCCAGGCGTCGTGATGGTTTCCACGGATGATCCATTCGTCGGGATAAGCCGAACCTGGAATGCGGGCGATGACGTCGTAGATCGTCTTGGTGTCCCAGTTAAAGCTGAGCTTGAGGTGCACCTTCGCCGGACCCGGCCCGATGTGATACGTGACCGGCAGCCCGCCGCGCCACGCGTCCGGCGCGACCGGTCCCGTGAGGGCCGCTAATAGAGGTTGCGCATCGCCGTAGGAAATGGGGAGCGTGGGAATCTTCGTTAACGTCGCCGCCTCACTTAGTTTCAAGCGCGTCGCTTCTTTGGTAGCGCCGACTCCTGGAGTCAACGGGTCGCCGGGGTACACTGGCGTATCCATCACGCTTCCACGCTGAACTCCATCGGCCGGAAGAAACGGACCCAGTGGATACGGGTCGCCTTGGTAATAGCCGTCGTCGCGCGGGTCCGAATAGATGATGCAAGCAACGGCCCCGTGTTCGGCAGCCACCTTAGGCTTGATGCCCCGCCAGACAGCTCCGTATCGGACCAGGACAATAGCTCCTTTGACCGATATTCCTAGACGCTCTAACTGCGCATAGTCGTCTGGAACTCCGTAATTCACGTAGACCAGGTGAGCGGTTACCTCGCCGTCAATCGAATAGGCGTTGTAGGAAGGAAGCTGTTGGTCGTGCTGAGAAGATGTCGGATCGCCGCCAACGGTTGGAGCTCTGAGCCTGGCTGTAAAGCGACGGGGCTCGATGAGCTCCAGCACCCGCTCCTTCGGAGTCGGAAATAGGACATCATACGTCTCAATCTTCGCGTCCAGACCCCATTGTCTAAATTTTGAGAGAATCCATTCCCCATTCGCCTTGTCATACGCGGAGCCGACATGGTGCGGGTGCGCCGTGAGTCGTTCCATGTACCGGCGCAGATTGGCAGGATCGGGAATCGCGCGATACCGCTCCTCCACTGCGCGTTCCGCGCGCGCGGATTCAGTCGAGAATCCGGCCAAGGCGGGCGGATCGGCAGGTGTCAACGGAGCCACACTCACCAAGAGGCAGAATGCTACCATCAGCAGCCGCACCGGGCCGGAGCAGCCCTCGTCCAAGCCAGCGCCTTCCAACGATCCGGCCGCGATAGACTCCGCTATGCGGCTCAGGTTGGTCATATTACCGATTTGGGACGCGCGGTCATCCTGATCGGTCTCGGCCTGACCGTCTAAGCCGGAATTTCGATTTTTGCTCAATCAGTTTACACCACGTTACCGCCCGCTCGTTTTGACCACGCCAATCTGTTGCATTCGTTTGGCACAGCCTTTTGGCCCGCTATATGTGGACATTCGAGTTTACCCGAGCTCGTGAACAGGGATATCAAAGTATGCGGTATTGACCACGGCTTTGCGCTGGAACTGGACCCACACCCGATAGGTTCGAGGTCGCGGAAAGTATACATTGAACTGCATGTTTGGACCGCCATCGGCGATGAAAGGGTGGGTGTGGATCAAGTCGATCAAATCGTCGCTCGCGGCCAGCATGTGTCCCCACGCGCCGATGTACTTTTCTAGCCCTTCTCCAGGATTGAGTTTGAAAGACATCATCGTCTTAGTGCCGGCGATCGGATCGGATGGATCGGTGTCCAAGGACACCTGCATATTTCCGGCATCCTTGGTTGAGTAGTCGCGATTGAGCGATGGAGTCGATTGCGACCCGCCGCGCACAATAATGGTCTTGGCGATCAATTGGGGCGTGGCTCCATCGGGGTAGAAATCGCCCAGTATACGGTACAGGCCGGGCCTGGGAAACGTAATTTCATAATGAAACTTTCCGTCTGGACCGAAGATCGGATGATCGTGCACGAAGTACTCCAGATCCTGGCTGAGCACGAACATATGGAACAGCTTCTCGTGAACGATCTGGAAATGTTGGATCAGTTTGCTGTTTTCCGGATCGAGAACGCTGAACTCGATCTGGGCCCTCTCGCCGGCCTTTACTCCCGGCGGCGTAACCTTCAAATCCATCGGGAATTCGATGGGCTCGGGGATCCCGGCCCTGAGCTTCATGCCACAGCGCGGGCAAACCCCTTCGATGTTCGACCTTACGTCGGGATCCATCGGACACTGATAGACAAGATCCTGACCTATGAGGCGGTTCGCGACTAAAGCTCCCGCTCCCGCGGTCAGAAAACTGCGGCGACTGGTATTCATGAAAGCCCCCCAAGGTTTCGTCATTGAGTTCATAGTGCTGGCGTAGTGCGGCACGGATTGACGAAATACACAGGTTTCAATTCCCGTACGCGGTAATCTGCGGCGGTTGCCCTCCTTCGCGCTTGGGTGGTGGAGGCACGTCCGCGGCCGGAATGAGGCCCACGTTCGTGTCCTGTGGAATGCCACGCACCAACGTTCCCGCCGGAAGTTCCAGCGGTGTTCTCAAGAGGAATGGATGATTGAATGTCATCTTGTAATCGTGCAGCCAAATAAGCGGGTGAACACTCCCGTCCGGCAACTCCGCCGTCGCTTGAAAAGAAGCACCATCTGAAACGTTCTCGGGCCACAGAGCACCGAGCACTAGCGCGCGTGTAAGCTTTGTATCACCGCTGACAACCACCTCATCAGCGGGGCGGCTGAACCGTAATTCTTGGGACTTCGCGCGCTCCTGGGGGATGTCTTTGGGTTCTCCCTCGGGGGCGCCGCCCTCCTCCCAGTCGACGATAAGCTCAAGCTGTTCGGGCGTAAGCCCCTGGTCGTTACGGAAATCGCCAAACCCTTTTACCGCGCCCCATGGCGGCATGCGCCGACGAAGCACCTCCTCGCCGATGGCTTTCGCCCAAGGCCGCGCCTCTTGGTACGTAGCAAGCGAGAAGGCCTGCCCGCCCGGTTGATGGCAGGAGATGCAGTGCGTGTTGAACAGCCGAACGATTTCCCGATCAAACGTGACTTTCGTCGTGATCACGTCATGGCCAGACGCCGCGAACATGATCAGCGACAGAAGGATGATTCGCTTCATTTCTCCGCCCACCCTGCATCGGCTTAGGGACCAAAAGCCAGTTTGCCTTCTCTAGCTGTCGAAGGCTAGCACGTTCCAGGGAGGTCAACAATCCCGTGGAGGCACTAGATCCCACACTGTTTACACGACTCCTTGCAGGATTAGTAACTTAAGGGGATACCCTCTCAAGCGATGGTCGTAGGATAGAGGTGGGGTGTTGTGTATGAACACGTTCGCCACCCCGGTCTGCTTGTCGCGGCCGTGCCAGACGGTGGGATTTTCGTGGGATCAGGAGACGCTCAGAATTTGGCAGACACCGACTTCATTGGCCCGACCGGCGCAAGAGCCTTAGCCCGGCCCACACCGGATTCTTTTGGCGCGCGAACGGTCGCCTGGCTCGATTCAGTGCGGCAGAGCGAAACGCACGTCTCTTTGCTCCTGAGCCTTTTGATCGGCGCGTTGGTGGGGCTGGTGACCGTCGCGTTCATCCTGCTCACCGGGCGCTTGGCCGCGCGCATGTATCCGGCGGGCGATTCCGGCTGGCGGAGGATTCTGGTTCCGTCACTTGGCTCACTTACGACGGGCTACCTGCTGTGGCGCTTCTTTCCGTTCGCACGCGGCAGTGGAATTCCGCAAACCAAATTTGCACTCTTCGTGAATGACGGACGCATCACCTTCCGCACTGTCCTGGGCAAGTTTTTCTGTTGTTCGGCTTCCCTGGCGAGTGGGATTGCGCTTGGGCGCGAAGGTCCGTCAGTTCACATAGGCGCCGGCTTGGCATCGGTCATCGCCCGGAATGCAGGACTCAGCAAAGAGCAAGTGAAAGCGCTGGTGCCGGTGGGGTGTTCCGCGGCACTGGCTGCGGCATTTAATACACCCATTGCCGCGGTGCTGTTCTCCCTTGAGGAAATCATGGGCGATTTGCACGCGTCCGTCCTGGGGACTGCCGTACTTGCTTCGGCCACCTCCTGGATGGTGCTCCACTTAGTGCTCGGAGACGACGCCCTGTTCCATGTCTCCGGTTACCGACTAGTGCATCCCGTCGAACTCGGTGTCTACGCCGTTCTCGGACTGGTGGGCGGGCTGGGCTCGGTTGCATTCGTAAAACTTCTCCTGTGGTTGCGGGAGCTATTTGCGAGCTTCCCCAAGTGGAGCGTCTGGTTCCAACCCGTTGCAGGCGGCCTTACCGTGGGACTTCTGGGTTACTTCTATCCAGACGTGATGGGCGTCGGCTATAGCTATGTCGACAAGATCCTCAATGGGGACGTGGTCCTGAAACTGGTGGTTTTACTGGCCGTCCTCAAGATCGTGGCCACAGCCGTATGCTACGGCTCCGGGAATGCCGGCGGCATTTTCGGTCCGAGCCTGTTTATCGGCGCGACGATGGGCGCCGCGGTGGGAAGCGTGGCCCATAGTCTCTTCCCTGCGTACACGGCCGGTCCCGGCGCTTACGCCCTGGTGGGCATGGGCACGGCCTTCGCCGGGATCGTTCGCACGCCGCTTACGTCGGTGATCATGATCTTCGAGGTGACTCGGGATTACACCATCATTGTGCCCCTGATGATCTCCAACCTCATCGCCTATTTCATTTCGTCACGGCTGCAGCCGCAACCCATCTATGAAGCTCTCGCGCATCAAGACGGGGTGCATCTGCCCACTGCGGAAGCCCGCGCGCAAGTGGGAAAGGGTCGAGTGAACCAGGCAATGCGGTCCGTCTCGATTGTTCTGTCGCCGGACACAGAGATCGGAACCGCTTTGGCGGAGATCAAAGGCGCCCCTTTCGACGCCTGGCCGGTTGCGGACCAGCAGGGCCTGCTTGGCATGATCCGCAAGGCCGAACTGGAGAGAGCACTTTCCGGTGGACCTGCCGGCACGAAGTTGGCCGACCTTCTCAAAGAAATGCCCGGAGCACACCCGAGTGCGCTGGAGCTTCCGCACGTCCATCCCGACCACAGCCTCAGCCTGGCGCTGGAGCGAATGGGATTGAGCGGTCTGAAGGTCTTGCCAGTCGTCAGCCGGGCCAACATACGCCAACTGCTCGGAGTGGTGGTCTTGGATGACATTTTGGGCGCGTACGGCGTTGCCAAGCCGCCAGCGCCGGGGGAAACCAAGCGCGAGTGAGTAAGAAAGCTACCATGATTCCCAAGCGCGAATCGATACGGTCAGGGCCTGCATTCATGCGGACGCTTGCCGGTGCAATGCTGGCGATTGTCGCGCTGTTCTTTATCGATACGTTTCTTGCGAAAACCGAGCGGGTGGAAAGCCGCGTGGAAGCCGCACGCTTCTATGCAAACGGGCAGCAACTCTTGGAGCAAGGACAAAGTGCCGAAGCGGTGGCTCAGTTCAGATCTGCCATCGCTGTGGAGCGCGACAACCAGGACTACCAGCTTGCGCTGGGACAGGCGCTGCTGGCTGCCGGAAGGCTTGCCGATGCGGAAGCCGCACTGAACGAATTGCTGCAACGAAATCCCGCCGGGGCCGCCGCTAATCTGGCCATGGCGCGACTCTTGGTGAAGGAGGACCAGATTGACGATGCGGTTTCCTCCTATCATCGGGCGATCTACGGCCTGTGGAAGACGAATGCACGAGCGAATCAGGTCCAGGTGCGCTTCGAGCTGACGGACTTGCTCGGCCGCCAGAACTCCAAAGAAGCTTTGTTAGCGGAATTGCTTCCGTTGCAGGATGAAGCGCCCGAAGATGTTACAACCAGGAAGAAGCTCGGGCATCTATTTACCGTAGCCGGGTCTCCCGCCCGGGCAGCCAACATTTTCCGAGACATCTTGCGCAAGCAGCCTCAGTATCCGGACGCGTACACAGGCCTCGGGGAGGCTGAGTTCGCCAGAGGAAATTACCGCACAGCGCAGGCCGAGTTTCTTGCGGCGCTCCGTTTGCGGCCGACCGACCAGGACGCACAACGGCAGTTCGATCTCTGCAACCAGGTGTTGGAACTCGACCCCACGCGGAGAGGCTTGAGCCCGGAAGAACAATACCGTCGCAGCCGGAAGCTGGTCGAACTGGTACTGGATCATGTGACTCAGTGCCTCGGTGCGGCCGCCTCAGGACCATCCCAGGAGTTGATCAAGGCTGTGCAAGATGGACTGAAAAAACCCGTGACCACGGCTGGCCGGAGCGTAGCATTTGAAGGCAACCTCGATTGGGCGGATCGGCTTTGGCAAGTGCGGAAAACCGATTGCAAACAGGCCCTGGCCGCGTCCGAAGAGCCGTTGGCCTTGGTACTCGCGACGCTGGCTCAGTGACGCAAGTGCCCGACTGGTCAGGAACCGGAACGACGTCCGGGCTCCGACTGTGTGCTGCCTGGCAACCGCGGGCGCTTGGCGAACCACTTCCGGATGATCGCCGCTTTGTGAGTGGCGTAATTATCCACGATGAGGTGGACATCCAGCCCGGCGGGTACCTGAGATTCGATCACATCCAGGAACTTGCGAAACTCCACCGAGCGATGGCGGCGATGCAGTTGCGCGCCCGATGGGCGAGCGATTCGAGGCGCTCGCGCTCTTCCTCGGTTACTGTCAACGGTTGCTTGGGTCGCCCGGTGCGCATCTAAGATCCTCTTAAGTGCACACCAAGGAGGACTCGCATCTACGCAGTGTCTGGGACTTGCAGGGTTACGAAGTGTGGGCCACGGACGGCGAAATCGGGCGCCTGGAGGGATTCATCATGGACGACGCCTCCTGGCATCTCGGCTACTTGGATGTGAAAGCCGGAGACTGGCTTCACAGCCGCTCGGTGCTGGTTCCCACTCGCTGGGTAGAGTCCATTTCGTGGGCCCATCGCCGCGTGAATTTGCAGCACACCCGAGAGAAGGTTTAGCGTCCGTCCGTCGGCAGAGTCTCCGTACCGGCACCCGCACCGTCTGCATTATAGTTGATGATTGCTTGTGTTTGGGGAGGGTCAGCCGCGTGAGACATTCCGTTAGTATACAGCCGATTCACTGCCGACCTGGGCAAAAGCAAGTGGGCCACCCCGTTGCAGGGAACAAGCCCGTAATCCGTCAGTAGTCGATGTCGGGTAAAGGTTTCAGTCAAGCCCGTATTGATGAAGGAGAGTGGCGAGTTGGCACCCGCTGGGTGAAGAGAGGCCGTAGAATGCATCGAGATGGCTTCCGAACGCGTTTCCCCCGCCCAACAGCCGTTGGGATTCGACTATGACGAAGGACACGAGCAGAACCTGACGGCACTGGCCGGGATTCCGCTGCTGCTGCAAGCCTTCCGGTCGCTGGATCTACCGCGTAGCGTCGCGCGCTTGGTCGCGATCAAGCAGCGTCAGCGCGGCCTGGATGAAGCCAGCTACGTGGAGAGTTTTGTGCTCCTCAATGCGGCCGGCGGCGAGTGTCTGGACGATTTCGCGCGCCTGCGCCAGGACGGAGTGCGAAGCCTGATCGGGCATGAGCTGCCGAGCCCGGAGGCAGCGCGGAAGTTTCTGTATCAGTTCCACGACGAGCAACTCATCGAGCAAGCTCGGCACCGCTTATTGCCGGGTCAGAGCAGCTATATTCCGGAAGAAAACCCTGCCTTGCAGGGCTTAGGCCAAGTCAACACCGATCTGGTGCGTGAACTGGCACGACGGGGTGAGCCGCAGAAGATCGCCACCATCGATCTGGACAGCACCGTGATCGAGAGCTGGAAACAGCAAGCCCAGCCCACCTATCAAGGCGGACGCGGTTACCAGCCCATGCTGGCGGTCTGGGCCGAGATGAATCTGATCGTGGCCGACCAGTTCCGCGATGGCAACGTGCCGGCACAACAGGAGCCGCTGGAAGCGGCGCGACGGGCGTTCCGAAGTTTGCCGGAGAGCGTCACGGAGGTTTACTTTCGCGGGGATGCGGCCTGTTATGAGAAGAACCTGATCGGTTGGTTGCGGAACGAGGAACGCGACCAGGGACCGCATGGCCCGCTGGGGTTTGCCATTAGCGTGCGCATGCACCCCGCCTTGAAGCAACACATCTTACGCCTGCCCGCCTGGTGCTGGAAGCCCTACCGGGAAGACGGCGCGGCGGTGAGCGAGTGTGCCGACGTGCTGAACTACTGGCCCGAGGCGGAGGAAGAGAAAGAGTTCGGACCGCTACGTTGGGTAGCGATTCGCATCCGCAAACGGCAAGGGGATCTGTTTCCAGATGGCTCGGAAGCCAAGCATTTTGCGGTCGTCAGCAATGTGTGGGACTGGGACACTCGGCGGCTTCTGGAGTGGCATAGGGAGAAAGCCGGCACCATCGAAGCCATTCACGACGTGCTGAAGAACGAGTTGGCTGCGGGTGTGCTGCCGTGCGCGCGCTTCGGCGCCAATGCGGCTTGGCTGCGATTGGCGGTGCTCACGCACAACTTGATCACGGCGCTGAAGCGCATGGCGCTGCCCGAAGACTTGCTCACCGCTCGGCCCAAGCGCCTGCGCTTTCTGATCTTCAATACGGCGGGCCGCATCCTGCACCACGCCCGCCGCACTCTGTGCCGCATTGCCGGAGTGGCATGGCGGGACTGGCTGCGGCTCATGCCGCTGCCCACCGGCTAAGTCCATCATCCGGCAACCAACTCGTCACCTAAAGTCCCCACCAGAGCCGGAGGTGTGTCTCCCTCCCTCGACCTTGGCCTCACTCCCGGTCTCCCACTCCGTCTCCGAACTGAACCATCTCAACCTCGCAGTCCAAATCGCTTCCCCCGCTCCGGCGGATCGCAGAATCCTAACTTCTCTCTCCTTAGCGACGGATTACGGGGAACAAGCCGTTATTGTGGATCTTGACCCGATAGGAGAAACATGTTTCGTAGCCTGGAAGATGTGATGGATGTCGCCGTGCACGCGACGGACGGCGAGATTGGGAAAGTTCGTAATTTCCTTTTTGACGACCAGTCGTGGAGGATCCGATATTTGGTCGTCGCTGTGGGAAGTTGGTTCTCCCGGCGCGATGCGATCATCGCGGTAACCGCGGTTGAACAGCCCGATTGGGAGAACAAGATCTTCCGAACCCGCCTGACCAGAGACCAGGTGAGGCATAGCCCAGACATCGATTCGGAGAAGCCAGTTTCCTGGCAGCAGGAAATCGCGATGAGCGAGTACTACGGATGGCCTGGCTACTGGGAAGACAGCCGCAATTTGGAGTTTCCTCTGATCTCCGCTCCGGTTGGACGGGAATTCCCCGTGCACACCAAGGAAGACCCGCATCTGCGGAGCGCGGAGGCTGTTAGCGACTACGAGGTCTGGGCTGAGGATGGCGAAATCGGGCGTCTGGAGAACTTCATTGTGGATGAAGCCTCCTGGCATAGTCGGGTACTTGGATGTGAAATCCGGAGACTGGCTTCACAGCCGCTCGGTGCTGATTCCCACTCGCTGGATAGAGTCCATTTCCTGGGCCGACCACCGCGTGCATGTGCATCACACCCGAGAGAAGGTTTAGCGTCCGTCCGTCGGCAGAATCTCCGTTCCGGCACCCGCACCGTCTGCATTGTAGTTGATGCTTGCTTGTGTTGGGAGGGCCAGGCGCGTCCCCGCGGCTTCGAGGATGCGCAGGAGGAGTTCTTGTTGAGCGCGACTGAACTCATCGTCATCTGAAGTGAGGATATAGGCGAAGACGTCAATATCCAACGAATACGTGCCGACTGCCGCAAAGCGCACTGACTGAGTACCCGAATCCACCTTGGGGTTCGAGTCCAGCAAGTGTGAAATCGAATCAAGCAACTGGCGGACCTGCGCGAGAGAAGTCTCGCGGGTCACACTCAGTCTGGGGTGGAACCATATCTTATCCCGCCGAGACAAATTTTCCAATGTCATTGAGGAGAATTGAGCATTCGGAACCGTCACCAGTGTTCGGTCGGGAGTCCGGATTCGGGTTGAGCGAAGCCCGATGTCTTCCACAGTTCCCGTCCGCTCTCCGAATCGGCACCTATCACCGACCAGGACCGGACGATCGCTGATCACAGCTACGCCACCGAAGAGGTTTTTAACTGTCTTCTGGGCGGCCAGGGCAACGGCCAAGCCACCCACGCCGACTCCGGCGAGCACTATGGTCGTGTTGTACCCCAAACTGCTGAGAATCGCCGTGACAGCGAGCACCAAGATGACGATCTTGATCACCTTGTTTACTAAGGGCAGGATGGATGAGGAAAGACCGCCATGATCCGCAGCGAGAACAAAGCGAGTCCGGTCTGTTATCATTTCTCCTCTCCGCTCAGCGCTTCGAAGCCAGAGACGAGGTCGAACAGTTCCTCGTCGATGCCGCTTTGGCGCAAACGATGGAATGTGCGGTTGAGGTTCTCCAGCAATTCGTCGATGTTTTTTTCGGCGCGTTGCATCGCCGCCAGGCGGCTTGCGTTCTCGCTCGCGAGGGATTCGGCGCACGCCCGGAAGAGCGAGACGAAGAGATATTCGCGGATAAGGGCGCGCAAGGTCGCGGTGCCGCCACCCATGACCTCGGGCAAGTTTGCCGTCGGCCAGGGAAGCTCGGCCAGCTTGCGTCGCCAGGTTTCGTCTAGCGGCAGCAGTCTTTGACTCACGGGCGCATAGACCGCCCCGGACAAGGGGCGGTTGTAGAAGAGGTGGAGTTCGGTGACTTCACCCTGGCCGTGGCGCGCCTCGCTCTCCACGAGAATCTGCCCGACGAGCGGGGTGATGGCCTTGACGGAGTTCGGCACGGTGAAGAGTCCCACCGGCGACAGTCCCCCGTCCGCCAGGCGCGCATGAACGCGCTCACCTACAGACCAGACTTCGGGTTTGCCAGGGAGAGCTGCGAGAGTCCTGATCGCATAATCGGCAACCACCTCATTAAACTGCCCCACCAGTCCCTGGTCGGAACCGAACACAACCGCGCCAATCGCACCGGCAAAGGTTTGTCTTTTCCGTTCAACAATCAAGGGAGCCGACCCGCTTTCCCGGAAGCATGCGCCCAACCCCAGCTCCACAGTGCGATAGTAGTCGCCCAACGCGCGCACAGATTCCTCGTATTGTCCGATGCTAGAGGCGGCCACGGCCTTCATCGTGCGAACGACGGATTGGAGATCTCCGGCACTGTTGATCTTTCGGCGCAGGCTCCCCGTGGTGTCGCTCATGACTTCTCCTCCGGCTCAGACTTGGGCTTGGCCTCCTTTTGGACTTCCGGCTTGGACTCGGGTTCAGGCTTGGGCTCGGCTTTGGCTTCGGGTTTGGCTTCCGGCTTGGGTTCGAAACGTGCGAGAGATTTGCGGGCGATTTCGATAATTGTTTCGCGATCCTCGTCGCTCAGTTTTTCGGCCGTATCCAATCGCTCGCGCACCTCCGCCGGGATATCCGCCGCCGCCTCGCGTAGGGCCTGCTCGGCCACCGTCATCTGGTCAAGCGGCACCCGATCGAAGAGTTCCGCAGTCAACGCCAGCAGCACAGCGATTTGCGCGGGCACGGGTACCGGGGCGAATTCCGGCTGTTTGAGGCAGGCGCGAATTCGCCGGCCGTGTTCGATGGTCTTGCGCGTGTCTTCGTCCAGACGGGCTCCGAACCGGGAAAAGGTTTCGAGTTCCTCAAACTGCGCGTAGGCTAGCTTGAGGTCACCCTCCACAGCGCGGTACGCCGCGCGTTGCGCTTGACCGCCAACGCGCGAAACCGATTTTCCGACATCCACCGCGGGCAGCACTCCTAATTCGAATAGCGTCGGCGAGAGGTAGATCTGCCCATCCGTGATGGAAATCAAGTTGGTCGGGATATAGGCGGAAATGTCCTGCGCTTCGGTTTCGATGATGGGAAGCGCGGTGAGGGAGCCGCCGCCGAGTTCCTTGCGCAAGTGCGTCGCACGTTCGAGCAGCCGCGAGTGGATATAGAAGATGTCGCCGGGAAACGCTTCTCGACCAGGCGGACGGCGCAGCAAGAGAGAGAGTTCCCGATAGGCGCGCGCGTGATGGGTGAGGTCGTCGTACACGATCAGCACATCCTGTCCCGCTTGCATGAAAGACTCCGCGATGCTAGTTGCGGCGTAAGGGGCGATGTAAGCGAGACCCGGCGGGTCGTTGCCCTCGGTCACGACGAGAACGGTGTAATCCATCGCGCCCTTTTCCCGCAAAGTTGCGACGGCCTTCGCCACGGCGGACGCGCGCTGACCGATGGCACAATAAACGCACAGCACGTGTTTGCCGCGCTGGTTGAGGATGGTGTCGATCGCAATGGCGGTTTTGCCTGTCTGGCGGTCGCC
>Ga0209517_10005283_pt1 | contig 16521 bp, 14 predicted proteins | sample PeaSoiMetSII2010_FD_187695 | JGI IMG/M metagenome (GOLD analysis project Ga0209517, IMG submission 187695) | Peat soil microbial communities from Weissenstadt, Germany - SII-2010 (SPAdes) (version 2) | ecosystem: Environmental > Terrestrial > Soil > Wetlands > Peat | place: Germany...
CCAACCGTTGCGCCCAGGACCTCGTCGAACTGGACACGGCGGTTCATGGCGGCATGAGCCGGGTCAAACGGTCGCGCACTCTGCCGTTTTCCTTCCTCAAGCACGCCGGTCTTTCTTTTTGACTTTTATGTCACTGTATTATGCGAGATTCAGTAATAGGGATGATTGGAATCATGTTGAATGCATGACTACCGCAAATTCAAGGTCAGCGTCAACGGGAGGATAGGTCGCACAGCCCGCCTTTCCGAACGTCTGCGAAGGTACGTTACGTCAAATCCCGCCTCACCGGCAACGCGGCAGCGGGCAACGCCTACAACGTCGTCGACATGGCCTCGCTCCTGCAGGCCGTGCGCAATGCGGGCGCGAACAAGGTGGTCATCCTCGGCGCCTGGCGTACTCGAGCGACTTCTCGCAGTGGGTGGCCTTGATGAACAACACACGGCGTTTGGCGCGTTGCACGCGCCGCCGTGCGATCCCCAAGCTGGCCTCTCGACTCAACGCGCTCAGCGTCGCCAACTCCTCGCACTCCTACGACCTAAACCGCCGGCGGTGCGCGGTCAGGCGCTCGCCGGCATGGCCTGCAGGCGGCGCCAGAAGAAGTACGAGAGCCCCCAGAGCACGCCGGTGGCCGCCGCCCAGCCCCACGCCTCCGGGCCATCGCCCACCGAGAGGTGGGCGATGAGCGCCGAGGCGAGGTTGATGGCGAAGCCGGCGTAGGCCCACTCCTTGAGCCGCGCCGGCACCGGCGCAAGCATCAGCACCACGCCGAGGAGTTTGGCCCACGAGAGCTCCACCCGGAAGTAGGCGGGGAAGCCGAGGTGGGTGAACGCCTCCGCCACCTGCGGCAGGCTCAGTTGCGCGTAGGCGGTGAAGCTCATCTGCAGGCAAAAGAGCGCGGTGACGATCCAATAGACGATGGTCTTGGCTTTGGGGATGGCCTTGACGGCGACGAGGGCCGGATTCTGCAGGGTCGATTCCATGGGGTTCTTCCTCCTTTCAACGCTTCCGGGCGTTGGGCGGCCAACCGGGGGTCTCAACGCCGAACTGCTTTGCGTACTCGGCGTTCAATCGCTGCCAGCCGCCGAACTTCATGGCCTCGGCGCCGACGATGCGTCCAATCGGCTCACCCGCGAGGAGCCGCTCAAGGACGTCGAAGCAGATGTGCCAGCCCGCGGCGCCCCACGAGGTGAAGCGGCGATCGATGTTGTGCCACAGCGTCAGGCGCGTGCCGCCACCAAAGGCTTCGAGTTCCCACCGGATATCGTTGTACTCAAGCAACTTGGGAGCGTCGGCTCGCGTCACTGTTGTTTCGAACGGCGTGGGCGCTCCCACCCAGGTGAGATTCACCGTGGTTCCAACCGTACCCAGGCTGCCATCGGCGTCGAAGGGCGCCCATTCGCGCAGATGCGCCGGGTCGGTTAGCGCCTGCCAGACTTTTTCCGGCGAGTGGCGCAGTTCTCTGACGAGAATGAGCGTCCACTTTTCTCCGTCCTTCCGCACCTCCGCCCCGCGGGCCGGACCCGGTGCGTACTGCTCGCGATCGTTCATCTATCTTCTCCTTGTCTTCCTCTTCGTCTGTGTTAATTGATCCATGCGGTCGAGGTGGCGTTCGAGAGCATCTACATGAGCGGACCAGAACCGACGGAACGGAGCCAGCCAGGCATCCACCTCCTGAAGTGGTTCAGGTTTCAGTCGATAGAGACGGCGCTGTGCGTCCACCGTGGATTCCACGAAACCGGCCTCGCGCAGCACCCGCAGGTGCTTTGACACGGTCGGCTGCGGCATACGAAGCTGACGCTCGATCTCTCCAACCGACTGTTGTGACGAGACCAGGAGGCTCAATATCGCGCGGCGGTTCGGCTCCGCAATGATTTCGAACACAGATTCCACTCTCTTAGTATACTCCACAGAGCATATGCTTGTCAAGGTATATAAAGGCAGGGGGTCCAGGCAACGGTTTCAGTCGGCGTGCGGGGATGCACCGTCTGATGCGTTTTCGGCGGGTGCGATTCAGAGCGCTGCGCGCTCCGGCCGCTTCAGCGTTGAGGCGGGGACAAGGGCTGCCGCCCCTTTCCCCGCACCCCTTTCTCCGCTAGCGGCACTCTGCCTCCGCTGCGTCAAGAGAAACTTGTCCGGAGCACGAAGCCGAACACTTTCCAGCACACTCGAGAAGCCAGCGTCGCTACGCTCCGATGGTGTTTCTTGACACGCTTCATGTGTACTCCTTATCCGAAATCGCTCGCAAGTAGGCAGCCAGGCGCTTTTGGCAGACTTCTACGATCTGAATCGCTGTAGCCTGGGTCTTCTTGCTGAAGACGTCGGGAATCACGATCGCATCCGGCGCGACGTGGTAAACGATTCGCCACGTTTGGTCATGATCGCTGATTCGTAGCTCGTGGCACTGGCGACCGATTGCGGGCATTGGATCGCGAATGGGGCAGACTCAACCCTTGCCCTTGCTGGAGCCGCCTGAGAAGCAGCCCAGCTTCCAAGCGGGCTTGATTGCTGAACGGAGCGGTTTTCACTTCGCCCTTTAACCAAACCAGCGGCTTGTCCCCTAGGTTTCCCCTAGGTTAGCCAACTGTCGCCTATCTCCAATATATTTCGCGGAGCGGCGCCGTGATCCATCTCCGTCCCCGCTTCGATCGACTGGAAAGGTGCTGGCTTGTGGAAAGGCGACCGCGACCCGATCTGGCCAGTCCTCCGGTCCGCGCTGGACCGATGGGGTGTGGATTGCCGCGCGTCTATCCCGTCTCGAACAGAATGCTGGAGCAGGTCAGCCCCGCTTCCGCCTTCATGAGCTCCGAGATGTCCAGCATTCGAACTTCGCGGCCCAGGCCTTCGAGAACTCGTGCGGTTCCCGGGAAGCACGCCGGCACCATCACTGTGCCGCCGATGGCGAGTACATTGGCGGCCCGCAGTTCATCGCGCGGCACGTCCACGATGTCGAATCCCTCGAAGGCGGTCTCATCGAACCAATTGCGATTCGCCAAAACCGTGCGGTCGCCGACGGGGCAGCAGGCGGACTTCAGGTGCAGGCAGCCGCGGACCTTCACCGGCCGCACCGAATATCCGAACGGTTGCAGTTCGGCGGCCAACTGGGCGATCCCTTCAGCGTTGGTTCGCGTCGACACCCCGACGAAGAATGCCGACCCCATTCGCAGAACATCGCCGCCATCCAGAGTGGCCGGCTGGCACATCCACCGAAGTGGGCGGAAGCGTCCCAGCGCCTGGGCGAGGCTCGCCGACTCTCCACGTCTCGACGCCGCGCCCATCCGTGTCATCACGGCGACTTCGTCCACCACTACGGCCGGGTCTTCCACGAACATGGAGTCCGGCAGGTCCGGCTCGGCGGGCAGCGAGATCACGGACACGCCGAGACCGCGCAGACAGGTCTCGTACTGCCGGTGTTGTTCGACCGCCCTGGAGATGTCGATCTCCTGGCGCTCGACGTGTTCCAGTTCGCAGCGGTTGAGGCCCGGACTTACGGCGCGCGTGATGGCGGTCAGCATGTAACTCAATACATCGCGTTCATCAACGCCCGCAGCGTTTCGGGCGAACCCGTAAACAGATTCACCGGAGGCCGCCGGTAGCTGATCATCTGGCGGTAGATGTAATCCTCCAGCTTGGAGTTGATTCCCCATCCGCCCAGATATTGCAGCCGCAGGTCCCGGTCGTAATTGATCTCGGCGCCCGCCAGCCAGGATCCCAGGTCGGACTGCTGGCCGCCATAAGTCGCGAACAGCTCGATGGCGTTGGGAAAGCCGACGTCGCGCAGCGACTCCGCTGCCAGCGCGTAGTCCGGACGGTTCATCCGTTCCTGTATCTGGTCCACGTTGATCTTCAGCGCGTCGGCCTGGCCCATGAAGACCATGTCGTAGCCCTCTCCGTTGACCGTGTTCTGCCACACGGTCCCGTACGGAAAGGCTTCGAGAAACGTCGCCAGCTCGCTCTTCACCGTGTTTTCGTCGCTCTCATACAGGGGCACGTACAGGGTGAACATGCCGCCGGGCTTCAGATGCTGCTTCACCGCCTCGAAGTACTCCTTCGTGTACAGCGCCGCCGTGCCTTTCACAAACACATCCAGCGGATCGGAAGCGATGATGTCGAACTGCTCCCGCGTCGTCAGAAGGTAATGGCGCGCATCGTCATAAACGATCCGCGTCCGGGGGTTGTGCAGGACGTCGTAATCCTGTTGGGCAAAAAAGCGGGTCGAGATGGGCGGAATGATCGGCTCGATTTCGCACACGGTGATGCTCTGAATACTGGGATACCGGGTGAATGTGCCGGCCGAAACCCCGGCGCCGAATCCGATACCCAGGACCTTCTCCGGCCGCGGGTGCAACAGCGCCGGCAGGTGCCCGACCATGCGCTGGAGCCGCATGTCGTACGGTTCGGTAGTAGCCTCCACGTGGCCGTTGACGTCGACCTCCGTGGCCCCGTCGGGCCAGCGCGAGATGGCTACCGAGGAGTTCCGCCCCTCGGCCGTCAGGATGACCGTTCCGGTTGCAACGGTCATGCGGCGTCCATAGGCGATGAGCTTGCCGGGGATCGCATCCAGATTGTAGGCCAGCAAAGCGGCGAACACCACGGACAATGCCATCCAGCCCATGACGGCTTTCGACCGGGATTTGCGCGCATACGGCGCCAAGACGCACAGGCCAGCAACCACCGATGTCAGCAGCAGCACGCGCTGGGTCTGCCGGGTGCCCATCCACGGGACCAGGATGAGGCTGACGCCGATCGCGCCCACGATCGCGCCCAGAGTATTGGCCGCATACACGCCGCCCACCACGCGCCCGGAATCTTCGCCCTCCGAGGCCACGGCCGCGCACGCCAGCGGGAAACTGGCGCCGAACAGGAGGGTGGGCGGCAGCACGGCCCAGAGCGTCCGCACCAGGTGGACCTTGAAGGCCTGGGTTGGAGTGCCGCTGATCAGCGCTTCCGAGGGCCAGAAGGGCAGCACGTCGGCAATCATGTAGGCGGTCCACGCAATGCACGCGGTGAGCATAAGCTGGCACCATCCGAGCGCGGAGGCCGCCCAAGCCGGTCCGCGTCCGCGCAGCAGCCACGACCCCGCGCCGCTGCCGATGGCCAAGCCGATCAGAAACACGGCCAGGATGATCGAGAACACGTAGACGGTCGACCCGAGCATCATCGCCATCAACCGGGTCCAGACCACCTCGGCGCCCAGGGCGCAGGCCCCGGAGAGCGCGATGGTGACGTACACCGGCCAGTGATTCGTGCCGGGGGCGCTCGCTTTCTCACTGGCAAACTCGGCCGTCTCGCCGGGCGTACGGGCCGCCCACAGAAAGCTGATGGTGGCTACCGCCAGGTTGATCGCGGCAGCGGCGTACGTCGCCGTCGCGGTATTGTACAGCCGCAGCAGATAGAAGCCGGCGAAAAGACAGCCGAGGACCGCGCCCACTGTGTTGCCGCCGTACAGCCATCCCCACCACGACACACCGCGCGGCGAGGATTCGATCCACCGGACGATGGCCGGCAGGGACGCGCCCATCAGGATCGTCGGCGGGAGCAGGCACAGCGCGCAGATGAATCCGCGGAGCAGCATGCCCCCCAGGCCGTAGCCCGCCCCGGCGAAGTAGATCCGATCGACCAAGGGAATGGCGAACAACACCAGGATTCCGCAGAGCGCGATCCCCACCTCGAGGACGGCGTAGACTCCGAGGGGATGCTTGCGCGCCAGGCGGAGGCGCGGCAGACCGATGCTGCCCAGGCACAATCCGCCCATGAAGGTGGCCAGCAGAATGCCCATTGATACCGCCGTCGAACCGATGGCCAATTGCAGCAGTTGAAACCACACGATCTCATAGATCAACGCGGAGCATCCGCTTCCCGCGAACAGAATCAGGAGCAGCGGCAAGAGTCGCGGGGCGCCGAAGGTGACGGGCGGGGATTCGGATTGCGTCGCCATCATTTGACGGGCTATTCTAGCACGAACACCCGAAATGCCGGTCTTCTTCGGTATCGACGTTGGCAGCTCATCCATCAAGGGCGCGGTGCTGGACCTGGACGCGCTCCAACTCCGCCACATACACCGCATGCCGATGCCGGAGTTCGTGCGCGGGTTGCCGGCTTCGCATCGAGAGGTCGACCCTGAAGCAGTCGTCGAAGCAGTCGAGGCCGTTCTGGCGCGGCTCGCCCGACTGGCGCCCGGTTGCGGCGGGGTGATGCTCTGCGGGCAGATGCAAGGCTTCGTGCTGGTGAACGCCAGCGGCGAAGCGGTCTCCAATTACATCTCCTGGCTCGACCAACGCGTCTCTCCCGCGGAATTCGAAGAGATGGCCGCCCAGTTGACGCCGGCCGAACGGGACGATCTCGGCAACGACCTCAAGCCCGCCATTGCGCTGCCGATCCTGTATTGGCTGAAGGGCCGCAACGCCCTGCCGTCCGGGGACGCGACGCCGGTGTCGCTCGCGGACTTCGTGGCCGGACGGCTCTGCAACTCGATGCCGGTCATGGAGCCGACCCAGGCCGCGGCGTTCGGCGTGCTATCGCTCTCGACCCTGGGCTGGCACACAGAAGCGATCGGCAAGCTCGGCCTGCAGTCGCTTTGCTGGCCCGAGGTGCGGCCGGCCGGTTCGATGGTTGGCACGTGGCAGGGAGCGCCGTGCTTTGCCGCCGTCGGCGATCAGCAATGCGCTCTGGCCGGCGCCTCTCTCGGCGAGCGGGAGCTTTCCGTAAACATCGGAACGGGTTCTCAGGTGTCCATCATCGCCGATTCCGCGCTGCCCGGCGGTCTGCAGGTCCGGCCCTATTTTGATGGCCGCTTCCTGCGGACGATCACTCACATTCCGGGCGGCCGCGCTTTGAAACCACTGATCCGCCTCTTGACCGAAATCGGTGCCGCGAGTGAGGAAGACGCCTGGCACTATATCGAAGCGGCGGTGGCTTCCGTGCCTTCCACCGACCTGCGTGCCGCCGTGACATTCTTCCCCGGCCCGTGCGGCGATCACGGCTTCCTCGAAAACCTCCACGGCGCGAATCTCGGCATCGGCCACGTCTTCCGCGCGGTGTTCGAATCTATGGCGCGCAACTACGAAACCTGCGCGCGCCGCATCGACCCGAATCGCGCAGCCGTCCGGGTGGTCTTTTCCGGCGGAGTGGCGCGCCGCGTCCCGCTTCTCCGGGACCTGACCGCCGCGGCGCTAGGTTTGCCGCAGCGCCTCTCGCCCCACGCGGAGGATACGTTATTTGGTCTGATGAAGCTGGCGTGTGCCACCATACGAGTATGAGTGATATACCCCCCAAGCGGCTGCGCAGCGAGATCTGGTTCAACGACACCGCCGAACCCCACGAGACCGCCGTCTACATCGAGCGCTACACGAACTACGGCATCACGCGCGGCGAGATGCAATCGGGCCGGCCGGTGATCGGCATCGCCCAATCCGGCAGCGATCTGGCGCCCTGCAACTACATCCACCTGAGCTTGGCAAGCCGCGTCAAGGACGGCGTGCGCGACGCCGGCGGCATTGCCTTCGAATTCCCCATGCACCCGATCCAGGAGAGCTGCCGCCGCCCCACGGCCGCGCTGGATCGCAACCTGGCCTACCTGGGACTGGTAGAGATCCTGTGCGGATACCCTTTCGATGGCGTGGTTCTCATGACCGGGTGCGATAAGACCACGCCCGCCTGCCTGATGGCCGCCGCCACCGTCAACCTTCCGTCCATCGTGCTTTCCGGCGGGCCCATGCTCGACAGTTATTGCGACGGCAAACTGTCGGGATCGGGCATGACGCTGTGGGAGGCGCGGCGTCTCCTGGCGGCGGGCGAAATCAATATCGGCCAGTTGATCGACCGGACCTGCGCGTCTACCCTCAGCGCGGGCCACTGCAATACCATGGGCACGGCGCTCTCCATGAACTCGCTCGCCGAAGCCCTGGGGATGTCGCTGCCGGGCTGCGCCAGCATTCCCGCGCCCTATGGCGAGCGCGCCAGGATGGCGTATGAAACCGGGCGGCGCATCGTCGCCATGGTGCGGGAGGATTTGACCCCCGCCCGCATCCTCACCAGGAAGGCCTTCGAGAATGCCATCGTGGTGAACTCCGCCATCGGCGGCTCTACCAACTGTCCGCCGCATATCACCGCCATCGCGCGGCACATCGGTGTCGACTTGCCGGTTCAGGATTGGGAGACCGTGGGCTACGCGATACCGCTGCTGGTGAATCTCCAGCCGGCGGGCAAGTTCCTGGGAGAAGGCTACCACCGGGCCGGCGGAGTGCCGGCGGTGGCCGGCGAATTGCTCCGCGCCGGCAAGATGCACGCGGACGCGCTCACCGTAACCGGCGCGACGATGGGCCAAAACTGTGGCGGCGCCCGCACCCTGGATCCCGAGATCATCCGTCCCTTCGACAAGCCGCTCAAGGACAAGGCCGGATTTCTGGTGGTCTCGGGAAATCTGTTCTCGTCGGCTCTGGTGAAAACGTCCGTCATCAGCGACGATTTTCGGCGGCGATTTCTCTCGACGCCCGGCTCCGAAGAGTGTTTCGTCGCGCGCGCGATCGTGTTCGACGGTCCGGAAGATTACCGGCGGCGGATCAACGATCCCTCGCTCGCGATCGATGAAACGTGCATGCTGGTGGTGCGGGGGGCCGGTCCCATCGCTTACCCCGGTTCCGCGGAGGTGGTCAACATGACCGCGCCCGACGCCCTCCTCAAACGGGGGATTCGGATGTTGCCGTGCATGGGCGATGGCCGGCAGAGCGGCACGTCCGACAGTCCCTCGATTCTGAACGCTTCGCCCGAGAGCGCTGCCGGAGGGGGCCTCGCGATCCTCGAGACCGGCGACCGCGTGAAAGTGGATCTGCGCCATCGCCGCGTGGACGTGTTGCTCGACGAGGCAGAGATCGAGCGCCGGCGGAAGGATCTCCCGCCCGAGGAATTGCAACACGATTCGCCGTGGCAGGAGTTCTACCGCGCCCACGTAGGGCAGCTCGAAACGGGAGCGTGCCTGGAATTCGCCGTGGGCTACCACGATTTGCGCCTGACTGTGCCGCGGCATTCGCACTGAAGCGCGGGGCCAGGGATCATCTGTTGTAGTCGGCAATGTAGACGGCGTGCTCGTAATCCACGAGACCGAAGCGAAGCCGGTCAAGCCAGCCGCGCCGCCCCAGCACATTCCGCTCGATGCTCGGGTCGGCAAAAAAGTAGGCCGTTGCCGTGGTCTCAGTGCCAAGAACCTGAATCGAGATTTCGTGTCCGTATGCCTCGAATCGACTGTTTGCTGTCGCGTATGTTTTGCGAACGCCCTCTTCGACCCGTAAGCCGAGCGCTTCTCCATACCCGCGCTCAAACAGACAATCGCTGGCACCTGTGTCGATTTTCGCCAGCAGTTCGATCTTCTTCTCGCCAGCCTTCAGCACTGCAGGTATGGTGATGCCTTCGCGGCGGGAATCGTAGGTGTGGCGCTCGGAAAAACGTAGTTCGTAGGCCACCGATTACCATCCACCAAACGGCAACTGAGGCTCGACGGGGATGTGCACAATGAGAGGTTGATCGTATCCCTCCGACTTGGCGGCGTCGAGCACTTGCGGGGCTGATGATCCGCGGGCGACAAGGCGCGCGCCTTCGAGAGCGACCCAGGCGCCTGCATATTCAGTATGATGCTGCTCTAGCCACGCCTGTTCGAGCGATCGAGACGAAATCGTTCCGATCTCTTGTCCATTCGGTTCCGCTGCTTGAGGCGGGCTAATCTGCCGAACAGGAACGGAACCCGAGCAGCCTTCTGCCAGCCGTCTGCGCCTGAGAAACTTCGCGGCCGGACTGCCGACCCGACTGCCGAGCGTGACAAGCGGTGGGGCGGCGCTCCTTCTTTCCCGTCCGCGCCAGCGCGTCCGGGAACGCCGGCCGCCCTCCGAGGTGGTAGAGGTCAGGCGGCTGTGATGGATGATATTTCGTTTGTCAATCATCAATCCACTCGAATCCCAGATTCCGAAGCAGTTCGCCAAGCCGGCTGTTAGCCGCAGAAATCGCTGCGGCCGCCTTCACGGATTCGGCTTCATATACTAGTGTCGCATTGACCTGAAGTCCACGCCCGACTACAGCCGAGCGATTGAGCACCAGACTGGATTCTCCATAGCCTTTGCCTGGTTCGCCTGGCAGGTAATAGACAACCGCAGTTTCAGTGCCACCAGGGAGCGATTCCGGCGCGCGCGCCAGGCGATTGAGCAGTTCCTGATACGACAACCCGCGAATCCTCACATCAGCGTCAAACTGGAAGGAGTGCGTTTTCGCGATAACGCGAGCGTTGAGCCGAGCCAGGCCGGACCAAACGTTTTCCAACATTGTGGCAACGCCTGCCGCGGTTGGGGTCAAGAAGTTCGCGCAATGAATCTCCATGCGGTCGCCAAGGAGAGTCACTCGTGTCTCCAACTCGCTGACCTCACACGCGACACCCCGCTCACCAGGCTCGCCTTTTACGAGGAACAAGTCGGCGCCCGTGCAACCGAAGGACTCAAGCGCTTCGAGCAGAAGGTCGCTGAGCTCTCCGGGAGAATCAACCAGCGACAACGCTGGTTTCACGAAGGCGCCTTCGTATGTGAGTTCGCACTGCTCCACGTGGAGTTGGATCATGGCGTTCCATCGGCTTCCTTCAGGGTACTCGTTTTGCACGCACATTGCAGCTAAAGCCTGGGTAGCGTAAATCGAAAACCACAGTGCGGCGGTTGCGATCGGGTACTTCGCCTACAACTTCATCAAGATGCACCGCCCTGCGGATGACGCCTGCAATGGCCGGCGTGACTGGAGAACTGTGGGGAGTGTCGGACTTGGTCCGAACGTGGGAAACCTACGAACGGAGAGAAGAAGGCGCGGCGTAGGCTTGGGAATGGATCAACACCGCGATTCGAGAAGGACACCCCGTCCCGAGCCGCCCAATAGTCTTTCGCTCCAAGGTCCCCGGCGGCTGGCTCGTGTACGGATGTTACGGGGAGGGCGGACGGATCGCGTTTATGCCAGATCGGGAGCATCGTTGGGACGGGATCAGTAACCTGAATTTCAAAGCAGCGTGCTACCAAAGCCGGAACCGAGTGCGGTGTCAGACGCCCAGCCCAATCCGCGCTCACCACCCGTTTTTCCGCTGTGGGAGGCGTGGCGTCTCCTGGCGGCGGGCGAAATCGATACCGGCCAGTGGATCGCCGCCATGCTGCTCGACACCTGAGACCCGCCGCCCGCGGAACCGCTGCCGGCCTAGCCGCCGCCTGTATCCTGGCGCGCCATGAGCGCCTTCTTATAGGGGCTGGCGGCTTGGTTCGGCGGCCGCCGCTTGCGCGGATCTCCCCCGCCGGGATCCTGTCAGCGCAAATAGCCGCACCGCAGTCTTAAAGATCGGCGCTAAGTCCGCCGATATGTTAATCATGCAGGAAGAAAGGCGGACCGAAGTTCGGATGTTATGCGCTGACATGGTGGATGTCTTCTGGAAGGATCTGGAGGGCCGCAAGCGGCGGGCCGTGGGCCTGCTGGAAGACATATCCCCTTCCGGCGCATGCCTCCAACTGGACACTCCCGTGCCGCCCGGCGTCGAGATTCGCTGGCAATCCCCCAAACGGCAGTTCACGGGCCGTGTGCAATATTGCGTGTACCGCGAGATCGGCTACTTCATCGGGGTTGAGTTCGACTCCGCGTCCAGATGGTCCAAGAAGGCCTACAAGCCTCAACACCTGCTCGATTTGCAGCAGCTCATGCAAGGCTCCAAGAAGTCGGTACAGTAGTCCCGCTGCCAACCGTCATGAGGAGTTCACCGGAGCCCGGCTGCGGCCCCTGCTGGTATACTCGGAACCATGAACGCGCGCGTCGGAATCCTGCTTTTCGCCCTGCCCGGAATGCTCGCAGCCCAAGCTGTGGTCGAGAGCGCCATGGGAGTGGGCCGTGCCGCGACCTCCACGGTGCCCGCCCAGAAAGCGGGCCAAGCCATCGGTCGAGCCTTCGATGGTCTCGGCCGCACCCTGGAACCGGCAGGAGCCAGATCGACAGCCGTGAAACCGGCCGCCCGAAGCGTCAGGACCGCCCCCGCCCGCCCGCAAAGGCCGGCGCCCACGAAGGCCCAACCGAAGGTGACCAGCGTCAGCGTGTTCCCGCCCCCTGAGCATCCGGTGCTTGTGCTCCAACCCAAGCCCGAAGTCACACTCGAAGATCCGGCCGGTATCGAGAAAGGGATGGAGTACGCCGAGATCGTGCGCCGATTCGGACCGCCATCGTTGACGTTGACAACCGGTCCCGGCGAAGAGACCCTGTGTTATGCGAAGAAGAAAGCGAGTGTCGACGTGACCATGCACAACGGCAAGGTCGCTTCCGTTCAGAGAGCTGGTGGATGACTTCCGAAGACTTTCGTCGCATGGCTCTCAGCCTCCCGGAGTCGGTCGAAAGCGCCCACATGGGTCACCCCGACTTTCGGGTTTGCGGCAAGATCTTCGCCACCCTCGCCTATCCCGACGAGAGCCTGGGAATGGTGAAGCTCACCCCGGAGCAACAGGCGGCAGTGGTCAAAGCCGAGCCGGACGCCTTCCTGCCCGTCAAGGGCAAATGGGGACTCGGCGGCGCCACCCACGTCCGCCTCAAGAGGGTCACGGGGCCGGCGCTACAGCGCGCCCTCGTCACGGCCTGGCGCAATACCGCGCCCAAGCGTCTCGCCGGGCCATATGAGCCCGAGAGCCACTGAGTCCATCTCATTCATGGCGCAGCGTAACGATCGGATCGACGCGGCTGGCTCGAAGCGCGGGGAGCCAAACCGCAACCAGGGCCACGCAGCTCAATAGAATCGGCACAACTCCGAAAACCAGGGCATGGAGCGGAGGGAAGGGGCCGGCAGTCCGGTGGCTTGCCGCAACTCGGCCTGGATCGCCGGTTCGATGGCGCGCGACGGCCCGCGCGTACGCGCGACCGCGAACATTCCCGTCGCGCGAGCATTCGGGCGCTGCGCCAATAGACGGCGGGCAGGGGGTGGCTGCCGAGCGCATCGTCATGCACGTCGCCCACGATGCCGACCACCTGGCGGAGGCATTTCGAACACGGCGGATTAGGGAGTGCAAGGCATATCGGACCGCCAAACTCGACCACATTGAGCGCGCCGACGAAGACGGCCCCGGCGAAGAGGTTGCTGACGCGAGGCCTCGCCCTTAAAATGCAATAGGAGTCCCCATCACGATATGGGCAAAGTTACCCTAAATGCATCCGCCCGTCTTCTCTGCTGCTGGGCCACTGTCGCACTCGCGCTCACCTTCTCCTCTGCCAACGCCCTGACCCCCCCGGAGATCCTCATCCTGGTGAACAAAGATGTCCCCATCTCCTCCGACGTCGCCAAGATGTACCAGCGGCTCCGCGCTATTCCCCCAGAAAACGTCCTGCGACTTTCCCTCGGCAGTAACCGGCACATCAGCCGCGAGCAGTACCGGACTCAAATCGCGCTTCCTGCAAGAAAATACCTAACGGAACATGGCTCGATCCGATGCCTCGTCACCACCTCCGGTTTCCCCTACGTTATTCAGGCCACCAAGGGAACCGAAGACGGTGCGGCGATCGACAATGAGCTGGCCGCGGTGCTGCGTGAAGAACCAAAAGACCTAAACCGCTGGCAGCCGAACCCGCTCTACTTGCGTGGCCAGAATCCTTCCGGGTCCGCCGATCCGCGCGCCTTGCAGATGGTCTACGTAATGCGCCTGGATGGCCCGGATCTGAAGACCATCACGCGCCTGGTCGAAGATGCAATCGCTACCGAAAACGCAGGCCTCGAAGGCCCTGTTTTCGGCGATGCAATGGGCTTGGACGGTAACACCGGCACGGCCGCGGCGGATCTCTCGATTCGGGGAGCGATTGATCGCCTGTCGGGAGCGGGCTTTCCGGCCACCCTCGATTTGAACCAGGCGGATTGGCGCCAGCCGGCTGACGGAGTCGGCGAGCAGGCTGCCGGAGCAGCCTTCTACATCGGCTGGTACAACCTCCAGAACTTCCAGGACATCTTCGGGAAACAAGGGCTGGCCCGTGGAGCCATCGCCTGGCACGTCGCCAGCGACGAAGCCGTCGACCTCTGGGACACGAATTCGAAGGAATGGTGCATCAATCTCATGCGCCGCGGCGCGGCCGTCACCCTCGGCCCCGCCTTCGAGCCATACCTCGGCGCTTTTCCCAAAGCCGAGGTATTGGTGGAAGGCTTGCTGGTGGGCAGAACCATCGCGGAAAGCTACTGGCTTTCACTGCCGCACGTTTCCTGGGCCATGGTGATCCTGGGCGACCCGCTCTACCGGCCGTTCGCTGCCAAACCCCGCCCGGCGCTGGTGGCGCGGGCTTACGTGGCCACGAATGCCACCCACGTCCTGGAAAAAGGACAGACCAGCCCCATGTTGATCCAGGTACAATGCATGGGGCCGCCGGGCTCCGGCACGCCGGCATTCACCACGGCAGCGGAGGCCGGAATGGGCCTTGCCGCCGCTTCGGGCTCAGTCTCGATCCCCAGCCTCCAGACCGGCCAGACCGCCGTCATACGGGTCCCCAGCATAACCGCCGCTAACGATCCCACCGCCATGTTCCGCCTCCATCTCAATGTGCAGAACGAAAACGAAAGGGCGCGCCGGATTGTCCTGGAGGGCAGAACGGGCTTTTCCACCATCAGCGGCGGCGTACACCGCCAGACGCAGATGTTCGTAAGTCCCGGCGGAGAATTCCTCATCAGCGGACGGGCGGGCGCCACGTTTTTAACCGAAACCGCCACTTTGTTGTCGAAGCGTTTGAACGCTCCGGAAGGCTGGGTGATCGCCGGCGCGGCCTTTTCTCCCGATAGCTCGCATGTCGTGCTCACGCTGCTGAACCCGGAGAAGAAGCAGGCGGCATTCGCGATCGCCGATACTAAGCTGGAAAAGCTGCGGAACCTACCACCCGGAACTCAATTTTTGCGATGGTTGACCAATGGCACGCTACTGTTGAAAAGCCAGGAGGGTCTGGTCGTTTACGATGTCTCACTAACAACGAGCCTTCCCGTTTACGAACCGGCCGGCTGGACCGTGAACAACATCATTCCGCAGACGGCCATCCAACTCCTCATCGCCAAAGATGGCCGATTTGCGGTGAAAAATGGCGGCGGGGAAGTCCAGGAGATCCTCCCGGGCACCGGCGAAACGCGCGACCGCGCAGTGGCCGATGATCTCTCCCAATTCGGCGGCCTCGACAACCGGAGCCGACTCTGGGTTCAGCATGGCCTCCACGGCAGCCCGGAGGTCATCGCGCAGGATGTGAACCGCGTGGCCTGGGGCCCCATCTCCCGCCGCGTGCTGGTGCAAGGAACGGATGGAGCGTTTCGCGTCTACGACGGCCGCGACCGCAGTTGGATCCCCCTGCCGCCGTTGACCGTGGCGCAGTGGAGCCCAGACGAAAACCGAATGCTGTACCTCGAGGCGGAACGCCGCGATGGCAGCCTTGTCCCGCGATCCCTCTCATTGTTGACGGGCCGGCAGACGGAGCAGCTCTGCGATTTGAATCGCATCGGCGAGATCGGCGGAATGACCTTTGCAAGCAGAGGAGAGACCGCATTCCTTCTAGCGGGCCCCGAAGCCGGCCTGCAGGTGTGGATGATGGCGCTGCCCCGAGCGGTTCAACAGCATTAACACCGAGTCGCTTCGAGAGTGGCGGCAACCGTTTCCAATAACAGTCCTGTGCCCTCGTGCAGTAGTAGCTCCTGACAGACCCCCTGACTTCGGGGAGTGCTTTTCCGCGACGCGGCACCATGGGCCAAGGCCGCCCCGCCGGCCGGGCAAGAAGGTACCAGCCTGATGTTACCCGCCAAATGTCGAAGTATTTTTGCTTACGATCTTCGATTTAAGAATCTATCACGATTCAGTTCAAGGTTTCTGGAAGGAGTTCTGGAGGCTTTCAGGCGGGAAATATCTTTTTGACGAAACGAAGCCAATTGACAAATTAATTTGTTGTTCTGGGACGGCGGCTCGCGAGGAATCAATGGCTTGCGAGAGGGCGACGACAAATGTATTTGTCGTTTGGGTTCGTTCCCGGGGATGGGCGGATGGTGGGAGCGGTTGGCTTCGGCGGACGAGGTGGCGATGGCGAATCAACTCTTTCATGACGACACGCTCCGAACCGCGTGACCGGACTTCAGTCAGCGGAACGACTCCATACTGCCGGGGCGAAAATCATTCCCGCCGGATTGCCGGCCGCACTCGTCCCCAAGAAAGCTGACTATGCAACGTTTGCGTGGGACAGCAATTCCCTTCCTGATTTAAATTTAGCAGACAGATGTGCGGCGACAGGGGAGCGCGGCAGGGAGCTGGTGGGAGTAAGTGGTTTTAGAATGAGTGAAAGTGTGCTGAAAAATAAATGTCGTTCGGTGGTGACCCGCCACGGCGCGCTTCGCGCGCCCACCGAGATGGATGAAAAATCAATCGGTCTGCGGGGAGATTTTTGGGGGGAGTAGTGGACTTCTAAGTTGTTGAAGCGGCAGGTGGTTCCAGGAACGATTTTTCGTAGGAAACGCCACGGCGCGCTACGCGCGCCCACCGGGGC
>Ga0209517_10005284_pt1 | contig 16517 bp, 19 predicted proteins | sample PeaSoiMetSII2010_FD_187695 | JGI IMG/M metagenome (GOLD analysis project Ga0209517, IMG submission 187695) | Peat soil microbial communities from Weissenstadt, Germany - SII-2010 (SPAdes) (version 2) | ecosystem: Environmental > Terrestrial > Soil > Wetlands > Peat | place: Germany...
CGCGTGCTTTGGGCGGCAACGGCCTTCCTCCTCGCCGTGGCGGTGGCGCTCGGCGTTCTCTTCGCGCTCGGCGCGCTTTGGGTCGGCGACGAGCTTCGCGCCGCGGCCCCCCACGATCCAATGCTCCGTCATGGAGCTGCTCCCGTGTTCGGAATGGTGCTGTTCGCGGGCACCGTGACGCCGGCCCTGACCGTGCTGCCGGCGCTGGTCGCCGCGGTGGTCGGCGAGGCGCTGCGCCTCCGCTCCTGGATGTATTACGTGCTCGCCGGCGGCGCGGCGCTTGCCGCCGTTCCCATGCTCGCCTCGGCGCCAGCCGTAGACATGCCGGGCTTGCCCGCCGGCCAATATATGACGATCTTCGCTGCCGCAGGGTTCGCGGGGGGCTTCGTCTACTGGCTGTTGGCGGGGCGAGGGGCTTGAGAGTCGGCTAACCCTTTGGGCGCCACGCGTCGCCAACCTTCTCGTATTTCTGCTTCACGGCCGCCCAGGCGACCTTGTGGGCGACCTCCTCGAGCGATTCGTTTCCGCGGCGCTTCGCCGGGTCCTGATAGTCCTGCCAGGCGCTGTTGAAGGCCTCGCGATAGATGTCCTGCGCGTGGCTCGGCAAATTGTCCTTCACACTGTTGGGCAGCTCGGCGTCAGTTCTGTAAGGCATGGCTCTGCTCCTTCGCGATCAGCTGATGGAACGTTCAGAGAAATGCTGGGGTTCCGCGCGCGAGCGCAGGGCAGGAGCGCTTTTGCGCTCCAAGTGTCGGGCACGGATTTTGACGGGGTTCCGATCGGCCGCGTCGGCCGTATGGGTCCCAGGTGGGGCCGGCCCCGTTTGGAAAGGGGCCGGTCCCTTGAGACGCAACACGATACTCGTCCTGGAGATGTGACCCTGCCGGGCCACGAGAATTACTATCGCTGGTTTGCCTTAACAAGGTGTAAGCGACGGGAGGGCAGGCCCCGTTCGGCCCTTGCGCACGCACCTCGCCTGCCTATAGTCCGCGAAACATTTCTTGGGCTCCCGCCAGCCGACGAGGCTCATTCCATGGCTACCGCCGTCAACAAGGTGGTGCTCGCCTATTCGGGCGGGCTCGACACCTCGATCATCCTGAAATGGCTGCAGGAGACCTACGCTTGCGAGGTCGTCACCTTCACCGCCGATCTCGGCCAGAGCGAGGAGCTTGGCCCTGCGCGCAAAAAGGCGGAGATGCTCGGCATCAAAGAGATCTTCGTCGAGGATTTGCGCGAAGAGTTCGTGCGCGATTTCGTCTTCCCCATGTTCCGGGCGAACGCCCTCTATGAAGGCGTCTATCTACTCGGCACATCCATTGCACGGCCGCTGATCGCCAAGCGCCAGATCGAGATCGCGAAGCTGACCGGCGCCGACGCCGTCGCCCATGGCGCGACCGGCAAGGGCAACGACCAGGTGCGCTTCGAGCTGACCTATTATGCGCTCAACCCGGTCATCAAAGTGATCGCGCCCTGGCGCGAATGGGCGTTCAAATCGCGGAGCGACCTGATCGACTTCGCTGAGAAGCACCAGATCCCGGTCGCCAAGGACAAGCGCGGCGAGGCGCCGTTCTCCGTCGACGCGAACTTGCTGCACTCCTCCTCCGAAGGAAAGGTGCTGGAAGACCCTGGCCAAGAGCCGCCGCCCTACGTCTATCAGCGCACCATTGCGCCAGAGGACGCGCCCGACAAACCGACCGTCATCACCATCGGCTTTGCCAAAGGCGACGCGGTCTCCATCGGCGGCAAGAAGCTCTCCCCCGCCGCGCTGCTCATGCGGCTGAACGAACTCGGCCGCGACAACGGCATCGGCCGCGTCGATCTCGTCGAGAACCGCTATGTCGGCATGAAGAGCCGCGGCGTATACGAGACGCCGGGCGGCACCATCCTCCACGCGGCGCACCGCGCCATCGAATCGCTCACGCTCGACCGCGAGGCGATGCATCTGAAGGACTCGTTGATGCCGCGTTATGCGGAGCTGATCTATTACGGCTTCTGGTTCTCGCCGGAGCGGGAGATGCTGCAGGCGCTTATCGACAAGAGCCAGGAGCATGTGGAAGGCGAGGTCAGGCTCAAGCTCTACAAGGGCAACGTCATGGTGATCGGGCGCTCGAGCCCGAAATCCCTCTACGCGAGCAAGATCGTCACCTTCGAGGACGATGCCGGCGCTTACGACCAGAAGGACGCGGAAGGCTTCATCAAGCTCAACGCGCTCCGCTTGCGGCTGCTCGGCAAACGCCGCGGACAATAGCCTCTCTCTCCCCGGCGTGAGCCGATCGGGCGCCCCAAAGCGGGCCTGGTCGCACCTGCGACCAATGTTGACTACCCGGTATAGTTGTAGATTGATGTTCGCGCCATGCGGGGTTGAGCGCGCCACCTCTGCCGATCCACAAAAGCGGGGCTGGGACTACGGCGTGAGGATTCCCGATCCGAAAGACTGGGCAGACCGCTCTGGTCTCGTGGTCGACGGGCAGGTTGACAAGCAAACCTTGGACGCGCTCGGTGTCGATTGGTCGGGAACCGCAGCGCCGTCCGGTGTCTATAACGACAAGTATGGCGTCTATTTCGATTCCCTCGTTGCCGGCAGCTTCTTCAGCCATAATCCTGACGACATGGGGCTAAAGCGCTCCATACGCATGAGCAATCCGGGTGCCTTGAACTATTCGAACTGGCAGAGAAGCAGGCCGGGCTATGTTGGGCTTCCACGCCGCCCGACAGCAGTCCCAACCGCAATCGGACCACCCTCTACCGAACGCCGGAGGCACGGTGTTGCGGCATGGTTTGTGCTGCGGACCAAGACAACGCATTTCCGCGCATTTGGCCGCAATGGCCTGAGACGAGAAAAGGCCGAAAAAGCCGCTATTTCAGTAGCGGCAAATTGCTCGCTGTTGCATTGAAGCGCGCGCAGGCGTACCTTTGAGTCCGTACCTTGAAGGGGGAAACGCCATGAAGCTCGATCTCACCGACCGCTTTTGCAGCACCATCAAGACGGATTGCAGCACCGACTTTTTCGACGCCAAGCTGCCCGGGCTCGCGCTCCGCGTCGCCTCGACTGGCGTCAAATCGTGGGCGCTATTTTTCACGCAACCGGGGACCGACAGGCGCGCTCGCAAGGTGCTCGGCCGGTACCCTGTTGTGAGCCTCGCAGAAGCCCGTCGGCTCGCCTTGGAGGCGAAGGGTGCAATCGGGCAGGGCGTCGATCCTCGCGGGCGCCACGGCCGAGCAATGACAGCCGGCGACTTGATCGAGAGCTATATCGGCAAGCACGTCTCGACCCTAAAAAGCGCAGCGCGGACCGAGCGTCGCCTTCGCGTCAATGTGCTGCAAGTGATCGGCGACGTGAAGCTCGCCGAGCTCCATCGCCGAGACATCAATCGGGCAATCGACGCGATCGTGGCGCGAGGCGCACCCCGCGAAGCTCGGCACACATTCGACACGGTGCGGGGAATGGTATCGTGGGCAGTCCGACGCGGCGATCTCGATAGGGACATCATGCAAGGCGCGGGCGCACCGTCGAAGGGAGCCCCACGCGAGCGATTTCTGACGGACGAAGAGATCGCGAAGCTATGGCGCGCCTGGGGGATAATGCTTAAGCCGCAACTCGCAACCATCCTGCGGCTATGCCTCGCGACCGGGCAAAGGCTCGGCGAGGTTGCCGGCATGGCGCGCGCCGAGATCGACCTCGACAAGCGTCTCTGGACGCTGCCGGCGAGCCGCACCAAGAACGGCCACGCCCATCAAGTGCCGCTTAGCGACTTGGCGCTCGAGCTAATCGGCGAAACGATTTCCAGACCTGGGAAATTGTTTTCCGATCGCATCTTCCCGGGAGCTCGAGCAGCGCAGGCGACGGAGGCTCTGTGCAAGCTCCGCGGCAAGCTCCCGGTCGAAGGTTGGACGAGCCACGATCTTCGCAGAACGTGCGCGACGAAGATGGCCGAGCTCGGCGTTTCGCCTATCGTGATCGGTCATTGCCTCAACCATCGGACGTCGACGCGCGCGGGCATGACGCTCGCGGTTTATGTGCAACACAGCTACGGCGCCGAGAAGCGCGCGGCGCTCGATCTGTGGGGCGATCGGCTGCGCGCGATCGTCGCCGGCGGCGTCGGCAAGGTGCTGCCGATGGTGCGCAACGCTTAGCTGCAAATTGGAGTGGCCCGCTATTTTCAGAATAGGTAGGTTTGGGCAACTCGATCACTGAGTCGGGAGCGTAGGGGAGAGGGACAACATGGAAAGGCCACCCTTATGCAACCTGAGACTTTGCCCGAATTTGTGACCTTGGCAAAAGCCCGCGAGATCGTGGGCGGAAACAAGCCAATCCACCCCTCGACCCTTTGGCGCGCTATCAAAGACGGCCGCTTGCCGGCGCCTAACCGCATGAAGCGGATCAACACGGCCGCTCTGCTCAAAGCTCTCGGGCTCGCGTGAATGGCGCCCCGAAAAGCGTCGAGGCCCGCCGCAGCCTTAGCTGACGGCGAGCCCCGAGGTTGTCTTGCTGGGCGGCTCGACGATAACCTTGCTAAGCCAAGTCGCCGCGAATCGCAAGCCTCGATCGTCGCCGAGATCGAGATCAGCCACGCGACCCGGCTCCGCATTTCGCTCACATCTTGGAAGGGCGCGCGCAAGGTCGAGCTCCGTTTGTACACGGCAACAATCCCCTCCGTGTACATGGCGACGAGCGACGGGCTCTCGCTCCCCGTCGGAAAGCTGCCCGAGCTCATAGCAGCCTTGCGGAAGGCAAATGCCGCGGCCTCGAGCCGGGAAGGCGGCGCGCCATGAGCAAGATTCAGGCTAGCCGGAAAGTCCGCAACTACGGCAGCAAATCCGAAATGGAAGAGCGAGCCGAGTTCCTGATCGCCTACGCCGAAGAGCACGGCCCGGTCACGGTTCGCCAGCTTTACTATCAGGCCGAAGTGCACGGGCTCCCGGGAATCGACAAGAGCCAAAACAGCTACAACAAGGTTCAATATCAAGTCCTAAAACTGCGGCGCGATGGGCGGCTCGATTACGAGCACATCGCCGACGCAACCCGATGGATGCGAAAACCCGCGACGTTCAACAACATCAAGCACGCGCTCGCCAGCGTCGCCCAATTCTACCGAAAAAGTCTTTGGACCGAGGCGGAAGAGTACGTCGAGATTTGGTGCGAAAAGGACGCGCTTGCGGGCGTCATCGTGCCCGTGACGGAGCTCTATGACGTCCCCCTGATGGTTGCCCGCGGCTTCGCCTCGGAAACCTTCTGTTACGAATCCGTCTTTGCCCGAGGCGGCGACGAGCGCGCTTATTTTGTTTACTACCTCGGCGACTTCGACCGGGCTGGGCAGGATGCGGCTCGATCCCTTGAAGAGAAGCTAACGCGCTTCGCGGGCGCCGATGGCATTCCGGTCTGCTTCGAGACAATAGCTGTCACCGAGCGGCAAATCCGCGACTATGAGCTACCTACGCGAGCGCCGAAGCGGATTTCGCCGGCTGATCGTAATTGGCCGCATGACCAAGCCTGCGAGCTCGACGCGATGGCTCCCGATGTTTTGCGCGCGATGGTCGAGCGGGCAATCCTTCAGCATATCGACCAACGCGAGCTTCGCATCCTGAAAGTTGCCGAGCAGTCCGAGCGCGAATTGTTGCTCAAATGGACGGGCGACCAAGCAAATGACCCCTTCGCCTTTGGTGGATCGCCATGAGCGAGGAGCAATTCGATTGGGTCAGCGGGATTTGGACTGTCCTGCGCGAGCAGCCCGAAACGGCGGTTTATGTTGGCGACAACGGCCACGTTGTAATTCGTCAGGTCGCCGATTGGTGCAGCCAAGACGACCAAGTGATCCTCGTCAGACCGGAAAATGCTGTTACCCTCGCCAACGCGATTGTTGCCGCGGCCGGATTAGACAACACGGCCGAGACGAGCTCGCGCAAGCCAAAGACCGCGGCCGAGCGTCAGAGGTTGCGTCGAGCCAAAAAGCACGAAGAGACAGACGACGCCCTAAAGCGCGCGCTGAGTCACGGCAGCGTCACGAATGTCACGGTCGAGCGTGACTCCTCGCGTGACTCCGAGCGTGACTCCGTGACTGAGCTCCCGTTACGCGACCCGGCCGAGTGACCGCCCATGTCCCGGCTTGCACGAAAGCTCAGGGAAAAGCGGAATCGACCGCCCGCCCATGAGCCTTGGGTTTGGCTCACGCGTGAGCTTCTGGAAAGCGAAGCGTGGCAATCGCTATCTCGGGCCGGCTTGCGTGTCGTCTTCCGGCTCATGGTCGAGAATATGGCGCACGCAGGGACCGAAAACGGCAATTTGATCGTCACCTATGCCGACTTCGTCAAGTTTGGCGTCAGGCAGCAAACAATCAAATCCGCGATCGCCGAAACCGTGACGCGCGGACTGATAATCGTGACCGAAAAAGGTCGATCGTCAACCGGACCAGACCGATGGCCGTCGAAATATGCCTTGGGATGGTTGCCAATGAGCGACGGATCGCCTGCGGCTAATCGCTGGAAGGGTTGGCAGTTACCCCGTCGCGCTGGTCCTATAGGTGGAAATATAGAGAGTACTGTCAGAATCGACAGTAGGGAAAACGGCGGAAAATATAGAGCCCTACTGTCAGAAACGACACTGGCTCCCACTGTCGAAAATGACACTAGGGAAATGGCTGAAACTAACAAATCGCCACTGTCAGAATCGACAGTAGGGAAAATGCGCTCGGCCGGATCGAGCGAGGGCATCCTATGAAAGCCAAACGCATCAGCGCGCGGCAACTGAAACTGCTCTCCGGTTTCGTGCGCGACGACGGCGACGTTTGGCAACACGCGCGCTTGGTCTGCGATTGCGGAAATTGTCTTGCCGCGGCGCGTTCTGTTGCAAGAGCAAAGCTCGCCGTCTTGGAAAGTTGGCCGGACGGAAGCACCCGGCTTCGATTGACGGACATCGGGAAGCTCGCGCTCTGCTCGGCGCCCCGAGCGTGAGAAAGCAATCGCCGTGAGAGACGGAAAAACAACGCTATGGGGTAGGGCGTACAAAATCCCTAACGGCAGCGCCTTTCCGTAGCGGTGCGCAAATTTTTGGTGAGTTGGAACGCAATCGCGCAATCACGCAAACGCGCAAACTTGTAAGGGCAATTTGCACGATGGGATTGGCCGGCAGACTTGGCGCGAAGTACTATTGCGAGCCCGGACACGCCGATTTCGCAGAGCTCGTCGATGGACCGCGCGTGATTTCGAAAAATCGCATCGACGTCATGCGCGTTCGCTGGAAAACCGGCGGCCGCGAAGCTGTTGAGGCGAATTATCGCGAGCCCGGAAAGCGCGCTTGGGCGTGGTGGCATTTCACTTGTCCGAGGCGCGATTTCAAAATGGCGTTGGGCCTATTCGCCTGCGAAGCCCTAGCTTTGATCGAGCTCGGCTATGCTGACGCGGCAGAACGCGAGCAAATCGCGGACTTGGGCATCGTCGCGAAGCAAATTTTGACGGACCCGCCGCCGACTGAGGCTGAAATCCGAGCCGCGCGTCGAGCAGAGCGCCAGGCGCCGACTTTTCCGCGGAAATTGCGAGCGTTGCGGGCGAAATGAGCCGGCCGGCGATCGACGACGCGGCCGCGTTGGACGAATTGCGCTTGATGATGGGCTTCGGGTGCAAGAGGTCAACCGCGTTGGCGACCGTAAAGCGCAATTCTGGCGCGAGCGAAGCCGACCGGCACCGATGGGCCCGCAAGCTGCGTGCGATTGTTGGACAAAACCCCATGAAAGCTATTGCCCGCGACTCGCCCATTGCTCAACGTGTCGCGCATGGCAAAATTTCCCTTCAAAAAAGTTGAACCGGCCGCGCCGAAAGATATCGCCGTGCCGGCCAGCGCTCCGACGACGAGCGCAGAGCTCACCGCTCTCATTGTCGCGTGGAGATTGCGCGTCGACGCGATAACACCGGAAATCGTGACGCTGGAACGTGCCGGGACAAGACCACCGGATAAGTATTCGGCCGTCGGAGGCGAAGCCCTTCGGCTCTTCGAAGGCCAACCCCTCGCGGAAGCGGTAATCGACACGCCCAGCGCCCGCTTGGCCGCCCTTCATCGCGAAAGGGACGTGCTCAACGCGACGATAGCGCTGGGCGAGGCCCGGATGGTCAAATTCTTGTCGCGCGAGGCCGCCCTGCGGTTTGAGTCGTTCAAGCCCGAGCTCGACGCGGCAATGCGGAAGGCCGCGCTGGCCGTTGCCGCACTAGAGCGCGCGTTGCAGGAGCGCGACGTCGTGCTCGCCAAGATTAACTCAATCGGTCCGATTCAGGAATATTGTGGCTGGCTTTTGTGTGGGCGTCTGGAGGTCCAGGGTTTTACGCAAACGTCTCGGTTTTTGAACTACGCACAGACCCGAGGTTGGATATCGCAGGCCGAGCTTGATGCCGAGCTCAGCCGCGTTCAACAAAGGAAGCGCTAGCGATGGCCGCTCGCCCAGGAGCCATTGCAGCCCTACAGCGGCGTATCTACGGAGGCGAAGGCACGCACGCTATCCGATGGGCGCCGGATCAAGTTGCGCGGCTGTGCGCGCGCTACGGTGCCACACGCGTGCCGGCTGGGCGGCGGACGGTATCAAGCGTTCCCGACGTCGGCACCATCCGGAAGAGCGGCGGCTATGGCGGCCGGCTGCATCAATTCACGATCAGCACCGGCAGTCTTGACCGAGAAGGCGACACGATCGCTCCCGCCGGCTGGGATATTGCCGGCTATCTTAAAAACCCTGTCGTGCTTTGGGCGCATGACTCGAGGCAGCTACCGATCGGGACGGCGACGAACGTTTGGCGCGAAGGCAATGCGCTGAAAGCTAAAATGTACTTCGCCAACACGCCAGTGGCCCAGCAAATCGAGCAATTGCTAGATGACCGCGTGTTGCGAGCAACGTCCGTCGGCTTCGCTCCAAAAACCTTTGCCTTCTCGACGTCGGGCATTAATTTTTTTGAACAAGAATTGTTAGAGTTCTCGGTGGTGCCAGTGCCCGCAAATGCGGACGCGCTGCTAGAGGCAACAACGTCGGCAAAAGATCAGCGCGCGCTCGACGTCATGGCCGTGCGCGTGCGCGTCGGCTCGCCCACGGCCGCGCAGCGCAAGCGGCAGCGCCAATTAGACGTGGTGCTCCTAAATCACACCAAAAACACGTCGCGCGACGAGGCGTTGAAAGCGAAGCGGCGCCATGAGCGCGAGGCCGACGTCGCGAGGCTGCGGCTATGGAGGTAGAGCTCGATTTCGAAACGCTCTGCGACTGCACGATCGCAGCCATGATGCGAATGACGGCGGGCGATCGCGTCGCCTTTGCCGAGAACCTATGCGCGCTCGCCGGCCTCGAGCTCGACGGCGGGCGGGATTTGTATTTCGACTTTCGCGACCGCGACCCGCGCTATAGCGGGATGCGGACGCATTGAAGCTGGCAGCGTAGGGGTTACTCCTTTCCCCCGCGCGCCCGGCGCCCGGAGCTTACTCGGCAGGCTTCGGGCGCAACCATTCGGAAGGCCGTGTCGATTTTTCCGCCTACCTTGTAGATTCTCGATGGGCGACGCGGCAATGGGCGATGCGCTGCTATATGTGACCGCGGTCGGGGCGGCCTTCTACCTCGTAGCCCTGCTGACGATCCTGCGCTGATGGAACGCAGCCGGGGAGGCTCTCAGGGTGCCTCTATGGCGCGATGAGGGGCGCCAGGCTCACGGTCAGGGCCTAGCGCCCTTTTTTCATTTCAGGCGCTGCAGCCCGCGCGGCGCGGATGAGCGACGCCGCCAGACTATCGGCACCGAGGCCCCAGGCAAGCTCCGCCAAGGCCGTGATGCCGCGGGCGATCCAAACTCTGATGCGTAGGCTCATGGCGATACTCCTTTACGAAAGAAGGCCCCGAGACTGCCAGCGTGGTCAGCCGATTGTCGCCCGCTACGCACGAGGTTTGCTGGCAGGCGCTGGGCTGTGATATTCCTGCCAGCTTCGATGGCTCATGTTCACGGCGGAGAGGAATGGGCGAGGCAAAAACACCGTCGGTAAGCGCAGACTATCTTGTGCGCGGGGTCGTCTATGCCTTGGAGCAATGTGGTCGGCTGCTCGGCGATGCGAAGGCCCTCTACAATATTGGCTCGTACGGGACCGCAGTCGCTGTTGCGGCCTTCGCACGCGAAGAGCTGGGTCGATCCAAGATTTTGCTTAAGCTTTGGGGCAAGGCCATCGGTGGCGACACCGTTACCGTCGGGGACATCGAAAAGAAATGCCGTAACCACGTCGAAAAACAGCGTTGGGCCGTTCTGAGCACGACAATTATGGGAGATAGCAATTCTGGTCCGGGCAAACTTGTGAACACAAAGCTTCGCGCTGACATACACAGCGAGGAGTGGAAAGCCGCGGACGAGCAACTTAAGGAAATAGACAAGAAACAGCGAAAACGCGCTCCCGATGAACGACACGAGTTACGTCTGCAGGGGCTATATGTTGACCCCGATGTTTCGGGGGAGGAATGGCGGCTTCCCAAGGACATGGGCGAGGAGCAAGCCAACCGATTTTTGACGGAGGCCGCAAGCGACTACGCGGTCGCATGCCAAAAGGTTGAGCCGCAGTTGCATGTCATCGACGATGCGCGATTTTATGAAGCCCTAGCCAATTGGCCTGAGTGTCCGACGCTGCCCCCGACCCCGCCCGCGTGGCTGCATCAGCCGGACTAACGCCAGTGGCGCCGACACGCGCACGGCGCCGCGTCGCAGTCTGCGGCCCGGGACCACCAGACTGGGCGAATTCTTGCCGGTCTTAACTGCCGGGTCGCGGGCATTGCTGCTAGTGAGGTTCAGTCGCATTTTCTCCAAGGGTTTTTAATAGATCAAGTAACGCATCGGCGAAGTGCTCTTCGGGGTGCTTTGCACACCAAGGTTCAATTGCAAAGAGGACCTTGATGGCCGGATCCTTACCCAGGGAACCGAAAACATCGAACACGCCATCGGCTGCAAAATTGTACCCGGTCTGAAAACCAACTACATATTGGAGGTATGGATTGATGACATTAGCTCCGGCATTGGTGGTGACCCCACCGCTCTGTCGCGCCGTAGCCATTGCATCTAAGAAGTCGGGACAGCTTACAGCGCCGACGCCTCCCCCAACCATGAAGCCCTTTTCCGTATACGCCACTGCGTCGCTGTCCCAGAATGCGAGGCTGAGAGTGCATGTTAGGAGGATGATCTTGGTAGTCATGGTCCCCCATCGTATTAGGTGAAAGCATAGACAATTCTGGCCGAATTAGGGAGCAAAACCCAGGGCGCAACGCTTTCTCATTTGAGTGACAGTTGCCGCCCAGAATGCCGCCCGAAATTGTTGAGGCTTTCTGCGGCGCGTCTAGCGACGGCCTTAAAAACCAAGGACTATCGCCGATTGCTTATGATTGGAAACCATTGGAAAGACGGAAGCTTGCGCTCCCCCAGACCGGTGCTAACCGGGTTGCGCTACTCGCCGACGTAGAACGGCCGCCGAAAACATTAACCCGAGACTCGCCAGCGTCATCCTTTTGAAACTTTCGCGACGTTCCGAGCTTGTGTCCTAGCGTGACTTGGAGTGGAATTGGCTCAACCGGGTGACATTTTCGCTATCCGGATCATGGGAGGTAACAAAATGCTTCGCCACGCTGCTCTCGCCTTGGGAATTGTCGCCGCGTTAATGCTGCCATCCGAAACCTTTGCCCGTGGCGGTGGCCACGGCGGTGGCCATCACGGCGGCGGAGGTCATCGTGGTGGGGGCGGTCACCATGGCGGCGGAGGTCATCACGGTGGCGGCGGTCATCATCACGGCGGCGGCGGCCATCATCACGGCGGCGGCGGCCATCATCACGGCGGCGGTGGCCATCATCACGGTGGTCATCATGGCGGAGGTCATGGGCATGGACACAATGGTCGTTGGCACAACGGTCATTGGTACGCTGGAAATGGCCGCTACTGGAACGGTCGCTGGTACGCTTATGGCGTGGGCTCCTGCTGGCGTTTCACACCCACTGGTTGGATTTGGATTTGCGGTTACTGAGCAGCGGTCAACGAGGGGCTGGCGCGGCCAGCCCCTCTCAGTTTCTCGCTGAAGCGGGGGGCACTGACGGCCGCTCGACCCTCCCGGCTATGCTGACACCGCCCCGATGCCTTTCGGCCGCCACGGACGCGCTGTGGGGCTCTGGCGTACCTCTGGCGCACCTTGGCACCCTTGAACCCTTTGGAAGCTGCCGAAAGCTTGGGGCGTGCTGCTCTCCAAGAAATACGGGTACGAGAACCAAGGCCGCTTGAGTCTGGAGCAGCTTGCCAAAAAATATACCGGATCGGACGCCAGCGCATCGGCGGTCAGGGCCTATGTGAAGGGATGGTCCCAGGCGTCCGGGGGCACGCTCAACGCCGACTCGGTTTTCCGCCTGAACAATACCGATGAGATGCTGTCACTGGCGAAAGCCATGTACGCGCATGAGATCGGGGGCCCGAGCCCAGCTAAAGGACGAACAAATCCGCTACGGGATCGACAAGCAGCGCAACGACTCGATGCGCGCCTGACCGGTCGTTAGCGATCGCCACCCAGACCGGAGCGAAAACTCACGCGACGGCGAGGGTCGTCGCCGGGGCCACCACCGGCTCGGCGGCAGGCTGCTCGTGGGAGATGTGCGGCAGCTCGCATAAGCCGCCGCCGAGATAGAGATGGTGCCAGAGCTGGGTCGCCACCACGCCGCCGAGACCAAGGCTCGCAAAGGTGCCGAGCTTGGCCCCTTCGCCCTTCGCCAAGAACTCGCAGTCGCGCCGCACGCTCCCCACGTCGAAATAGCCTGCGCGCGCCAAAGATTCGGGGCTGATCAAATCGCGCACGAAGGCGGGCGGCTCAGCGAGGAAGCTCTCGGCAAGCGGCGCGCGGAACATGGCTTTCCGCCGCTGCGCTACCGTTTCGGGGAGCACGCGCGCCGCTGCCTGCCGCAGCAGATATTTGTCCTTGAACCGGCGGCGCAGCTTCCATTTCGGGTGGATACGGGAGGCAAATGTGATCACGTTCTCGTCGAGGAATGGGTAGCGGGTCTCGACGCTGTTGGCCATGGCCACGCGGTCGCCTTTCTGACTGAGCAGCAGGCCCGCAAGCTGCACCTTGTAGCCGAGATAGAGCGAGCGGTTCAGCGGATGCCACCGCTTCATGCGCGCAACGTCGAGGTCGAGGTCCTCATAGGCGACATGCGCGCCGAGCTGCTCCTTCAGCCCCGCGCTGAAATAGCGGTCGCGAGAAGTCGCCACCAGATTGTAGAGGACCGACTGCGCATGCGGGCCGCCGATCATGCGATCGATGCGGGCGAGATCGCCGAAGCTAAGATTGGGCGCCGCCCATTTGCGCGCGAGGTGGCTGATCGCGGTGCTCGGCCGGAAGGCGTCGCCCATGTCGAGCAGGCGCGCGATCTCGCGGATCTTGAACCAGACATAGCCCGCAAAGCCCTCGTCAGCTCCCTCGCCGGTGAGCACCACCTTGTAGCCTTGCGCGCGCACCTCGCGGGAGAGCGCGAGCAGCGCCGCGCAGGAGGTGTCGAGCACCGGGCTTTCCGCCGCGATGATGAGCGCGGCATAATTGTCGGCGATGAGGCTTGGCCCCGCTTCGACCACGGTCGAGCGGGTTTTGCCAATCGCACGCGCCGCTTCCAGCGCGCCGTCCATCTCGTCGAGATTGGGGTCGGGCACGCGCACGGTAAAGCTCGGCAGCGCATGGCCTCCGACCCGCGCGGCCGTGGCGAGCACATAGGCCGAATCCACCCCGCCGCTCAGATAGCCGACCACGGGCACGTCGGCGCGAAGCCTGATCTCGACCGCGCGGGCAAACGTGGATTCAAAGGCGTCGATCACGCCCGCAGCATCGTCGGGATCGTCCTCGTCGCCCCAATCGGGGAAATCGAAGTCCCAATATTTGCGCTCGACCGGCTGGGCGGCCAGGCCGTCGGCGCGGAAGGCAATCTTCATATAATGGCCGGGCGCAATGGCCTGCACGCCGGCGAAGGCCGTGCGGCGCGAGCCGAGCGCGAAGAAGGTGAAGAGGTGGTCGAGGCCGCGCGGGTCGGCCGCCGGCGCCACCGCGCCCGAGGCGAGGAGCGCCTTGATCTCCGAGCCGAAATAGACGTGGTCCCCTTGCTGCGACCAGAACAGCGGGCAAATGCCGACGCGATCCCGCGCGAGCAGCACGAGTCGTCTCGCAAAATCGATCAGGACGAAGGCGAATTGACCCTCAAGCTGGGCGAACAAATCTTCGCCGTGCTCCTCATAGAGATGCACGATGAGCTCGTTGTCGCTATGGGTGCGGAACATGTGACCCTTGGCCTCGAGCTCCGCCTTCCGCTCCGGGTAGTCGAACAGCTCGCCATTGCAGATGACGGCAACGCTGCGGTCCTCGTTGAAGAGGGGCTGCCCCCCGTCCTCAAGACCGAGAATGCTGAGCCGCCGATGCGCGAGGCCGAGCCCCGATGCGAACAAGGAACCGGCATCGTCGGGGCCGCGATGGAAGAGCGCCGCGCCCATGCGAGCGACCTGAGCCCGATCGGGCTCCCGTCGACCCTTGAGGTCGATCACTCCTGCCAAGCCGCACATTTTGCCTCGCTAGAGAATTCGCCCGGATTGCAGTGAGCGCGGCTTTGGGAGTCCGCGTCCTTCAAAGCACGCTGCCCCGTACGACCAAGCCTGGCCGCGCACGACAATCTGATGGAGTTGCTAGGGCTTTTCTATGACCGCTGGGGCACGCGGACTCAAGGACTTTTCGGAGCCATGCGGCAAATTGGGCGAAAAACAAACGCGCCTAATCCAGATCCACACTGACCTTGCGCTGCTCGCCGAGGCTTGCCTCGGCGAACTCGAAGGAAACTTAAGCCTGAACCTCGCGCCGCACGCACCCTGGGTCACTCCCCCTCAAACCGCCGGCTGGGCCCGGAGTCCCTTCGGGGCCATTGCGCCGGTGTCACACGATCTATATATCCAACGGCATAGAAACGCGGGCCCTTCTGGCCCGCGTTCGACATTCTGGACCTTCATGAAACTCCGCAACATCGCCATCATCGCCCATGTCGACCATGGCAAGACCACCCTGGTCGACCGGTTGCTCCAGCAATCCGGCGCCTTCCGCGAGAATCAGCGCGTCGCCGAGCGCGCCATGGATTCGAACGACCTCGAGCGCGAGCGCGGCATCACCATCCTGGCCAAGGTGACGTCGATTCTCTGGCACGACACACGCATCAACATCGTCGATACGCCGGGCCACGCCGATTTCGGCGGCGAGGTCGAGCGCATCCTCAATATGGTGGAAGGCGCGCTGGTGCTGGTCGACGCCGCCGAAGGGCCGCTGCCGCAGACCAAATTCGTGGTGTCAAAGGCGCTGAAGATGGGGCTCAAGCCCATCGTTGTCATCAACAAGGTCGACCGCTCCGATGCGAGGTCGACCGAGGTGGTGAACGAGGTGTTCGACCTGTTCGCGAGCCTCGACGCAAGCGACGAGCAGCTTGACTTCCCGATCCTCTACGGCTCGGCCAAAGAGGGCTGGATGGCGGCGGCCCCCGAAGGCCCCAAGGACGCCGGGATGCAGCCGCTGTTCGATCTGGTGCTGCGCCACGTGGCGCCGCCAAGCGTCGAGGAAGGCCCCTTCCGGCTGCTCGGCACCATCCTCGAAGCCAATCCCTATCTCGGCCGCATCGTCACCGGCCGCATCACCTCCGGCACGATCGCGCCGAACCAGATGGTTAAGGTGCTGGACCATGACGGCAGGCTAGTCGAGCAGGGACGCGTGTCCAAAGTGCTCGCCTTCCGCGGTCTCGAGCGGGTGGGGCTCGACGAAGCCGCCGCTGGCGACATCGTCTCCATCGCAGGCCTCCCCAATGCCACGGTGGCGCAAACCATCTGCGCGCCGGAGGTGATGGAGCCGCTGCCCACCCAGCCGATCGATCCGCCCACCCTGTCCATGACCTTCCGCGTCAACGATTCGCCGCTTGCCGGCACCGAAGGGGACAAGGTCACGAGCCGTATGATCCGCGAGCGGCTCTTGCGCGAGGGCGAAGGCAATGTGGCCCTTCGCATCACCGAGTCCGATGAGCGGGACTCCATGGAGGTTGCCGGCCGCGGCGAATTGCAGCTCGGCATTCTGATCGAGACCATGCGGCGCGAGGGCTTCGAGCTCAGCGTGTCGCGGCCTAAGGTACTGTTTCAGCGCGACGCGACGGGCGAGCTTCTGGAGCCGATAGAGGAGGTCGTCATCGACCTCGACGCCGAGCATTCCGGCATCGTGGTGCAGAAGCTGTCCGAGCGCAAAGGCGAGCTAGTCGAGATGCGCCCCTCCGGCGGCGAACGGCAGCGGCTCGTCCTCTACGTCCCGACGCGCGGGCTGATCGGCTACCAGGGCGAGCTCCTCACCGACACCCGCGGCACCGGCATCATGAACCGCCTGTTCCACGCCTATGCGCCTTACCGAGGTGCGATCCGGGGGCGGCGCAACGGCGTGCTAATCTCGACCGAGGCGGGCGAAGCGGTCGCCTATGCGTTGTGGAACCTCGAGGACCGTG
>Ga0209517_10005285_pt1 | contig 16515 bp, 10 predicted proteins | sample PeaSoiMetSII2010_FD_187695 | JGI IMG/M metagenome (GOLD analysis project Ga0209517, IMG submission 187695) | Peat soil microbial communities from Weissenstadt, Germany - SII-2010 (SPAdes) (version 2) | ecosystem: Environmental > Terrestrial > Soil > Wetlands > Peat | place: Germany...
GCTACGCCGACCGGCGGCGTGACATCGCCGGGTCCCTTGATATCCGGATATTTCGCCATCAGCGCCGCGAGCACGCGCTTGCCGACGTCGTTTTGCGGCCCGAAGAAGCTGTAGGTCTGGATGAAATGCACCTTCCCCGCCCAGGATCCCGCAAGCTCGGGGAAGCGTCCGCCCGAGATACCCCAATGCGAAACGATCGGCACCGTCCAGGCCGAGCGCTGTAATGACTTGATCACCTGCGCCCCCGGCGCAGCGTTGCCGACCAGGATGACCGTGTCCGCGCCGGCTTCACGCAGACGCTGCAGCTGCGGCGTCATGTCGGCGTCCTTGTCGTCGAACTTTTCCGCGCCCGCAAGCTTGATGCCCGCGGCCTCGGCGGCCGCCGTCAGGCCGGCCAGATTGGATTCGCCCCAGCCATTATTGACCAACATCAGCCCCGGTTTCTTCGCGCCGAATTTCGTCGTGGCGTATTTCATCAAGGCGCGGTCGACCAGGACGTCAACCGCCGAGACCCGGAAGATGTAGTTTGGATTGGCGCCGTTGCGGGTAATATTGGTTGCCGCGGCCCACACCCCCATGAAGGGCACCTTCGCCGAATTGGCGAGCGGCACGATGGCCAGCGAGACCGGACTATCGATGCCGCCATAGAGAATGGCGACGCCTTCCTTGTCGATCAGCTCCCGCGCGGCGGTCTGACCCTTGACGGGGTTGGATTCGTCGTCGCGGCGCACAAGCTCAAGCATCCTTCCACCGAGCACGCCGCCTTTCGCATTGATCTCGTCGATCGCAATGGAAAGCCCGCGGGTGATCCCCTCGCCCGACTTGGCGGATGCTCCGGAAAGCGCCGCCACCAGACCGATCTTGACGGGCTCTGCCGCCATCGCAGGCCGGCCGACGAGGCTCCCCACTGCGATCCCGGCGGGAAGAACAAGAGCTTGGCGACGCGTCAGATTTATCGGCATTTTGAGCAACTCCCTTTGAAATTTCGTTTCGTAGGACTGTTCTGCTGGCTCAGCGGCTTGGTCGCGGCGCGGGCCGCCAACGTCAAGTCCGGCTCAGCTTTCAAGCAAACGGTATGCCACACCCGCGAAAATCACAACGGTACTCTGGATTGTGATCGCACCTGATCCAGACTTCCGGGTGCCGAACCTTAGCCACGCGGGACGCGCTTGCCGTTGAGCACCGTTTCGGACGGGAACAGCCTCTGACGCCCCGTGCGCGTACCCTTGTAATTGTCGAGAAACTCGAAGGTACCCTCCCGCAATTCCATGATCGCGACGTCGGCCGGCGCGCCCACATTGAGAGTGCCGCGGTCGTCGAACGCCGGGAAGCAGCGCGCCGCGTTGACGGTTGCACATGCGATAATCTGGCTGAGCGGCATGCCAAACATGAAAAACTTCGACATCACGTTCGGCAGGTCGACGACACCGCTGGTCTTCGACGTCGTGTTCCAGTCCGTGGAGAACGTGTCGGGCCACAGGCCCTGCTTGGTTGCCTTCTCGACCGTGTCCCAATCGAAGTGGTCGGAGACGCCATTGCCGAAGTCGAAGATGATGCCGCGACGATGGGCCGCCATGACCTCCGGCAGCAACATGCCCTTGTCGTCCAGGATGCCGTTCTTCCCCGGCGCGTAGATGTGCGTGACGATATCGCCGCGCTTGAGCAGCGCAAGAATGGCGCGCAGCGGCGTGTGATTTTGTCCCACATGGATCATGACCGGAAGATTGAAGGGCGCCGCAGCCTCCTGTGCGCGTCGCAACGCCTCGAGATCGTTGTCGCCCGTAACGTTGTCTGACAAGCGCGCCTTGACGCCGATGACGACATCACGGTTGCGCGCAATGGCAGCTTGCGCCAATGCCACGTTCGCCGCGTTGATGTCATGCAACTCGCCGCCGGGAGCGATGACGCCGCTGCGCGCGATGTTGACCAGGCAGCGGCCAATCTGCGGCGCGCCCCGTGCAATGGCTGCAACCGCGTCCATATTGTCCGCGCCGCCCGTGCCGGCATCGACCCAGCCGGTCACCCCGTCCTGCAGGCACATCGGCGGGCCTTCCTTGCTGCGGCCGGCATGGGTGTGGATGTCGATCAAGCCCGGCGCGACGATCTTGCCGCGCGCATCAATGGTCTCGGCCGCATCGGCCGCAATGCTGGCCTCGACCGCCGCAATCCTGCCGCCTGCAATCGCAAGGTCACGCACCGCGTCGAGCCCTGTGGAAGGATCGATGACGCGCCCGCCCCTTATGATGAGATCGTAGGTCGCCGCAAAAGCGTTCGGGATGCGGGCTAACAGTGCGGCTCCCGTGACGCAAACCAGTTGACGTCGGTTCATCATGATCCATGTCCTCCCTTGCAGACATTCTATCGGCCCACTTTATGACCGCCAAACTAAGCTCGGCACGCGTGGCAAAGCTAGTGGCTTTTATTTCCGGGCCTGCACCGATCGGCGGACCGCCGGGAGGCCGATGCAGATAGGTGATCGAAGCGAACGCGCCCGGAAGACCATCCTTTCATTCAGCCGAACTTGCATGCCGCGCCAAAACAGAATTAGCTGCGCGAAACCTTGGGTTTTTGGGAGGCGGACGCATATGAGCGACAAAATGGGGCGAAGAGACTTCTTGGGTACGGCTGCGGTAGCTGGCGTAGCTGCCGCGGCGGGGCGCGCCGCGCTGGTTGAATCGGCGGAAGCCGCATCGGAGGCCGGCAGCGACATTACGTCGAAATCTGCCGGTGAGCTTGCAAGCGCCATCCGCTCCAAAGAGCTCAGCTCCAGGGCCATCGTGGAGGCGCATCTGGCCCAGATCGCGAAGGTCAATCCGAAGCTCAATGCCATCGTCCAGCTCACAGCCGATTCAGCCCGCAAGGAGGCAGACGAGGCCGACGCGGCGCTGGCACGCGGCGAAATCAAGGGTCCGCTGCATGGCGTTCCCGTCACGATCAAGGACACGCTGGAGACGAACGGCGTCATTTGCACGGGCGGCACCAAGGGCCGCGCGAATTACGTGCCCAAGGCCGACGCAACCGCGGTGGCGCGGCTTCGCGCCGCCGGCGGCATCATGCTTGGCAAGACCAATGTGCCGGAACTCGCCGGCGCGATCGAAACTGACAACCTCGTCTACGGGCGCACCAACAATCCCTATGATCTCGCCCGCACCCCCGGCGGCAGCAGCGGCGGCGAGTCCGCAATCGTCGCGGCCTGCGGCTCGCCGCTCGGTCTCGGCACCGACGCGGGTGGCAGTATCCGAATCCCGGCGCATTTTTGCGGGCTGGCGGCCATCAAGCCGACGTCCGGCCGCGTGCCGCGCACCGGTCAATTTCCGATGCCGATGGGCGCGCGCAATCCGGTGTTTCACGTCAGCCTGATCGCGCGCAAGGTCGACGACCTTGCGCTGGCCTTGCCGGTGATCTCTGGGCCCGACTTCCGCGACCATTCGATCGTCGAAATGTCCCTGCTCGATCCAAAGGCCGTGACGCTCAGCGGATTGAAGCTCGCCTATTTCGAGGACGATAGCGTAGCCGCCCCGACCAGGGAAATCAGCGCCGCGGTTCGGGACTCCGCCAAAGCCTTTATGGATGCCGGCGTCAAGGTCGAGGAGAATCGTCCTCCGGACGCTGCCAAGGCGGCCACCGTCTATCACGACATGAGCCGCGGTGACGGCGGCGCCGGCACGCGCGCCTTCCTGAAGAGCATCGGCAGCGATCCAATCTCGCCGCTGTTCGAGCAAGCGCTGACCTATTCCGTCGCGCCCGCCATGGCCAATACCACCGAGGCGCTGGCCGCCTTCGTTCGTTGGGATGCGTTTCGCAATTCGATGCTGCGCTTCATTGAGAACTACGACGCCGTGCTTTCGGCGGTAGCGCCGTTTCCGGCACTGCCGCATGGCACGAGCTTCGAGGAACAAAACCGCAGGGGCTTCGGTTATGCCCAGATGTACAATCTGACGGGCTGGCCGACGGCGACCGTCCGGGTCGGGACCTCGCCCGAAGGCCTTCCGCTGGGTGTTCAGGTCGCAGCCCGACCCTGGCGCGAAGACGTTGCGCTGGCGCTTGTTCGGCATCTCGAACAAACTTTCGGCGGCTGGAAGAGGCCCACGGCGGTGTAATCGGCAAGCGGCCTCGATTGGCGCGCGGCACAGCCGGATCACCAAGGGCGGCCAGGCGGGCTATTGTTTCCGCGGCCGGCCCCGCTTTGCAAAGACGAGGCCGTCTGCGTCGGCCGTCCAACGCAGCAGGCTTGCGAGTTTGAGCGCTTCGTTGCGTTCCGGGCCCGGGGGCAAGAGGCGGGCCTTCTCCAAGGCATCCGCCGCGCTGATTTCCCGGTCAATTCGGTCGGGTGCCCTTTGCGATTTCTCACTCATGATTTCGATAGCTACGATGACCAAGCCCAGCAAAAGCCGGCAAACCGCCGGCCCTTTATAGACTCCAATGGAAACAGCCTTATTCCCTGCATCTCATGCATTTATGACGTGAGTATTTTGTCACTGCACAGGTGGGCCGGAAGCCTCAAGGCGCCAAACACGCTCACGCGGAATTTACCGGAAACGACGGCCGAGAAGCACAAGGCAAAGCACACTGCCGAGCCATGCCCCACGTCATTGCACGGATTCATTTGTATACAAACGTAAAATCCGGCTTGATCCCATCGTCGCGCCGCGCGCAAGATACGCCTCACGCGGCCTACCGAAGGCATCGCGCAAGAGGGAAAAAAGCGATGGCCCACGATGAGCCCCAGGCGACCGGCCCGACCAAGCTCATGATCCGCAATATCGGGCTCATGCTCTCCGGCGCGCTGGAAAAGCCGATCCTCGACGCCGATACGATTGTCGCCGTCAATGGCAAGATCACGGCCATCGGCCGCGCAAAGGATGTCGATACCGAAGGCGCCACCACCATTGTCGATGCCAACGGCACCACCGTGGCGCCGGGGTTGATCGACAGCCACGTCCATCCCGTCGCCGGCGACTGGACGCCGCGGCAAAACCAGATCGGATGGATCGACAGTTTCTTGCATGGCGGCGTCACCACCATGATCTCCGCGGGCGAGGTTCACATGCCCGGCCGGCCGCGCGACGTCGTTGGCCTCAAGGCGATGGCGATCTTTGCCCAGCGCGCATTCTGGACGCTTCGTCCCGGCGGCGTGAAGGTTCACGCCGGCGCGCCGGTCATCGAATGCGAAATGGTCGAGGACGATTTCAGGGAATTGGCCGCCGCCGGCGTCAAGCTGCTTGGCGAAGTCGGGCTCGGCGGCGTCAAGGACGGTCCGACCGCGCGCAAGATGGTCGGCTGGGCGCGCAAATACGGAATCCAAAGCACGATCCACACCGGCGGCCCATCGATCCCCGGCTCCGGCCTGATCGACAAGGATGTGGTGCTGGAAGCCGACACCGATGTGATCGGTCACATCAATGGCGGCCACACCGCGCTCCCCGACGACCAGATCCGCTGCATCTGCGAGGGCTGCAAACGCGGCCTCGAACTGGTCCACAACGGCAACGAGCGTTCGGCGCTCTACACGCTGCGCGTCGCGCGCGAGATGAACGAGCTCGGCCGCGTCATTCTCGGCACCGATGCGCCCGCGGGCTCCGGCGTGCAGCCGCTCGGCATCCTGCGCATGGTGTCGATGCTGTCGTCGCTCGGCGAAATCCCTGCGGAATTCGCGTTCTGCTTTGCGACCGGCAACACCGCCCGCATGCGCGCGCTCGACTGCGGCCTGATCGAGGTCGGACGCGCGGCCGATTTCGTGCTGATGGACAAGGCGCAACATTCCGCCGGCAAGAACATTCTCGACAGCGTGCGGCTCGGCGATCTTCCGGGAGTGGGCATGACCATCATCGACGGCATCGTGCGCACCCAGCGCAGCCGCAACACGCCGCCGGCAACGAAGCTGCCGGTGATTGTTGGGCATTGATCGGTCTCGCGCGACGATGAGCTGTCACACTGACGCGCGGCCGCATCGCTTTCCTCCCGGTAGACAACGTCCCTGCGCACGCAGGGACCCATACGCCGCGGCTTCTCTTTGGGCATGGTGGCTAACATCACCTGAAACAACATGGGCCGGTGGTTATGGGTCCCTGCGTGCGCAGGGACGACGCTAGAGCAATTTGCATTCAAATTTCAAAGAGCCAAGCGCATACGTCTCCGCCTCCCCGCAGCGCAAACAGCGTCCGAGTTATGCAAATCGTTCGCCCGAAAAGAGGGCGCAGGGAAAGCCGGGTGGCCAATGCACCCGAAGCCTCGCGTGCGAAATAAAACAAAGCACACGAGCCTAGTCGCCACAGCGTTGGGGACGACCAAATGAAAGGCTGTCTCGTCGCACCCGGAGTATCAGTAATATCGTAGCCCGCATGAGCGATAGCGATATGCGGGAACGTTGGCAGATGTAGTGACCCCGGATGTCGCTTCGCTCATCCGGGCTACCGTTGCTCGCTGCCGATCGCACGATATTCAGTTACCCGTGAGCACCTTGGCACCAGCCTCGTAGACGCCGTCAATTGTTTTTTTTGCGTCGGCGTCCGGCGCGCCCTTGGCATCATATTTTCCGGTCCATTTCAACGCCGAACCCTTAGCGTCTCCGGTAACGCTGATGGTTGAGTGATAGTTTGCGACCGGCAATGGGCCTGACAGAATGGTATAGCTGTAGCTGCGCTTGGTGTCGTCCCAGTTCTCCAACGCTTCGACGATGGTTCCACCACCTTTTAGCGAGAGAGTGCGCTGCTTGCGATCGGAACTGAGAACACATTTCTCAATCGCCGGATGCCACGCGGAGATTCCGCAAAAATCTCCTACTTTTTTCCATAGCGCGTCTGTCGACATCGACGACGTCATCGTAACGCTTGAGTCCAACGCGAAAGCCGAGACGGTCGACAGACCGAGGGCAACCATCGCCGCATGAGCAGTGTAACGCATCAATATTCCTCCCTACGCTGTTTTTTGGAGAATCCTTTAACCGGGCGATCTTACACCGAACTCATGCCAAGTCTCGCTCTACCTGATCGGCCGCCCGGCATACCCAGGGAATCCCTTTGGACGAGATACTGACATTTTCCTCCTGCCTTCAGACAATGCCCGGGAACTTCGAAGCACCGCGCCGCCGAGGATCGACCCCTTCATAGAACTGGCACGCCGGCTATTGGCATTTTCGGAGCTAAGCCGGTTATGTCCACCGTCATAGGTGCACCGGGCATCGCATTTTCAGACACCGGCGTAAGCGCATTGCGCGCCCACCAATCACCGCGAAAGCCGCCAATTGCCGAACGTGGCGCCCGGCTTCATCGGCGCCGTGTCTCCCTCTTCCTTGAACGCAAAGGTGACGCCGGCGCGAATCTCGTTCACGGGACGTCCGTTCACGAGCGCGTAGCGAAACGCGGCATCGAGGGCGAGGTCGTGCTCCACCTGCCAAATGGCGCCGATGAGAACGGAGCGGGTTTCGGTCAGCGTCCACACCTTGTCGTAAAACGTCTCGAACACCGGACGGACCTTCCACGTCGAGGGCCCTTCGAGAATGACATCGAGGAACGCCTCGCCGTGCTGGTCGCGGGTCAGATTGGCTTCGACGTTGAAATGCGCGGTTCCCCAGTCCCAGCGCTGCGAAACAATGCCGGCCCAGCTAAATCCGACGCCGGGATCGGCGTTGATGCCGGGCAGCAGCGGCCCGAATTCGGTGGCGATGCTGCGGCCGGATTGGCCTTGCAGAACTCCCGGCAAGACCACCCATTTGAGGAACGCGCCGGTAGCAACCACGCTGGCCAGGCCGCCCGGCGTAAGCGGGGTCAGCATTTGCGACTGCAAGACCACTTCCCAGCGCTCTGCAAAACCGTAATTGAAGACCACGCCCGGGGTAACCAGACTCGATTGCGATCCGGTTCTCAGCCAGCCAACCGGTTCGAGTTCGACTTCGATTTCGTTCAAACCGGCCACCGCCGCATCGGTGCCGTCGAACGGCCGATACGCGGCGGCTGGCCAAGCGAAGAGACAAATCACCACCGCTGCCGCACGACCGATCCAGGCAAGCAGGCCGAGCGAGCGGCCCCGCGAATCCCCGATAAGGTGCCTTGAAGCCATCCCTCGTCTCACCGCGACATCCGCCAGGGCGAGCGATCCGGCCACGACTCAAGCGCGGCCTTCGCCCACTCGGTTGACTTGTCGGTATGACACAGGTTGCAGGCATTGGGAATCTTAAGCGTGTCCGTATCGCCCGGCGTGACAAAATGAAACGTGTGACTTCGGACATTCTGGTCCGCAATCGTCTGCTCGATCTTCGGCATATGGCAGGCGATGCACTCATTGCCCGAGCTGCCTGCCTTGTGATGGGTATGCGCTTCGATGGTGGATGCATGGGGACCTGTTTGCGCGTTCGGACCGTGGCAGTCGAGACATAGCGCATTGCCGGTCTTGCGGACCATGGCGACGTTTTCCCCGCCGTGTGGATCGTGGCAACTGAAACAGGTGACGCCGCGCGCATACATCAGGCTGTCGACGAAGTCGTTCCCCTGCATGCGGTTCTTGTGACCGGTTCCATCCGCGAAGTGCATGAAGTTCGTCTCACCGAGCTTGTGCTCTTCGAGCTTCCAGTAATCGGCAAGGCGTTTTCCGACGTCGAAACCCACCGGCCAGTCATAATACTTTCCCTGGATCGGGTTCTTCAGCGGCTGGCCCTGGGAGTGACACTGAATGCAGGCGTCGTTGGCGTCGACATAGCCGAAGCGCGCCTGATTGAGGATGTTATCGCGCAACGGTTTCTTGACATGCGCATCGCCGGGGCCGTGACATTTCTCGCAACCGACATTCCATTCCGTGACGGTCCTGGAAGAGATGTCGAAGTTGACGGAATGGCATCCGTCACAGAGCGGTCCTGTCGGGCGCTGGAAATTGTCGGGTGGGTAGAGCACAGCCCACCAATCGGTGCCGTTGGCGACAAAATACCGCCGCCAGAGCTTGTGCGCGACGTCCCATTGGGCGGGCAACACGAAATAATCATCGCCGACCTTCTTGAAGTACCGCTGCTTCCACCGGCTGCCATAGACCAGCGCGATATCATCCTTGGTGAAGGTCAAGAGCGGATCGGGTTTTGAGAGATCGGGAATGATGGCGTCAGGATGCTCGCGGGGATCGCGCACCACATTCGCCATGCGCGTCTTGCTCCAGCGCGCGAAGATGCTCTCATGGCAACTCCTGCACGCGGCCGATCCGACATAGTGCTGCTGGTCCGGCGGCATCGCCGTCGGAGCGGCCGCCCCAGGCGCCAACTGCGCCACCTGCGGCAGGTTTCGGATATAGCTCACGAGCTGCCAGATTTGCCGGTCCGGAAGATTCCAGGCGGGCATGCCGGTGTTACGGATGCCGTTTCGGATGTGATAGAAAAGCTCGCCGTCCGATGTGGCCGCGATCGCGGCCGAACGAAGCGCGGGCGGACGTGGATATTCGCCGGCGCCGATGGTGGTTTTGCCATCGCCGTCATAGCCATGGCAGACTTCGCATTTCTCCCGATATAGCTCTCGGCCTGCCGCGATATCGGCAGGATCGGCTTTCGACGGGTTGACGTTCTTCTTCGCAGCGTCCGGAACGCTCTGGTGCAGCAGCCAGGTCGCAATCAAGGTCTCGGCCGCCGGCGGCTCGCTGAGGGCGCTCGACAGGCCGGGAATGAATATGGCGTAGAGGGTACCAAGAAGGGCGGCGATCGCTACGACAAAGGAGGCAAGCCAGAGGAGCATTCTTCGTCGCGGCTTGTTCGTGGACATCGATCCGTTTGTCGACATGGTGCGTCCTCGCATGATTCGGGACGCGATACTTGGGCATGCCGCCTGACGGGGAGATCGCAAACCCCCATGGGAATCAAATTAGCCAGCCGACGCAGGCTGTCAAGCGCCTGGGCTTTGTTGCTAAAGCCGGGATTTGCCGACGCGCGAAAGGTCAAACAAGCGTTACTTCGGCGGATATGTCCGTTGTCATCGTAGCCTGCTCAGCAGTGCGATGATCCGCTATTGGGTTCCGATCTCGCCGGCGATCACGGGTCCGAACAGTTCACCGTGCTCGCCGTTGAATCGCGACATCTGCATCTGCTCGACCGGGAAATAATCGGTCGGGCTGGTGTTGACCTCGATGCCCGGCAACAACAAGCCGAGTTCAAAATTCTTCAGGTTGGCCGCCTGCCGCATGATGTTTTCGCGGGTCAAATCGTCGCCGCATTGCTTGAGCACCTGAACCATGGTTTGCGCGGTCAAATATCCGTAAACACTGAACGTGCTGGTCTTGTCCCCTTCCGGAAAATACTTGTCCATGAAAGCTGCCCACTCCTTGATGGCGGGATCGTCCTTCCAGGCCGGGTCGGTAGGGTCCTTGAGATAGTTGGTAGACAAGATCCCCTTGGCGTTCTCGAGTCCGGCGGGCTTGAGAACGGAGCCCACGGAATTCGAGATGCTGGCCAGGAACTGGACCGGCTTCCAGCCGATCTCGGCTGCCTTGCGGATCGCCTGCGCGGCAAATTTCGGCGAGGCTTCGTTGAAAAACACATCGGCGCCGAGGGTTTTCAACGTAACGATCTGACGGTCGATCGTCGGATCAGCGGGTTCGTAGGGAATCTCGCCAACGATCATGCGTTTTGTCGCCTCTGCGCCAAGGCCGTCCTTGAAACCCTTGAGATAGTCACGGCCGGAATCGTCGTTTTGATAGAGGATTCCAATCTTGCCCTGCGGCAGGTGTTCCAGGATGTATTTGGCGTAGATTTTCCCCTCGGTCTGGTAAGTCGGTTGCCAGCCCATGGTCCATGGAAAATTCCGGGGGTCGCCGAATTTGGTGGCGCCGGTGACGACGAAGAGTTGCGGCACCTTCTTCTCGTTGAGATATTTCTGGATCGCGTTGTTGGTCGGCGTGCCGAGGCTCTGGAAAATCAGCAGTACCTCGTCGCTTTCCACTAGCTTGCGGGCCTGCTCCACCGTCTTCGCCGGACTGAAGGCGTCGTCGTAGGAAATAAAGTTGATCTTGCGGCCGTTGATGCCGCCCTCGGCGTTGAGCTTCTTGAAAAAAGCGTCTTGGGTCCGGCCGATCAGCGCGTAGGCCGACAACGGCCCGCTATAGGGCATGATGTTGCCGATCTTGATCTCGCCGTCGGTAACGCCGAGGTCGTATTTCTTCTGCGCCGCAGCGGGAATAACGCCCACCAGAAGGCAGGCCACGATGGATGCCAGCATGACGCCGCGTGACTGCACCATGTCGTCCTCCCTGTTGACGTCGCCGGCGGTTAGCCGATCATGCGGCAGTCTAGGGTTGGCGATCCGAGATTGTCCAGCTAAGGAAGCAGCGAAGTCTCGACAATTGATCGCGAGTGCCAGGTCGGAAGTCGTGGGCGCATAAGGGTAGACCTATGGACTCTTCGGAAATTGGTTGGCAGCTCGCAATGCAAACTAGATTGATTCCAAGCCTATTATTCTTGACCTATTTCGGCCAAAGTGTCCTTTGGCCTGGTCACTCCTTTGCATGAGCGGCGGTTTCTTGCGTAAGCTTATTGATACAATACTTCTTGTCAGCGTTGCAGCTGCAGCATTTCCTCTTACCGCGACCACTTGTCAGGCCGCGGATATTTCCGTTGGTTCGATGCCACTCAAAGCGCCGCCAATCGCATACTACGATTGGTCGGGTTTTTATGTCGGTGGCCATGTCGGATACAGCCGAGGATACGGCCGCGACACGCTGTTCGACCCGAACCCGACGGCTGCCAATTCCTCATTTGGCAGCCTCTTTGGCGGGTTGCAGTTCGGTTACAATTATGTGCTGCCTTCGCAACTGCTCGTCGGAATTGAAGGAGATATCTCCTTCCCGAATTTTCTGGATGACGGCAACGTTGCGTCTCGGACAACCCCGCTCAGCGCGATCAGCGAAAAGCTCGACTTTGTCTCGACGGTGCGCGGCCGGGTCGGCTACGCCTACAACCATTGGCTTTTTTACGCCACCGGCGGCCTCGCCTGGTCGCTAGCGCGGTTCATTGAGGACCCCGGCTTGACCGGCAACGATGACAAGGTCTTGCGAATGCGCGACGGCTGGGTGCTGGGCGCAGGCGCTGAACTTGCCATCGGGCAGGGCTGGTCCGCAAGACTGGAATATCTCTACGATCGCTTGGGGAAAGCCAACGGCGCGTTTCCTTCGGGCACTGGTTACGAATCGACGATGGTTGAGCTCAATAGTCTTCGGATAGGGCTTAGTCGGAAACTCGATTGGACAGGATCGGCTGCGTATGGCGGCAACGCCGCTGGCTCCTGGGCGATCGACCCCAACAGCTGGAATGTCCACGGGCAATTGACCTATATCGAACAAGGCTATCCGGCTTTCCGCTCGCCCTATCAAGGCGCGAACAGCCTGGCGGGCGCCAGCCAGATACAGAATACGACAAGCGCGACCGCGTTCGTCGGCTATCGTCCGCGGGATGGCACCGAAATCTATATCAACCCGGAACTCATGCAGGGCTTCGGTCTCAGCAACACGCTGGGGATCGCAGGCTTTCCGAGCGGAGAAGCACAAAAGTCGGAATTCCCGGTGCCGCGGATAGATATCGCGCGGGTGTTCGTGCGGCAGACCTTCGGCCTCGGCGGCGAGCAGGAAGCGATCGAGGATGGTCCGAACCAACTTGCTGGAAAGCAGGACATCTCCCGGATCACCGTCACTGCCGGCAGGTTCGCCGTGATCGATGTCTTCGACGGCAACCTCTATTCTCACGATCCGCGCGTCGACTTCTTCAACTGGAATATGTATTGCTGCGGGTCCTACGACCTGACCATGGACAAGGTCGGCTACACTTGGGGCGCATCTGCGGAACTGAATCAGAAATTCTGGGCAATTCGCGCCGGCTATTTCGTTGTGCCGGCTGTTTCCAATTCCGACAATTACGACACTCACATCCTGGAGCGCGGCGAGTACATCGGCGAACTGGAACTGCGGTATTCGCTTTTCTCGCAACCCGGCAAATTGCGTTTGATGGGATGGGCGAATATCGCCAACATGGGCAGCTATGCCGACGCACTTGCAATGCCGGTCACCACCCCGAACTTTCCCGACATTACGCTGACGCGGCAAGTGCGCGGGAACTACGGTTTCGTCGCCAATGTCGAGCAGGCGATCACGCCTGATCTCGGCATCTTCTCGCGTGCGAGCTGGAGTCCTGGTCTCGTTGAGATAATCGGTTGGACCGATTGCGACGAGAGCCTCTCGTTCGGCGCCGTCCTAAAGGGCACTGCCTGGGGGCGACCCGACGACAGGATTGGCGTAGCAGGGTTGGTCGAAGGTCTCTCGCCCATATCCCGCGCCTATTTTGCCGCCGGCGGCCTCGGGATTCTGATCGGCGATGGCCAGCTCAACTATCGCCCCGAGCAGATTCTCGAAGCCTACTATTCCTACAGCCTCAACAAATGGGCGGCACTTACGTTCGACTATCAGTTCGTTGCCAATCCGGCATACAATGCCGACCGGGGACCGGTTTCAATCTTTGCCGGGCGATTGCACGCGCAGTTTTGAGTGCGATGGAATGCACGCTGCATCATCGCAGCTTGCTCAGGAGCGCAACCAGCATCTCGCGCTCCCTTGCATCGAGCGGCGCCAGCGTCTCCCGCGTGATCGCGAGCGCGTTTGGCGCCACCTTCTCGGCGAGTTGCTGGCCCGCGCGCGTCAGGCTGACCAAAAGGCGTCGGCCATCCTCGGGATCGGCGCTGGTCTCGGTCAGGCCGCGGGCGGTGAGCCGATCGATCACGCCCTTGATGGTGGCGACATCCATCGCGGTGAGCCGGCCGAGCTGATTTTGCGAGCACGGCCCGGTCTCGGTGAGTTTTGCCAATGCCGCCCATTGCGTCGGCGTCAGATTGACGCCGATCTCGCGCGCAAAGATCGCGGCGTGCCGCTGCCAAACCTGGCGCAGGACGAACCCAATTTGCTCCTCGAGGACATAGGCCGGCCGCGACGGTTTTGCGCTCCGCTTCGGCGAAACACTTCTGTTCATATGCTCCCCGCCCCCGTTTGATGCGCGCCGCTGGTCAGAGCGCCAGATGCGCGTCGCGAATGTCCGGACGCGCGTCGAGCTCGCCCATGGTTCCGGTAAAACAAATGCGGCCGCGCTCGATGATATAGGCGCGGTCCGAGATCAGCCGTGCGAAATGCAGGTTTTGTTCGGAGACGAGCATGCTGACGCCCTCTTTCTTCATGGTCAGGATCGCGTCGACCATCTGCTCGACGATCTTCGGCGACAACCCTTCCGACGGCTCGTCGAGCAGGACCAGTGACGGGTTTCCCATCAGCGTGCGCGCAATGGTCAGCATTTGCTGCTCTCCGCCGCTCATCCGTCCGCCGAGCCGGCCGCGCATTTCGGCAAGGTTCGGAAACAGCGCGAACAGCCTTTCCCGGGTCCAATGCGGCGCATTCGGCCGCATTGGCTGGCGGCCGACCTCCAGATTCTCCTCGACCGTGAGGTCGGTGAAGATGCGCCGCTCCTCCGGTACATAGCCGAGGCCGCCGCGCGCGATCGCATGCGTCGGCTGGTCCGTTACGTCATGGCCCTCGAACAGGATGCGGCCGGTGCGCTGCGCGACGAGGCCGACGATCGAGCGGAAGGTCGTGGATTTTCCCGCGCCATTTCGCCCCAACAGCGCGACCACCTCGCCCTCACCGACTTCGAGCGTGACGTCGAACAGGATGTGAGCTGGGCCGTAATGGCTGTTGAGATCCTCGACGGAAAGCTTCATGACGGCGCCCTTTCCCGGTGACGCGCGTCGTAGACGAGACCTTCGCCGAGATAGATGGCGCGCACTTGCGGGTTGCGCCGGACATCTTCCGGCGGGCCCTCGGCGATCAGCGTGCCGCGATTGAGCACCAGAATGCGGCTGGCGTGTTCGAACACAACGTCCATATCGTGCTCGGTGAAGAGCACGCCGATTCCTTGTTCGCGGGCGATTCCAGCCGTGAGCCGCATCAATTCAATGCGCTCGCGCGGCGCCATGCCGGCGGTCGGCTCGTCCATCAGGAGCAGTTTTGGCTGATTGGCAAGCGCGATGGCAAGCTCGAGCCGCTTGAGATCGCCGTAGGCGAGTTCGCCGCAGGCGCGCGCCGCAAAGCCGCCCATGCCGACCAGTTCCAGAAGCCGGTCGGCTTCACCTCGCGCGTATCGCGGCGTCGAGCCATAGAGATTGAACAGTTTCCCCTCATACGACACCAGCGCGACCTGGACGTTCTCGCGCACCGTCATGGTCGGGAATGTCGCGGTGATCTGGAACGTGCGCCCGACCCCCAACCGCCAGACCTCCCGCGGCTTCTTGCCCGCGGTGTCCTGCCCAAGCAGGTTCATCCTGCCCGCATCGGGCATGGTCTGGCCGTTGAGCATGTCAAAGCAGGTGCTTTTGCCCGCGCCGTTGGGACCGATCAACGCGAGGATTTCGCCGGCGTTCAGGGCAAACGACACGCCACGCACGGCGTGAACCCCGCCATAGGACTTGCTGAGGCCTTCAACCGACAACAAGGTTTGCGAATGGCTCATTCGGCGGTCTCGATTCCTGACGCGAGCAAACCGGGCTTCGGCGACGACGGACGGCGGCGATGCCTGATCGTTTCCACCATCCCGACGATGCCCTTGGGGAACACGACCACGATCAGGACGATGAATCCGCCCAGCACAAGCTTGGACAGATCGGTCTGGCTGACCAGCCAGATGCTGAGCGCCTTGTAAACGATGGCGCCGACGATCGCGCCGGAGACCGTTTCGACGCCGCCGAGCAGCACCATCACCAGTGCATCGACCGAGAGCGAAATGCCGAGGCTATCGGGAAAGACGCTGCCCTTGAGATACGCAAACAACGCACCCGCGACTCCGGCGATGGTGCCCGCGATCACAAAGGCCGTCCACTGGATACGTTTGCCGTTGATTCCGATGGCCTCGCCGCGCAAAGGCGAGTCGCGCGTCGCCCGCAGCGCGAAGCCGAAGGGCGAGAACACCATGATCCGAAGTGCGGCCACCGCAAGCGCAGCTGCTCCAAGCGAGAGCCAATAGAAATGCGCCGGCGATGCCGCCCAATGTTCCGGCCATACGCCGAGAATGCCGTTGTCGCCGCCGGTGACGCCGACCCATTCAAACGCGATCGACCAGACGATCTGCGCAAACGCCAGCGTCAGCATCGCGAAGTAGACGCCGGATAGTTGAACCGCGAAAAACCCGAACACGGCGGCGCCGAGAAGGCCGAGCAGCGGGCCGATGAGAAGCGAGACGATCATCGGCGCCCCGGCGAGCTTGGCGAGGAAGGCGACGCCATAGGCGCCGAGCCCGAAATAGGCGGCGTGGCCGAATGAAGCGAGCCCGCCGACCGACATCAGGAAATGCAGGCTCGCGGCGAAAATTACGAAGATCGCAATTTCCGCGCCGACCGTCAACGCGTAGTTGCCGCCGACCAGCGGCAGCGCAGCTGCAAGCGCCAGCACGACAGCCGCAGCGATGCGCTCATTCGAAGTGAGCGGCCGCCACGGATTGACGGTGAGCCCCGGCGTGCGGCGCGCGGG
>Ga0209517_10005288_pt1 | contig 16502 bp, 13 predicted proteins | sample PeaSoiMetSII2010_FD_187695 | JGI IMG/M metagenome (GOLD analysis project Ga0209517, IMG submission 187695) | Peat soil microbial communities from Weissenstadt, Germany - SII-2010 (SPAdes) (version 2) | ecosystem: Environmental > Terrestrial > Soil > Wetlands > Peat | place: Germany...
CTGAAGCTGGTCGCGAAATGGTACGCGGGCGCGATGCCGAACGTCGTCAACATTCCCGCCAACATGGGGCACAACGCTTACGGCCGTTGGGCGAAAGGAGTTGGAGTCAACCCGATGGAGATTGTAGTACAGGAGCTTGATAGCCTGGCCGGTACCCAGGCGCTGCAGGCCACCCGGGTCAAGATCTACAAGGCTTAGGTCATCACAATGCCACGCTGGGGAATGGTCATAGATGTCGACAAATGCACGGGATGCCAGGCATGCACCGTGGCCTGCAAAGTCGAAAACAATGTTCCCTTCACGGAACCGGGGCAAGCGGCCATGGGCAGGGTGATCTCATGGATGGAACTGATAACGACGGTGGAGGGCGACTATCCCAACGTCCGGATACGTTATATCCCGCGCCCCTGCATGCAATGCGACGATCCGCCGTGCATCAAGGTGTGTCCGGTGTCCGCTACCTACAAGAATCCCGAAGGGTTGGTCGCGCAGATTTATCCGCGATGCATCGGATGCCGCTACTGCACCAACGCCTGCCCTTACACGGTAAAGTACTTCAATTGGTATTTGCCGGAATGGCCGCAGGATATGCAGAACTACCTGAATCCCGACGTGGCCGTACGTCCCAAGGGCGTGGTCGAGAAATGTACGTTCTGCGTTCAGCGGCTTCAGAAGGCCGAGGAGCAGGCGGCCGTCGAGAACCGGCAGTTGCGCGAGGGCGATTATGTCCCTGCGTGCGTCGAGAGCTGCCCGAGCGGCGCGATGTACTTTGGCGATCTGGACGACCCCAACAGTAAGGTCGCGGCGCTAGCCGACAGTGCGCGCGCGTTTCGCCTGCTTGAGGAACTGGGTACGGAGCCCAAGGTCTACTACCTGCGGGAAGGAGAATGGCATGGCCGAGTCAACGCCTCATGATGGCGGCCGGGATAGTGCGATCCTGCAGCCGATTCTCGAGACCGGCCGCAGGTTCTACATCACTACCGCAGTACTGCTTGCCATCGTGGGATGGGCCGTGATCGTATGGCTGCTGCAACTGCGTGAAGGACTCGGGGTAACCGGTCTCAACCGCCCTGTGATGTGGGGCATTTACATCACCAACTTCGTGTTCTTCATCGGCCTCAGCCACGCCGGCACTCTGATCTCGGCCATCCTGCGGCTGTGCAAGGCCGAGTGGCGCCGTGCGATCACCCGTTGCGCCGAAACGCTGACGGTGCTGGTCCTCTTCATTGGCATGAGCAACGTCTTACTCGACCTGGGCCGCGAAGATCGCGTGCTGAACATGATCTGGAATCCGCACCTGCGGTCGCCTCTGCTATGGGACATGATCAGTGTCACTTGCTATTTGACCGCAAGCTCAATTTATCTCTTTCTGCCATTGATCCCCGACATCGCGATGATCCGCGACTCCACGACCAAACGTCGCTGGTTGTACCGCACGCTGGCGCTTGGATGGCAGGGTACCGAGAAGCAATGGAAGAGACTGGAACGAGCAATCACCGTGATGGCGGTCATCGTGCTCCCGATCGCGGTTTCCGTGCACACCGTCGTTTCCTGGGTGTTTGGCATGACGATTCAGCCGATGTGGCACTCGACCATTTTCGGCCCGTACTTCGTGGCCGGCGCGATCTTCTCCGGCATCGCCGCACTAATCGTGACGATGGCGGTGCTGCGATGGGCCTATGGACTCGAAGAGTATTTCAAGCTGGTCCATTTCAGGAACCTTGGGGCGCTGCTGCTGGTGATGACGCTGCTCTGGTTCTACTTCACGTTCTCCGAATTCCTTACCACCTATTATGGCGGCGAGCCGTCGCACATGGTCGTGTTTGACGCCAAGCTATGGGGACCATATGCTCCGCTGTTTTGGGCGATGGTGGCGTGCTGCTTTGTCATCCCGTTTGCGATTCTGGCCCCCAATCGCACCCGCAATATCCCGGGCACCGTGATCGCCTCGATCTCGGTAATGATCGGGATGTGGCTGGAGCGCTACCTGATCGTGGTGCCGACGCTCGCGAACCCTCGCCTGGCGTATCCGCGGGGCGTCTATTATCCGAGTTGGGTGGAGCTCTCGCTCACTGCCGGTTGTTTTGCCGGCTTCATTCTGCTGTACGCACTCTTCTCCAAGGTCTTCCCGATCATCTCGGTGTGGGAGATTCGCGAAGGCAGGACGCAGGGGGTCGATGAAGCCATGGAAAGGATTAAGGGTTATCTCCCCGGGGCCGAGAAGCTGAGTCCGGTTTGAGTTCGGTTATGGGCAAGAACTTGGCGGTGACAGCGGTTACCAATACTCCGGCCATGCGTTTGCAGCAGGGGATGGCCCGTAATTTCATACTGCGCGCCGCGATCGCATGCTTGGTAGCTATTACGGTTTTATACCCGGCAACACCGCTGCGCGCCCAAGATGACGGCGCGCAGGCCGGGGGCATTCTTCCCGCCGACCCGCTTGCCGGTCGAGCCGTATTTTCGGAAAAGGGATGTATCAAGTGCCATGCTATCTGGGGTCAGGGTGGAGACCTTGGACCGGATCTGGCGCGTTCCGGAGTCCGGCTGAGCGTGCTGCAGCTTGCGGGCGTGCTGTGGGATCATACGCCCGCAATGATCGAGAAGATGCGCGAGCGGCGGATTGAAAGGCCGGTGTTGAGTACGCACGATATGGCTGACTTGGCGGCATTTCTCTATTTCCTCGATTACCTTGACTCGCCGGGTGATCCCGAGGCCGGCGAGGCCGTTTTCGCGGACAAGGGATGCGTCAAGTGTCACTCGATCGGCGGAACGGGTGGTCATGTCGGCCCGAGGCTGGACAAGTATAAGAAGTTTGCCTCGCCCCTTTTCATGATCCGCGCGATATGGAGCCACGGCCCTGCGATGGCCAGCAAGATGGCGGGGTCGGGGATTAAGCGCCCACAGTTCCAGGGGCACGATCTGGCCGACATCGCGGCCTACATTCGGCAAGCGTCCTCCGACGCGGACGCCAGCAAGGTATATCTGGTGCCGGGGAGCCCAGCCCGAGGACAAAAGGTCTTCGCCGACAAGGGCTGCGCAAAATGCCACGCCATCCGCGGCGAGGGCGGTCACGTCGGCCCGGACTTGGGACAGTTGGAGTTGCACCAGGGGATCACCGAGATTGCCGGCCTGATGTGGAATCACGCGCCCCAGATGTGGAGCAAGATGCAGGCGATGAAGATCGCGATTCCGCAGTTCTCCGACCTCGAGATTTCGGATCTGCTCGCGTACCTCTATTTCCTGCGCTACTACGATCCTCCCGGTGACGCGGTAAAGGGCCAGCGCATCTTTATGGAGAAGGGCTGTGTGTTGTGCCATTACGCACCTGTCGGCGGCAAACCCACTGGTCCCGACCTTTCTCACTCACACGTTATCTCGTCGCCGGTCGAGCTTTGTTCCGCGATGTGGAACCATGCCCCGAAGATGGAAGCAATGATTCGTGAGCGGGGGCTGCCGTGGCCGCAGTTCCGGGATGACGAAGTCAGAGATCTCGTGGCCTACCTCCGTTCCACCGCGACGCAGTCCGAACAGGCCGCGGCTCAGTCGCCCTAGAATTCGAACTTGGCGTGATATAAGATTTTCGAATCGCCGGGTTCGATCGGAAAAGGTTCATCTAATGTGGGAGGGAGTTATCGAATGAAGGTTAGAAAGCTGCTGGCAAAGGGTATCGTAATCGGCGCGACCGTCGCCACTCTGACCGGAGCCATCACATCTTACGTCTGGGCCGATGCCAAAGATCTGTATAGCGACAACTGCGCCGGTTGCCACGGGCCTGGCGGAAAAGGTGATGGGCCCGCCGGCAAAATGCTGCAGCCATCCCCGGCGGACTTTGCGACCGCGCTCAAGGGCAAGACCGACGACTATATCAAGAAAGTAATCAAGGAAGGCGGCGCGGCCAATGGAAAATCAGCAAATATGCCGGCGGCCTCGGACTTGACCGACGACCAGATCAAGTCGCTGGTCGATTACATTAAGCATCTGTAGAAACCGGGTTCGCGGGATTCAGGCTGAAACACGTTCGCGACTAGCTGAGCATTCTCGCGCCCTGTGGAGGTGCGGTGTGCCTTCCGAAAAATTCATCCAGGTGAAGAGCGTCGGCGCGTAGTTGAGAACGCTTCTCAATTAGCACCGGATGGTTCCGCAATAAAAGCAGTCAAACCTCGCTCTGATAGTCCGGCTTCTTCTGGTTTATTCTTGAAACGCCGATTAAACTGCATATGGTATCGCGTGCCACCCGATGAGGAGGACAACTGACACTGCAAATCGCCATGATGGGTTCTGATGGCTGGTTACTATTATAGGCGAGGAGTAGGAGCGAGGTTAAACCGTGAAGACTGTCGGTGTGCTCTTAACGGTGTTGGTCTTGATGGGTGGTACAGTGTTCGCGTACTGGATAATACCAGCTATTATGACCGCACCGGTACAGCCACCATTGGAAAGCGCTGACAGTTGGTGTGAAGAAGCTGTAAAGAATAGTTGGAAGTGGCAAAGTGCTAACAAGTGGTGTTCTGCTAGCCCATTTTTGGTCTTCCAAGAGCCCTGTCAAAGCGTTGGGTTGGCCGGTGTAGGAGCGACGTATTGTTCTTTCGACCCTGTGAATTGTCTTGCCAAATGTAAAGAAACGGTTGCTGAATTGGGGTTTCCCCGCTGTCGATGACTACTCCGGAAGACCCAATTCTCTTAGAGGCATGCTGCGGAGGATCGCGACGCTGCCATCGCCAGCCGGATAAGTCGAGCGCAGAGCGCGGCAGATTTCGGCGATGGGGAAGGAAGAGTGGAGGGAGGGAGAAGTGTCTGCGCGGTCGATTGGAAAAATGGCATTTCCGGGCAGTTGCGTGGGCGCGAGACGCGAAACCCGCCCCTGTCGGCGCCGCTGAAAAGGCCGTGAACGGAAACCGGCCTGAAACCTTGCAGAGCGAGGCCGTCTGGTCTATACGGGCAACTGGAAGCGGAGACTCAAAACGGGAATTCCGGCTTACTACTTCTGCAACACATCGGAGCGCGACGCGTTCGTCGCAGATCCCGGGATCTACCTGCATAAGGCGGCAGCCGAATGACCGGGGCTCGTCTCTCATCGCACGGATCGCCGATCGGCAAGCGGCCGCTGGCCGCCGCGCTGGGAGGCGCATTGCTGGCGACCGTTGCGCTGAGCCTGACGGTTGCGGCCTGCAACTCCGGATCGGCAGACTCGCTCAAGGCGATCAACGATACCGATTGTCTGCCGCATATCGTTCTCACCGATCAAACCGGCAAGCCCCTGGACCTCGCGTCGCTCAAGGGTAAGCCTTCCCTGGTCGATTTCTTCTACACCAGATGCCCGGGGCCGTGTCAGATGATGACCGCGAAGCTGGCGCGAGTGGCCGACCGCCTCGGCAACGAGTTGGGGTCGAAGGTCCAAGTGGTCTCGGTGACGATCGATCCGGAGCACGACGGTCCCACGCAACTCACCGATTTCGCCAGGAAGCAGGGCGCCGATCGCAAGGGATGGATTTTTCTGACCGGCACGCCGGATCAGATCGAGAGCTTGCTGAAGGTGTACAAGCTCCAACGAATCCGCTACTCCGATGGTACCGTCGAGCATATCATCGCGTTCTTCCTGCTGGGACCCGACGGCCTTCAGCGCCGCGAGTACAATCCCAACAACGTCAAGGCCGAGAACGTGGCCCAGGATGTCAACAAGTTGTTGCCGCACGGGTGAGTAACCGTGATGTCCGCGCGGAAACATGCCCGAAGATGGAAGCGATGATTCGCGAGCGCGGGCTGCCGTGGCCGCAGTTCCGGGATAACGAAGTCAGAGCTCTCGTGGCCTACCTCCGTTCCGCCGCGGCGCAGTCTGAACAGGCCGCGGCTCAGTTGCCCTAGAATTCGGGCCCGGGCTGATATAAGATTTTCGAATGGTTGGGTTCGAGCGGGGGAAATTTATCTAATGCGAGAGGGAGTCATCGAATGAAGGTCAGAAACCGGCTGGCAAAGGGAATCGTAATCGGCGCGACCGTCGCCACTCTGACGGGAGCCATCACATCCTACGTCTGGGCCGATGCCAAAGATCTCTATGGCGACAACTGCGCCGGTTGCCATGGGCCGGGCGGAAAAGGTGACGGGCCCGCCGGCAAAATGCTGCAGCCCCCGCCGCAGGACTTTGCGACCGCGCTCAAGGGCAAGACCGACGACTATATCAAGAAAGTAATCAAGGAAGGCGGCGCGGCGAATGGAAAATCAGCAAACATGCCGGCGGCCGCAGACTTGACCGACGACCAGATCAAGTCGCTGGTCGATTACATCAAGCATCTGTAGAAACCGGGTTCGCGGGATTCAGGCTGAAGCAGGTTCGGGACGACCTGAGCATTCTCGCGCCGTGTCGAGGTGCGGGTCTTTCCGTCGCCGCTCAACGGCTGGGACTTCGGCAGCTCCGAGCTTCGTGAATACGAGGGCAAAGGAAAAACGCCATGGGGAATGAAGCCCCTAGTTCTGGGAAGGTATACAAGGCGCCGGGCGGCGAGCACGTTGCCGGCGCAAGCGAACGGGACATCACCCGGCGCCAGTGGCTCGCGCGATTTTTCTGGGCAGCTACTTCGCTGGTCGGGGTGGGAATGTCTGTGCCCGTGGTCGGCTACTTTCTCGGGCCGATCCTCAAGGCCGGCCGGCCAACCGACGTGAAACTCGGGAAGCTCGACGATTTCCCAATTGGTGTCCCGCAGCGCGTCGAGGTCACTTTATTCCGGGTCAACGGCTGGGTGACGGAACAAGCGCGTCAGATTGCCTGGGTTCTGCGCAAGAACGACACGAACGACGGGATCGTGGTCTTCGATCCGCACTGTACCCATCTCGGATGCGCTTATCACTGGTCTGACGACGTCAAGCAATTCCAGTGTCCGTGCCATGACGGCAGATTCGACATCAACGGGTGCGTGATTGGCGGTCCACCGCCGCGGCCGCTCGATACGTATCCCTCCGAAGTGCGTGACGGTGTCCTGTATGCAGTAACCAAGCCGCAGAGGAAGGCCTCATGTCAATCATCAAAAGCCTAGCCGACTGGGTTGACGAACGCCTTGGTACGCGCGAGATAGGGCAGGCGCTGTTCGGACGCAAAATTCCCGAAGCCACCGGCCTGGTCAGTTGGATCTACACGCTCGGCAGCGTGGTGATGTTCCTGTTCATTCTCCAGGCCGCCACCGGGATGTTCCTGGCGATGAACTATGCGCCGACTCCAGAAAACGCCTACGATTCGGTACGCTTTATTTCCGAGCAGGCTCCTTTTGGCGCATTCTTGCGCGGGCTGCATCACTGGGGAGCAAGCGCGATGGTAGTGGGTGTCGCCTTGCACCTGCTCACGGTTTTCCTGCTCGGGGCGTATAAGTATCCGCGCGAGTTGACTTGGGTCACGGGAGTCTTCCTGCTCCTGATCGTGTTGTTCTTTGGTTTCACCGGCTATCTCCTGCCTTGGAATGAAAAGGCCTACTGGGCAACGCTCGTCGGTACCAATATCGCGCGCGAAGCACCGGTCGTTGGCCCCGCGGTCGCGCGGCTGCTCACGGGAAGTGATGAACTCGGAGCACAGACGCTGACGCGCTTCTACTCGATCCACGTGCTGCTGCTCCCGGCAGCCGTGATTGCCTTCATGGCCGTCCATCTCTTCATGGTAGTGCGCCAGGGTGTCACCGCTCCGCCCGCGCGCGGTGGCAAGAGCCCGGAACTCGACCTGGAGACGCAGCGCCGCCGTGAACTGGACAAGTATCATGCGCAAAAGGAAGCCGGTGAGCCGTTCTACCCGTACTCGCTGTCCAAGGATGTGGCGGCCGTACTGATCGTATTTGTTGCGATCATGGCGCTGGCCTGGTGGTTCCCGGCCGAGGTCGGGCAGTTTCCGGATCCAACCGACACCAACTACAATCCGCGGCCCGAATGGTACTTTCTTTTTCTGTTCCAGTTTCTCAAGTATTTCCCGGGAAGCCTCGAGCCGGTGGTGGCAGTGGTGCTGCCTTCACTGGTGTTCGTGGGTCTGCTCGTCCTTCCGTTCGTCGATCGCCGCCTGCTCCGCCATCCCCTCGACCGCCCGTTGGCATCCGGTGGCGCCTGCGCTGCCTTGCTGGGGATTATCTTCCTGACCGTCGCCGGGGCTAGCTCGCCGCAAGTAAGTCCATATGTTCCCCAGCCTGCCGAGGTCGCAGAAGGGCAACGCGTATACAGACAACTTCATTGTGACTATTGTCACAGCGTGAATGGCCGCGGCGGCGTGATTGGTCCCGATCTCGCCCTGGCAACTGAGCAACGGCACGATAAGTCGTGGATTGTGAACCACCTCGAAAATCCCCAGCTCGTAGTCAGCGGCAAGCCAATATCGCCGATGGGGGTGCTGCCGGTGCTCCTTCCTGATCAGACCGAAGCGGTGGCCGCCTATATCGAGGAGTTGCGAGGCGGTGGGCCGTATAGCGCGCTGGCGCCGGTGCTGTTCCAGACATACTGCATGGGATGTCACCGGCTAAACGGGCATGGCAGCACTTTCGCTCCCGACTTGAGCTCGATCGGTTTGATGCGTACCAGGTCGTTTATCCACAGATACATCGAGAACCCCAAGGCGGTAGTGGGTAGCGCGCGTATGCCGAGTTTCCTTACGCCTCAAGGGCCGCTTACTCACGAATTTGTCGAAGACCTTGCGCGCTACCTCGCGGTGCAGCGCGGCTCGGTCGCTCCAAAAGAATCAACAAGCTCGAGCCGATAGGTGATAAGCGGCCAGGTATCCTTTTGGTGTGATGGTGCCCGCGCGGCGGGCTGATTGGTTGAAAGGGGACGGCAGTCCCTGGTAAGCGCTCTACGCAATTGGGGAGGGCCGGATGCGGCTTGGGCCGAGGTTAGAACCCGGCAAAGAAAGCTATCAGCGTCACGGCAAGCAGAAAGAAACCGGTGCCGACGGCGGCAACCGCGATGATCCCGGCGAAATTCTTAAGCCAGCGCGGTGGTGGCTCGGTCTCGAGCGCCTGGAGCGCTTGCTGCTCGACCAGACGCTGGTATTCTGCGGGACGTTCATGGCGCAGATCCTCGCCGCTCTCCCGGCCCGTAAAAATCACCGGATCCATCGGAAACTTCTCGGGCCGCAGGTGGGTGTTGAAGAAGTGGATCATGAAGATGAACCATATGGCGAGCAGCGCTTCTTCGCCATGGACAAGCAGGGCAACGTTGAACATGTAGCCGGGCACGAATCGCGCAAAGAAGGCCGCGAACCACATCATGTATCCGCTCACCCCGATGATAGCCATCCCCCAAAAGACCGCCCAGTAGTCGAACTTCTCCCAGTAAGTGTAGCGGCCGAAGCGCGGCTTCGGCCCCAGCCAGAAAAACCACCTGAACTGTCGATAGATATCGATCAAGTCCTGGGGTTGTGGCACTAACGAGGTCGGCCCCCAGAACATGCCGCGCTCTTTCTTGACGAGCACGCGGTAAAGGACCTCGCCGATATGGAATAAGAAGCCGGCGGTCACCAGCACAGCGCAAAACTTGTGAAAGAAGAGAACCGCGCCAAAGCCGCCTACCGCATTGGCGATGTTCTTCGCCCATTGCGTATCGCTGAAGCGCAGCGGCATCCCGGTCGCCGCCAAGCCCAGGAATGTGATGATGACCAGGCCATGAAGGTAACGCTGCCCCAGCGAAAACCGGAAGTAATAGGCGGTGGCCGGCTTGTCGGCATTCATATTTTCACTGCTCGCCATCTTGATCACTGCGGCCGCCCGGACTCCGAAGCCGCCGAATTATGGTTGCGCACAGACCATGAACGCACCAGCCACAACAGCGTATGCAGCCCGAAGAACGCGAATACCGACAGCAACAGGAGATTCATCGCTAGCGCCGCATAGTAGAGAGTCGGATTCAACGCGCGGTCATGCGGATTGGGGTGAGGCTCGAAAGTGATAAAGCCTGTGGTAGCACCCTGATGGCAGTTGCCACAGGTAGGAACCAGATTCTGTGGCGCAATCGAAGACTTGGGATCCGACGGGGGCAGAACCCGGTGGCTTTCGTGACAGCTCCAGCAACGCGCGGTCGCCACAAACCCGAGCGCGGTCACCTGACCATGGAAAGTATCCCGGTAACTGTGCAGCCGCTCCTTGTGGCAATTGCCGCATGTTGCGACCGTCCTGGTCTGCCAGTCCGCGGTCTGAACCCTGGCGATTTGATGCACGGTGTGGCAGTCGGTGCAAACCGCTGCGCTGGCGCTGCCGGCCTTGAGCGCCTTGCCATGTACGCCCTCGAAGTAGAGCGCTTCGATACCGGCGTGGCACGAGCCGCAAGTCGCGGGGACGTTTGTGCGATAGGTTCGGCTTTGCGGGTCGTTCGTGCTCAGAATGCGATGAGCCCCGTGACAACTGGCGCAACTTGCAGCAACCAGCAGGCCGTCCTGGGTCAGGGCGAAGCCGTGGATTGAACCGATGTAGAGCTCGTAGACATTGGTGATGCCGTAACGCCGGGCCATCTCGGGACTGCCATGGCAACGTCCGCAAGTGCGCGGCAGATTCAGCGGATAAACCGGCGACTTCGCATCAGTCTTCGCCAGGATGGCGTGCGCGTTGCCATGGCATTCAAGGCAAGCTGGGTAGTTGAGCTTCTTCTCCTTGCCCCAGAACGTGGCGTGGACACTTTGGCTGTAATCAACCTCGATCCCGCCGTGACATGTGCCACACGTGACCTCTTTCGGTGCGGGAGTATGGGGAAATGCCTTGACGTCCGAATGGCAAGCCGTGCAGCCAAGTGCGGAGTGCACCGAGGACTGAAACAGCTTGGCATCGACGAGCTCCTTCGGCATTGCGTTATGACAAGCGAGGCATGCCGCCGTAGTCAGCGCCGCCGCATGCGCCACGCCCGACATAACGAGCACGAACGGCAGCACCATGAACCATCTGTTTCTTGCGAGCACTTGCTCAACCCTCTACAGGGCTCCCCCGGTGTGGCAGGTGCTACAGAGCATTCCGGAAATGCTCTTCAAATCGATCGGATGAGCAAATGGTTTCCCTCCCAGCGACATGTTCGGCTGTCCGTCCTGGTTGCCGTCGAGGAACGTGTGACACGTATCACACGCCTGGCTTATTACCCTGCCATCCGGGCTGACATGCTTGCCATCGTGACAGCGGAAGCAGCCGGGGTAGTACAAGTGCCCGATATTGTCGGGGTGGGTATGCCAATCGACCTTCATGTACGGGAAAAAATTGCGTTCGTAGACTTGCTGGACCTCGGTGATGGCCGCGTCGATCTGGACCTTCCTCTGCGCGTAGGCCTGGGGATCGTCGCTACGGTAGAAGGCATCCAAATTCGTCGCGATTGCTTCCATCGCCTCTTCATCCGAGGAGTAAGTTTTCGTAAGGACCTGCACCGCCTGCCGTTTGATGAAGGGAAGCGAGCGATCCAGCCTGCCGGACGCAAGTGACTGATCGACAGCCGCATCGGGCGGCAGGAATCTGTGAGCCGGACGGTCGTGGCAGCTCACACAATCCATCACTCGCTTTGGTGCTTGCGAAATCTCGGCCGGCGTCAAAGCACCACTTTTGGCCACATACTCGGTCACGCGCCCTTCGGTATCTTTGACCCGCACCCAGGGAATCACACGGCTCTGCGGGTCTTTCGCGATGTACCAAATTTTGTAGGCGATATTCATGTGCCAATGAATTCCGGTGGCACTGCCGAAGTTCGGATCTCCTCCGCCGGTCTTGATCAGGATCGGTATCACTCGTGGGGTGTTGCTCTTATCGTAGCCGAAATGGTTGAAGACCTTGAGCTGGGCTCCGTAGAATTTTTGCGGCCAGTGACATTCTTCGCAGGCCTGTTGGACCGGCCTGAGGTCGCTGATCGGGGTCGTAATCGGCCTCGGATAGATGTCACGGAACACGGCGTAAACCTGGTAAGTTCCGGAAAGCTTGGAACGGACGTACCAGGTTGCGCCGGGACCGACGTGGCAGGACACGCATGGTACGCGCGCATGGGGTGAATCCTGGTAGGCAGTGAACTCCGGCTTCATCGGCGTGTGACACGTCGCACCGCAGAAGCCGACCGAGTCGGTGAACTGGTAGGCCCGGTAGCTGAGCACTGCGCTCATAACCACAAGCAGCAGGAAGAACGCGGCTGCATAGGCAAGAACGCGCCGCTGGGCCGGTTGATTGAGATCGATCCTCGGATAGGCCGGAACTTCTCCGGGCGCGAGCTTGCGCAGCCGGCGCCGGCGCATCAGCATCCCGGCCGGGACCATGATCAAGCCGACGACCATGATCGCCGGGAGGATCATGAAAGCGAAGATGCCCAGGTAGGGCTTATCCTCGGACCCGAAGATAGCGATGAGAAGCAGGAAAATGATGTTGGCGAGGCTGAGAGTGATTAGTACTGCGCCTGCGATACTCAGTGGACTACGCAGAAGGCCCACGGATATCCGGGCAGTTACCGAAGCTTGGTCTTTTTCGGTAGGCGGATTTTCCTGCGGAGGCATCACAGAGGTCCCAAGCCCACACGCTGAAATCGGGTTGACCAGCGGGCAGACTTAAAACACACCCGCAGAGCACATACGGCCCGCTTTGGCAGCGAAAAAGGCTGACCTGGGGAGGGCCCCAGGTCAGTACCGGAATGACGTCGCATTCAGGACAACCGTCTTCCTAATTGCTACTTGCCGGCCAGTTGCTTCATGTAATCTACGAGGCCCTTGATCTGGGCGTCGCTCAGGTCACTGGAAGGTGGCATGATCGGCGATAATCCAACCGCCGGACCGCCTTCCTTGGTCGCCTTCGCGATCCAGTCGTCGGTCTTGCCCGCGAGCTTCTTTGCGAAATCCCCCGGCGCTGGAGTGAGCGCCGCCGCGGCCGCCCCATCACCCTTGCCGCTCGCGCCATGGCAGGAAGCGCACTTGTCGTCATAGACACCTTTGCTCGCATCGTCTGCCCACGCATGTGAAGAAACCATGGCAGTCAGGGCGACGCCTGCGGCAACCAGTTTCACGGAATTCAGGAGAATCCTCTTCATCATCGCCTGCTCCTTCTGTGCTCGCCCAGCGCGGACATCCCTACGCGGGCCAGCTTCGTTATGGAACGCCTAACAGCTCAATCCCTGCGCTTTCACAGACACGACGCCCTGGAGCGCTCACGCTCGGCGCCGTTTACGAACAGCCGTCGCTACGAAGCGCTGCGTGATTAGCATGACTTATCTCTCAATTTCTTCATATTAGAAAATCTACATCTCGTCAACGGTTGCTCGAAGCAATTGGCACGACGCTGCAAGTTTAGACAGAAATTGATTCCATCGGATACAGCTTTCCCAAGTTCTGTACCAAAATTTTGGCGCGTTCCCAAGAGAAGCATCGGTTCTTTTGCTGCGGCCGACGAAGAATGCAGTTCGTCGCTTCGATGACGTGCCGCTGCGCGGCATGCGGCCAACGATATGCCTTCGTGGATGCCGGTGCTCCGCCGAGGACGAAATAGAGGGGCTGGTTGCCTACATTCGCGATCTCTGTAAAAAGTGAGGCGGCGCGATGGTGCGAGGGTGCGAAATCAGAACGAGAAGATCCTGATGGGCACGAGTCCCACGCGGCGATGGCTGGGCGTGGGGGTTGGCGGGGCTTTCGTGCGCGTACAAGCTGGCGATGATGGGCTACGGTGCCACGATATTTGAGGTGAAGGCGATGCCCGACGGGAGCGGCTTCGATGCAGCGGTTCGAATTTGAGGAGGTTTTCGCCCATGCGTAAGCTTGCCGATGCACCCGACGTCTGCGCCGCAGCGAAGTCGCACGGCCACCGTCGGCGCTCGCGCGTTGCGGTGGTATTGGTGATCGCCACGCTCGCTTGGCGGCTCGGTGCGGCACGCGCTTCGGCATACGAAGCGATCCCGGTCAGCAACGGCGGAAAGATCGTTGGGACCGTCAAGGTTGCGGGAAAGTTCGTGCCAAAGCCGCCTCACGCGGTAAACAAGAACCGGGAGATCTGCGGCGACCACATCGAGGATGAGAGCCTGGTCGTTGGTCCCGAGAAGGGGCTACGCTATGCGGTGCTCACGCTGGCGGATATCACAAAGGGCAAGGCGGTCGAGCTGGAGGCGGGCTATGCGCTGGACAACGAGAAATGTCGCTTCGTCCCGCACGTTCAGGCGATCAATGTCGGCCAATGGATCGAACTGAAGAATACCGATCCCGTTTTGCACACCGCGAATGCGCTGCTTAAGCAGCAGACTCTTTTCAACGTCGCCCTGTGGCCAAGCCGGGAGGTTCGCAAGCCCGTCGCATATCCGGGCGTGGTTCGGATCAACTGCGGCGTCCATCCGTGGATGAGCGCCTACGTAGTCGTCACCGACAACCCCTATCATGCGGTAACCGACTTGTACGGCGCATACGAGATCGACGACATCCCACCTGGAACCTACAAGCTGCGGCTATGGCATGAGCTGCTCGGGACGCAGGAGAAGGAAGTGCGGATCGAGGCGGGGCGCGAACTGCAAGTCAACTTTGACATGAACTCCGAGGGAAAATGACGGCCTCCAACGCAAGGCTTCGGGTGCTTGGCCTGGTCTTCCTGCTGGCCGCATTTGGCGTAACCGCGTCGTTGCCGCTCTCTGCCGGGGCGGGCGACGGGGCCGGCAGCATTACCGGAACGGTGACGATCAAGGGCAATGTGGAACTTGGAGTCATCAACGCGGTGGTCTGGGTCGAAGGAGTTCCGCACGACCTGATTCCAAAGGATAGATGGAAAGTGAAGCAGGGGGCGCAGATGGCCCAGAAGGATACCGCCTTTGTGCCGCACGTGCTGCCCGTGATGGTCGGCACGACAGTCGCTTTTCCCAACGATGACCCGATCTTTCACAACGTCTTTTCCGCCTCGCCGGTTCACAAGTTCGATCTCGGCCTCTACCCGCGGGGGAAATCGCGCAGCACCACATTTGAGCGGCCCGGAATCGTGCAGATCGGCTGTAACGTGCACGCGCAGATGAGCGGGTACGTGGTCGTTCTGGACGAGCCTTATTTCGCGGTCCCCAACGAGCGCGGTGTCTACGAGCTCACCGACCTGCCGCTCGGCAGCTACACCATCAAGGTGTGGCATCCCGATTTCGGCCCCATCAGTCAGCCTTTCACGCTCCAGCGAGACAAGCAGGTGCTGACCCTCGACTTCGACCTGGGAAAGCCTGAGTGAGTCTGCCCTCGTCCGCCGTTCCTCCAGAGACACGCGGTTAACCGACGGCCAGCTCTGGCGACAAGTCAGTTTGCTTACCGAGGCTCGCTTTCAATATGACTGCGGGTTGTGCTCGGCGCCATGACAATTTAGGTAGCAGAGACCATGCCCGGGGCGGGCCGGGTCCGGAACGTAATTCAGGCGCCCGCTCCTGGAGGGCCTGACCACCACGTTCCCGACCACCCCCAGCGTCTCGAAGTTGATCAGGTGAACGTTTTGCCTGGAGCCGTGAGCGTCATGGCACACCGCGCATGAGGTCCGCTGATCGACCACGTGCTGCTTGTGGGGAAAGCCGCCGAAACCGAACAGCAGGGCGGACCGGTCGTGGCACTTGTAGCAAAGCGCGTAGCCGGAGTACGACTCCGGGCTTGGATCCACAGTGTCGTATTCCATCTGGAGAATCGGTTCGAAGCGCGAGCCGTGCGGGCCGCGTGGAGCGCTGCCCCTCTGCGTCCACTGATCGCTATTGTGGCAATCGATGCAGTCGAGCACGCTCGACGCGGTGTAAGGAACCATCAGGCCAAGGATCCTGCGGTTTTTTCCGGGCGCCGCGATTGGATGGTAAGAGGGATTGGCGGGATTGACTTTGAGCCTGATGTTGCGCGTGATTTCGCGGCGCAAAATTCCCGGCGTGGACGGCTCGCGCATCCCGTGACACTTTAAGCAGATCTCGTACTCGAAGGCCGCCTCCTTTATCGGAGCCCCTCCCATCGTAATTCCACTCACGGCGCGGATAGCGCCGGGCACCGTCATCGGCGTCGACCGAAGGGACGCCGATTCGACGGAAGCCGTCGCCGCATGCGGGTTGTGGCAGTCCACGCAGGTCACATGCACGGGCATATTCACCGGACCTTCGGCCGGGTCATGGATCCACTGTCTTGTCTCTACCGGATGATGCGACGGCTTGAGGAACTCCTGCCCGATATTCTCGCGCGCGACGCCGCCGTTGTGGCAGATGGTGCAGTTGTTCTCCTCGATCGGCTGCGCGAGCAGGCGCTCCGCATGCGCCGCGCCGTGAACGCGATGACAGCTCAGGCACGCGTTTTCGGCCACGGTTCTGAAGCCATCTATCGGCCAGGGGTTTTCCCCACCGCCGTGCCACATCGCCGGCGAGGTCGCGTGGCTCGAATTGCGCCAGTAGTGCTGCCGATGGCAGACCGTGCACGCCTTACCGAATTCGGAGTCGATTCTGAGGAAGTTCGCCCGGCGGTCTTCGTGCGGATCGTGGCAGCTCGAGCATTGCATCTGGCCACTCTCGAGCGGCGCGGTATTCGGGATCGCAGCCGGATCGACCAGGTCCCCCGTCTTGAGCGCGAGAGCGCT
>Ga0209517_10005291_pt1 | contig 16496 bp, 14 predicted proteins | sample PeaSoiMetSII2010_FD_187695 | JGI IMG/M metagenome (GOLD analysis project Ga0209517, IMG submission 187695) | Peat soil microbial communities from Weissenstadt, Germany - SII-2010 (SPAdes) (version 2) | ecosystem: Environmental > Terrestrial > Soil > Wetlands > Peat | place: Germany...
GGCGGATGCCCCGGGCGGGGTGCCAATCTCCGCGCTCGTGTTCGGCGGCCGCCGCCGCACGCTGGCACCGCTGGTCTATCAAGCGCGCAGTTGGCTGCACGGCGTACTGGTGGGCGCCAGTGTGGCTTCCGAAACCACCGCCGCAATTACCGGCACCGTGGGCGTGTTGCGCCGTGATCCCATGGCGATGAAGCCGTTCGCCGGCTACAACTTTGCCGATTATTGGGCTCACTGGATCAACGTCGGAGCAAAGCTGAAGTCGCCGCCTGCGATTTTTCACGTCAATTGGTTCCGTCAGGACAACGCAGGCAAGTTTCTGTGGCCCGGCTTCGGCGACAACCTGCGCGTGCTGCGGTGGATCATCGATCGCTGCACCGGTACCGCCAAGGCTCGCGAGACGGCCATCGGATACCTACCGCACACCGAGGACTTGGATACGCAGGGAGTGAATATCGCGCCGGGCGCGCTGCAGGAGCTGCTCGCCGTCGACCCTGCCCTGTGGCGCACGGAATTCGAGGGAATCGCCAACTATATCAATGAGTTCGGGGCGCGGGTGCCGCTGGCATTGCACACCGAACTCGCCGACGCGCTGCAGCGCGTAGAACCCGACGCTTGAGCCAGCACCTACTCTTCGCAGGTATACCGAATGACCTGCGAAGAGTTGCTGTCCGGCGCTTTACCGAGACCAATCAGACCTTCGCCGCGAATCTGCATGGAGTCACGGCGGACGAACGCTTCTTCGCCATCCTTCCCAATCACGAACGTGCCGTTCGTACTTTGATCGACCAGCATGAACTTATTGCGATTGACCTCCACGCGGGCGTGCAATCGCGAAATCAGGTTACCCTTGATCACGAGGTTATTCTCTTCGGCCCGGCCCATGGTGATGCTTGCGTGGCCATCGTCCACCACGACTTCCTGCCCTTGATACCGCAGCTTGAGGCGCAGGCCTTTGTTCGGCCGCTCGCGTGAGGTGATGGCGATGGCCGGTACCATGCTGGTGATGTCGTCGGTCTGCCAAAGCACCTCGAATAGGGCAACTTCGCTGCTGCGCCCCTTGAGCGTGGCGATGTCGATTTGACGCACCGAGGCGCGCCATTCGCTCGAGAGGTGCTCCACCATCGTCGCAGTCGTGATGATCTGACCCGCTTTGGCCTGGCTCGTCATGCGGTTCGCGGTATGCACGGCGGAGCCGAAAATGTCGCGGTTCTCGAGCACCACAGGGCCGAAATTGCAGCCAATCCGTATCGCGACGGTCTGCTCGTCAACCTTCAACGCGGGATGTAGGACGATCTGTTTCTGCATCTGGGCGGCGGCATTCAAGGCGTCATCGGCCGTTGGAAAGGTGGCCATGATTTCGTCGCCCATGGTCTTGATGACGGTTCCATGATTCTGTTCGGTCGCGGCGCGCATCACGTCGATGCAAATGCCCACCATCTCACGCGCGCGCAGATCCCCAAGCAGCTCATACAGCTTGGTACTGCCGACCACGTCGGCAAACACGATGGCAACTTCGATTTCTTTTCCCATACAGCAGCCAAATTATACTTAACCTGGCACCCGACGCTTCACGCGTTTAAGCGGCCAAGCCCTGATTGAGGAGAGAAAGGGCTGAAAACAGGGTTTCCGGCGCCGCATCCGGCCGCCCTGCAATCTCCGAAAGGAATCGCCGCCACGCGCGGGCCCCCTCGCGGCCGGCCATCAGACCGTGCATATGCCGCGTGATCGAATGCAGGCGCACGCCGCACGGCACCTCCCTCTGGGCGTAGGAAACCATTTGTTCGATGATCTCCCAAGGCTCGGGAATGCGCCAGGCGGAATTCACGACCGCGCATTCGAGTTCCGCCAGCAACGCGGGCCGATGATAGGCAGCACGGCCCAACATCACCCCGAGGCCCTTAGCCAATTCGGCTCGAATGGAGGCTAAATCGTCGAGGCCCCCGTTGATGACGATCGGAAGTGCCGGCCGCTCGCGCTTCAGCCGATGCACATACTCGTACTTCAGCGGCGGTATTTCCCGGTTTTCCTTAGGGGAAAGCCCGCCCAAGATGGCGGCACGCGCGTGCACGATCAAAGCATCCACGCCCGCACCGGTTACCGCATCGACGAACCCGGAAAAGAACTCGTAATCGTCGCGCTCATCGATCCCGATCCGGCATTTGACGGTCACCGGCACTTGCACGGCATCGCGCATGCGCACGACGCATTCAGCGACCAAAGCGGGCCGCTGCATGAGACAAGCGCCAAACGCTCCGCTCTTCACCCGATCGCTGGGACAACCGACGTTGAGATTGATCTCCGCATAGCCGGCGGAGGCGCCAATACGCGCCGCTTGCGCAAGCTCCTTAGGATCGCAGCCGCCCAACTGCAATGCCACCGGATGTTCGGCCGGATCGTGCTCGAGCAGTCGATTGGCGTTGCCGCGCACGATCGCCGCCGCCACGATCATCTCCGTATAGAGCAATGCGTGCGGGGCAAACAGCCGGTGCAGGTACCGGCAATGACGGTCCGTCCAATCCATCATGGGGGCGACGTTGATACGTCGGTCTAAGGTATTCATTTAATTAAATATTTTCGCTCTCAGTCGGTCCGGTAAACCACTGGACGGACTGGCAATTTACCATTGAAACAGCTGAGCGGGTTTGCGTACCGGAGTTCTAAAGCAATCGATTATGCGCGCGGCACAAAATGCAATGCCACCGAGTTCATGCAATAGCGCAATCCGGTCGGCTTCGGTCCATCGTCGAACACATGACCCAAATGCGCGTCACAACGCCGGCAGGAAATAGCATCGCGCTGCATCGCAAAACTGGAATCGGAACTCTTTACGATATTGTACGGTGAGATCGATTGCCAAAAGCTCGGCCATCCGGTGCCCGACTCGAATTTCGTCTTGGAGTCGTACAGCGCCGTATCGCAACAGACGCAGCGATAAATGCCGTCGGCGTGATTATTGGCGTACTCGCCTGAAAACGCTGCCTCGGTGCCCTCCCGGCGCGCGACACGATATGCCAACGCTGAGAGCTGAACGCGCCACTCTGCATCGCTCTTGACGATTTTAGGCACGCGCACGACTCCCTCACTCGTTCCGGCGGCAGAGAAGTTCTCGATCGACACGTCCTGAATTTGCGCCGGAGCTGATTGCTGAGCTGGCTGCGACTGCGAAGATGCAAACAATTTGGCGACACCCGCAGTGCCTGCCAGCGCTGCTATCCCCGCGGCCAAAAATCGCCGTCGACCCGACTTCGTTTCTTTGGATGCCATGGTCCTGCCCTCATCCGAAGGTAAATGCATAGGCTTGAACATCGTTGTCCAAGAACTCGATCGAAAAAACATGCGTGCGCAGGTCGCCGGACTGCCGGATCAACTGGTAGAGACGCTGGTCTTTGATGACGCCGACGCCGTTCGCATCCGTATCCGCACCATGATTGAGACCCGGCGCGGCCCCATCAAGTTGCACCCGAAAGCGAACCCGCTTCCCTGCCGAGCCGGGACCGAGCACGAGGTGAAGATCCCGCGCGGAAAATTCATACACGATTCTTCCCGGTGCGTTTTCCAGCACGGCCTTCTCGGGATCGACCGTCCACGTCCCTCCCAAAGCCCATTGATTCACGTCCAGTCTGGGCGGAACCACATAAGCATGCGCGTGGTCTTGCAGGAAGCCTCCCGGTGAACCGAAGCTTTGTGCACGCCGATAGCCGATGTACGTCTCCGGCGACCGATCATGCGCCAAGTCGGCCGCTGCCTCGACACCAACGGCGGTAGCGGATTGCACTCCCGCCGGCGGTAGATTCGTGTATCCGGCTTCAGTCAACAATTGCCGGATGATCTGCTCCGATTCCTCATAATTGCCCTCGCCGAAATGATGGCTGCGGATCCGCCCGGTTGAATCAATGAAATAATGGGCCGGCCAGAATTGGTTATCGAATCCCTTCCAGATCGCGAAGCGATCATCGAGCGCCACTGGGTACGTGATCCCGAAATCGCTGACGGCCCGACGTACGTTGTCGAGATTCTTCTCGAATGCAAACTCGGGCGCGTGTACGCCGATGACGACGAGGCCGTAATCCCTATATTTTTCGTACCATCCCTTCACATACGGCAATGCGCGTAAGCAGTTGATACATGAATACGTCCAGAAATCGATTAAAACGACTTTGTCGCGCAATGCGCCGCGCGTCAGCGCGGGCGAATTCAACCATGCGGTGGCGCCGCTGAGCGAGGGAATCTCGCCCTCGATTGGTAGCCCTCCCGCGGGTTCGGAAGCTCTCATCATGGTGTTATCGCCCGCCATGCGACCGTTCTCTGGAGCGGCATCCGGCGTGACTTTATCGATCAGCGATTGCTCCAATCGATTCGTGCCCGCGAGTGACAAACGCGTGAGCACCGTGCTGTCCCAACCCAGAACAATGGCCGCGACGGCGAACAATACGGCGACGCCGAGAGCCCGTCGGACCCATTCACCCGCACCGAGAGATTTCTTCAACGCGGCAAATACGCGTCCACCGGCTAGAATCGCCACGGCCAGCGAAGTGGCTGCGCCCGCCGCATACGCAAATAACAACAGCGTTGTGCGGGCGTTGGGTCCCGAAATCGCTGCACCGGTCAGCACCAGGCCCAGAATCGGTCCCGCGCAAGGCGCCCATAACAAGCCCGTCGCTACGCCGAGCAGCAGCGAAGGCACCAGTCCCACATTGACGTTCCCTGCATCATGCGGCGGTATCAATCGATTTCCCAACGCAACGAAGGGGCGTGCCAATCGATCCGCCAATGCTCTGGACAGCAAGGTCGCGGCGAATCCCGTCAGGAGCACCAACGCAAAGACTCGGCCGTACTGGTTTACGCGTACCGCCCAAGCACCGCCCACGGCCGCGAGTGAGGCGATGCCTGCAAACGTAACCGCCATTCCGATCAATAGCGGCAGTCCGCTCGTCAGGAATTTTTGCTCTGACCGCGCAAAGACGAACGGCAAGACCGGCAAGATACAAGGGCTGAGGATCGTCAACACACCGCCGAGAAACACCAACAGTACTAAAATCATGGTTTCAAATCTTCCAGGAAGACGTTCTTCGCACTCGCCGACGTCGACTACGCGACCTGAATCAGGGTCCCGCGCAGCATCGATTGGTTGAGCTTCTGTACGTAAGACCGGCGTAATGCGAGTTTAATTTCAACAGGGGCTATTTTCAGCATGATATTCCGGAAAAAGTATAAGCTCGGCGAACCGAGCAGGAGACTCTGATGAATGCCTCGACTCCCGTTACGCAGACGTTGCCGGTCATTGAGCTCCCGTTGCCGGCGAACGGGTGCGATACCTCCTTATTCGCCGCTCTTGAACGGCGCAAGACCACGCGGGAAATCAGTGCAACGCCGCTGCCCATGGAACTCCTGTCGAACCTCCTGTGGGCCGCCTGCGGAGTAAATCGAAAGACAGGCCCATTTGGAGTCCCCGGAAGGACTGCCGCTTCGGCCAGCAACTCGCAGGAAATCGACCTCTATGTCGCGGTCAAGGAAGGCGTTTATTTGTACGACGCGGTCAACAACCGCTTGAGCCCCATCGTCGCAGGCGATCTGCGCGGCGCAGCCCTGACCCCCGGTCAGCGAGGTGTCGATGCACGGGCGCCTGTGCAACTGATCTTCGTCGTTGACCTTCACCGACTCACCCACACGGCAGGCTTTCAGGAACCGGGCTTGCAGGATCCTGAAGTTCAGAAGTCGTACTACTACGTCGACACCGGCATTATTGCCGGTAACGTGTATCTGTTCGCCGCGGCACAGGGACTGGCGGCATGGTTTCACAACTGCGACAAGACCAGCCTCGGGCAGCGCCTTGAATTGCGGCCGGAACAGCGGGTGCTGTTCGCTCAGTCGGTCGGATATCCCGCACCGCTTTGAAGCCATGTTGTTGCGTCAGCTCGAATACCTGGTGGTGCTTGCGCGCGAACGGCACTTCGCGCGGGCTGCCGACGCATGCTGCGTCTCCCAGCCCGCGCTGTCTGCGGGCATACAGCAACTCGAGAAGGAACTCGGTATTCCGCTGTTCCTGCGCGGTAAGCGCTTTCAGGGACTAACCTCTGAGGGCGAACGTATTTTGCAGTGGGCCCGCGAAACTCTGGCCGCCAGTGAAGGCTTGCGCCAAGAAGCCGCCCTGGCGCACAAAGGCCTGACCGGCACGTTGAGATTGGGCGCCATTCCGACGACGATGCCGATCGTGTCGCTGCTGACCGGCCCGTACCGGGCGGCTCATCCGCAGATTCATCAGACGATCTCCTCATTGAACCACACGGAAATACTGCGAAGACTGAATGACTTCGAATTGGATCTCGGATTGACATACCTGGATGATCAACCGCTGCGGGGCTTTCGGGCCATGCCGCTTTATCGCGAACGGTACCTGCTCATCGCGAGGGATTCTGCTTCGATCTGCGGATTGGCGGCAATCGGTTGGGAGGCCGCCGCTGAACTCCCTCTGTGTCTCCTCAATCGGAGCATGCATAACCGGCTCATCATCGACGCGGCGTTCCAGCGCGCCAACGCCAATCCCTTGGTCGCCGTCGAAGCCGATTCAGTGTTCGCGCTGTATTCCCACGTCCGCAGCGCGCAACTTTTCAGCATCATTCCGCACAGCATGCTCTGCGTTTTCGAAATGCGCGGCGACTTGACCGCAATTCCCCTGACGCCCGAACTGCATCGCGGGATAGGTCTCATCGCATTAGACCATGATCCGATCTCGCCGCTGGTCGCCGCGGCTTGGAAAATCACCCCGACACTGAACCTCGAACAACAATTCGCCCGTGTGATAGGCGCCGCCGGTCAAACGATCCATCCAAACGACTAGGCCCCGCGGGTCCGCTGCGGAAGTTGGCGGGGTCGGCGCGCCTACGGCTTCTGGTTGGGCGGCCGAGGCTCCTTGCGATTATCAGGCTTAGTCTGACTTTCCTGCTGCCGCCGTTGTTCTTGCTGTTTCTCTAGCAGCTGCTGCTGCTCCTGGGCATGTCGCTCCGCCAACTGTTGGGTTTGCAACTGGTGCTGCTGCTCGAGCTGCTGTTTTCTCGCTTCGTCTGCTTGTTGTTTTGCCAATTGCTCATGCTCGAGTTCCTGCTGCTGCTGAACCTTCTGTCGCTCCGCATCTTGCTGAGCACGCTGCTGCTGCTGCTCTTGCAGATGTTGACGTTCGAGAGCCGAGTTTGCGGCGCTGGGTGAAGCGGGCTTCGGCGCCACGGGAATCTCGTTCGCATGCACTGCGGCGGGCGCCGGGCGATTGACTTCCGGGGTCGCGACCGGCGGCCGACCCAGCGGCGGCCGTTCCACTCTCGGTGGCTCGTTTTCCGACGTCACGGGCCGCGCAGCCGGTCGCGCTTTGACCGGTGTGGCGGGAGGCGCGATTTTGACGGCAGCGATGCGCGGCGCTGCACCCGCTTGAATACTTTTGACCTCGGCGGCCGACAGCGGTTTTCCGCCATTGTTGCGAAGCGCTTCCTGGCGCCGCTCGAAGGTAGGCGGCGGCGGCGGCGGCGCAGTCCGAGCAACGACGGCGCGCGTCTGCACTGCCGCCGGCGGTCTTGCTGCCGCCACGCGAGTGCCGCCGAGAACCGCCTGCTTCGCCGGAACGCTGGCGGGCGCCATGGCCTGCACCGGTGCGCCGGCGATGGCATGCGCATCGATCTTTATTAGGTTTCTCGACACCGGCTGCGCCGTCGTAAACGCTTGCGACGTGGTGGCCGCGACAGCGCCCGGCACGCTGCGATTGACGTAGGTCACGTTCGGGACATTCACCGTCTTATTGTTGATGATTGTCGTGTTGTAAATGTTATTGATGACCGTCGTATTGACCGTCGTGTTCGAGACGTTGATCTGATTGACGTAGTTGCGGCTCACGGGATAGGAAGGCACGTAGACCTCCCGCGGACCGAGTGCAAACCAGGCGATACCCGCGCCGACCCCAACCCAAGCGACGAGTGCAGGTGCGTAAATGGGCCGAACGTACGCCACTCCTTCCACGCGTGGCGGAGACGGCACCCATCCCCAGGCCCCGCCGACGTAAATCCACCGGCCGTAATGAAACGGCGCAAATCCCCAGGGTTGATCATCCACCCAGGTGTATCCCCAGGGTGCAATGTACGCCCAATGCCCATTGTGATACGGAGCCCAGCCGCCCTCGACCCGGCGAGGAAACCACACGTAGCCGTAATCGGGCGTCGGAGCCCACGACCCCTGGTCATCCAGGTCCTCGTAGCCGACGATATCGGGAGATACGTAGGGAGCGGAGCCCGAGTTCGCCCAGCGGCTGTCGCGGCCGGAACTCCACGCGTCAAACGGGTCTTGCACAGGGCCATAGGATTGCGCATCCTCCGCCAACTCGTCGGTACCCGAGAAAACGTCATATTCGTTCGCATACACGGGATAAGCGTGTCCGCCGCCCGTGACTTCGCCTTGACCGCTGCGCACGCCGATCGCCGTGTTTCCCGAGTCATCGACCGTGAGCCGATAGAGGCCGGGCCTCAGGATCGAGAAGGCCAGGTTCGGCGTATCAATTTCAAAAGTCTCGCTGTCATCGAGACGGCGGACGCGGACCAGCAAGGTGCCGGCCGAAAGCTGGATTTGCGTGATGTGATCGCCGAGATTCAAGAAGGACACCGCGGTATTGCTCGCGAGCCGCAGCAGCGAGCCATCCAATTGCAGTTCCAGACGGCCGTCCCGATCCGACCAGAGTTTATCGCCGGTGGTCAGCGGGCGATTGAGCGGCGCCGCGACCCAGTCGTCCGTGCCCCCTGGCTGGAAGGAGACCGCGCCCTCGACATAGGCGAGACGTGCGACCCGAGTCGGCGGATCGTCTTCGTCGGCGGCAGCAAGTGCCGGCATGAAGACGGCGAAGCCGAGCAAGAGGCCGAGCAGGCCGGCGAATGAGGGCATATGTTTGGTCATCATTGAGGCATTTTCCCCTGATTGATGCGGGGGCGCCAGGCAACCGTCAAGGCGCATCAGGCCATGGCGCCTTCAGCGCACCGGGTCTCGTTTGCTCCATACGCGTTTTTCGCGTTGCATTACGGGAATTACCAATCGGCGAGCGCTTGCCGCCATCTCGACGGGTCACCTGACGAATTTGTCGCTCCGGTTCGAGTTTCCCGGCGTTCGCCACGCCCAGTTGAATTTTCTCGAGTCGCCAAGCTGCCTCAACGTCGTTACCCCGTGAACAGGCCTCGCGGATCAATCCCAACTCGCCGTGCATCCAGCGGGCCGACTGCACGTCACCGGCGGATAGCGAGTAAACCAACTGTTCGGTTGCGTGGATGGATATCGTCAGCGACGGATCGCAGCTCTGCGCCTCTGCATCCGTCGAAATCCCCAGCCCACAGGCCAACCCAATGGCCACGTGGATCGCCAAAGCCAGCGGATCTAAACCGCTTTTTCCAACCGTCCGAGCTTTGATCACGGCTATTCTCATCACATCGCCGCGCTATCGGCCTCGCCGGTTCGAATGCGCAGCGTGCGCAGAATGTCCGTGACGAAAATCTTACCATCGCCTGTTTTGCCGGTCTTCGCCGCGCCGATTATCGCCTCTAGCACCTGATCGACGAACTCATCTTTGACGGCGACCTCGATTCGCACCTTGGGCACGAATTCGACGGTGTACTCGGCCTCACGATACAACTCGGTATGTCCGCGCTGGCGGCCGAAGCCCTTCACCTCGGTCACCGTCATGCCGGACACACCGATTTCCGAGACGGCGGCGCGCACGTCATCGAGCTTGAAAGGTCTGATAATTGCAATGATCATTTTCATTCCATTCTCCCCCGCGCAATCGCTGCGCTTAAGCCCTACCCGCCTTGCCTTGCTTCACTCCCGCAGGAAGCGGCCAGCACCTTCACAAGGCGGCGCTGTCCGTCTCGCCGGTTCGAATTCGCAACACGCGCAGAATATCGCTGACGAAAATCTTGCCGTCGCCAATTTTGCCGGTCTTCGCCGCGGCGCTGATGGCGTCGAGCGCTTGATCGACGAGTTCGTTTCTCACCGCCACTTCGATGCGCACCTTCGGCACGAAATCGACAGTGTACTCGGCGCCGCGATACAACTCGGTATGCCCGCGCTGGCGGCCGAAACCTTTGACTTCGGTGACCGTCATGCCGGATACCCCGATTTCCGAGAGAGCCGAACGCACGTCGTCCAGCTTGAAGGGTTTAATGATCGCAGTGATCAATTTCATTCCATTCTCCAAGACTTAGTTTAGCCCTACGACACAATTGTTGGTTTGCTTCAATGCAGACGATTTGAACCTACCGATACGCTACGACTATTAAACTTGAACTCGCATTAAGCTGCCGATGATACTGTCGACCGTCCCGCCGATATTGGATTACGCACAATGTCAATGCTCACGAGCCAACCCAGGCACCGCGATGGAACCGCCCACCGCCTGGAACAATGCCGCCGTATCCAGATACCGATTGATTCGTGTTTGAGTCAGGGAAATTATCGCCTGCTGATAGTTCTGCTCAGCGGTGACGAGGGCGAGATAACTGACGGATCCTAGCTCGAGTTGGTGTGTTGCGACATCGAGACTCTTCTTCGCCGCCGTTTCGGCACGCGACGCCGCGACGATCGCCGCAGCGTCGGTGTCCAGAGCATGCAACGCATCGGCTACGTTCTGAAACGCCGTCAGTACGGCGGATTGGTAGAGCGCTCCTGCTTGATCCAGTGCGGCATCAGCGGCGCGTTTGCGGTGGATGAGCGTGCCGCCCTCAAATAGCGTCTGGGTCGCGTTCGCGCCGATACTCCAGAATCCGGTACCCGGTTTAAACAGATTGGACAATAGCGTCGCCGTGCTGCCGATGTCCCCTGTAATGGTCAACTGCGGCAGCAAATTGGCGATGGTCACGCCGACTTGCGCCGTCGCCGCATGCAGCTGTGCTTCGGCCGCGCGTACATCAGGTCGGCGCTCGACCAGTTGCGATGGGATACCGAGCGGCAACTCGGTCGGCAGATTAAGCGCGCTCAGCTCGAAGCGCACGGGCGACAGATCAGCGGGCAACTGTCCGCTCAATACCGCCAATAGATCGTGCGTTTGCCGTAGCTGCCGGTCCAACGGAGGCAACGACGCTTCCAATTGCGCAAGCGCCACCTCCTGCGCGTAGACGTCCACCTCGGCCACTGACCCAAGCTCCAGGGCGCGCCGCAACACCGCGAGCGAATCGCGTTCCAGCGTGATTACCTGCAGTGTGGTTGCGATTTCTTCCCGTAAGCCCGCCTCTTGAATCGCCGCAGTGACCACGTTCGCCGTCAATGTCAGATAGGTTGCGTCGAGTTGGTAACGGCTTGCCTCCGCTTGTGCAGCCAGTGATTCGACCGCGCGCCTATTTGCCCCAAAAATGTCCGGTACATAGGTCACGGTGACTTGCGGAGTGTATAAATTATAGAGCGCCGTTCCCGAAGTCAGGTTTGGCGACAGTACGCCCACCGCATCACGTTCACGGCTGGCGGCGAAATTGCCCTGCACATTTGGAAAGTAAATTCCGCGCTGAGCGGCCGTATTTTCCAGCGCCTGTCGCAGCGCCGCTTGCGCGGCTCGGACGCTCGGATTGGCATGCAAGGCCTCACCGACGAGCGCATCGAGCTCCGTTGAGCCATAAAGCTTCCACCAGTCTCGAGGCACGTCCTGTCCGAGCAGAAATTGCTGTGCGGCGCCGCCTGACGTGTCCGCCGATGCGGTCCTTTCTGGCAACTCTTGAGTCGTATACCGCTGGATTTTCGGCGGCTCGGGACGATGGAAATTCGGGCCGACGCATGCGTATAGGCAAGTCGTGGACAACAGAAAAACGGGCAAGCCGTCCGTGCGCTTCATCCGGTGACGTCCCGCAGCTCTTCGGGTTGTAATTCGAGCGTCTTGGAAAATTGCAAGATCAAAACCGGCAATACGAGCAAGATCAGCACCGGTGCAAGCAGCATACCGCCGACGACGACCAGCGCAAGCGGACGTTGTACTTGTGAGCCGATACCGGTAGATACTGCTGCCGGGACCAGACCGACGCACGCCACGATACACGTCATGACTACCGGCCGAAGTTGCGTTCTGCAGGTTTGCAGCATCGCATCCGCGCGATCGAGACCGGATTCCAGACCCAAATTGTAGTAGGACAAGACGAGAATCCCGTCCATCGCCGCGATACCAAAGAGCGCGACAAAACCTATCGCCGAGGACACGCTGAAGGCGGTACCGGTGACCCAAAGTGCGAAAATTCCGCCCAAAAGAGCCATCGGAATCACGCTCGCAGCAAGCAGCGCGTCCCGCAAACTGCCAAATTTCAGGTATAGCAACAGCACGATGAGCGCGATCGCCAGGGGGACGACCACGCTCAGGCGGGAAATGGCGTCCTGCAAATTGCCGAATTCGCCGACCCATTCGAGCCGGTAGCCGCCGGGCATCAACACTTGGGATTCCACCGCATGCTGCGCCTCGAGCACCGCGCCGCCCAGGTCACGGCCCCGCACGCTGAACTTGATCGGTACGTAACGCTGTTGTTGCTCTCGGAAGATGAAGCCAGCGCCGGAAACGAGCCGCACGTCGGCGACGTCCTCCAGCGGCACTTGAATCACGCCATTGCCGTCGCTCGCCGGCGCTGTGACGGGAATGTGCCTGATCGCATCCAAATTTTGGCGATACGGCACGGCTAAGCGCACCATCATCGGAAAATGACGATCGCTAGTACCCTCGTATAAGTCTCCGGCGCTTTGACCTCCTATCGCGGTTTGTACCACGGCATTGATATCGCCCGGGGCGAGACCATAGCGCGCGGCGCGTACGCGGTCGACATCAATGCGGATCGTGGGTTGCCCGAGAGAGCGCAGAACCGCAAGGTCCGTTATACCGGGAACCCTGCCGAGCACTGCGGCGATTCTATTGGCTGTCTTCTCCAGCGTCTCGAGATCGTTACCATAAACCTTGACGGAATTCTCGCCTTTGACCCCGGACGCCGCCTCCTCGACGTTGTCTTCGATATATTGCGAGAAATTGAAATCCACACCGGGAAATTTCTGTTCCAGGTCATCAGTCATGCTCTTTGTGAGCTTCTCTTTATCGATGCCGGCCGGCCAAGTATCGAAGGGTTTCAAGGGCACGAAGAATTCGGCGTTGAAGAATCCGGTCGCATCGGTTCCATCATCGGGTCGGCCGTGTTGTGACACGATGCTCTCGACCTCCGGATAACTCTTGATGAGTATCCGCATGCGATCTACATAGCTATCACTGGCTTCCAGAGAGATCGATTGCGGAAATGTCGCGCGAATCCATAGGTTGCCCTCTTCGAGTTTGGGTAGAAACTCCAGCCCCAAGGAGCGCATCGCGAAAATCGCCAGAAGGCCGATCAGACCGACACCCGCGAACGTGATGATGCGGTTCGCAAGTACGAACTCGAGGGCAGGTTCGTAAGCACGCCGCAACACACGAACGATGAGAGTCTCTCGTTCCTTGACGTCATGGGGGAAGAAAATCAAACTCAAGGCGGGCGCGACCGTGAATGTCGCAATCAAGCCGCCCGCGATTGCGTACGCGTAAGTTTTCGCCATTGGACCAAAAATATGGCCCTCGATGCCTGACAGCGTGAAGAGCGGTACAAACCCCGCGATAATGATCGCGGCGGCGAAGAATATCGACTGACTCACTTCGGCGGCGCCAATTGACACTGTGCCCATTTTTCCGCGGAACCCGCTTGGTGGCCGCATGCGATCCAGCGTACTGGGCCCCGTACCCAGGTGCGCCGATGCCTCGGTGAGATGCCTAAAAATGTTCTCTACCATGATCACAGTGGCGTCGACGACGAGTCCGAAATCGATGGCGCCCACCGACAACAGATTTGCCGACTCCCCGCGCAGCACCATCAACCCGATCGCGAATGAGAGGGCAAACGGGATGGTCAATGCGACGATCACGGCACTGCGCAGATTGCCGAGAAAAGCCCATTGCAACAGGAAGATCAGGACGACACCTTCGACCATGTTGTGCAACACGGTGTGGGTGGTAATGTGGATCAAATCGCTGCGATCATATATCCGCTCGATGCGCACTCCGGGCGGCAATATGCCGGTCTTGTTGACAAAGTCCACTTCGGCTTCGACGCGCTTGATCGTTGGGACACTCTTCGCGCCGCGGCGCATTAGCACGATGCCCTGGACGATTTCGCCGGAGTCGTTGAGCCCGGCGACGCCAAGCCGCGGAAGGTTGCCGATCGTCACAGTCGCCACGTCGCCCAGTACTACCGGAGCTCCCTGGTTGTTCGTGATCAGCGTGCGGCGGATTTCCTCGGCGGAATGTATCAGTCCCACGCCGCGTACAACCGCGGACTGCGCGCCGAAGTTCACGGTTTGACCGCCGACATTGATGTTTGCGTTGCCGAGGGCCGCCAAGATCTGCGGGATCGACAAGCCATATCCGATGAGTTTGCGTTGATCGATGGCGATGTCGTAGGTCTTGGTCTTACCGCCCCAACCGGTCACGTCGATGACTCCCGGCACCGCCTTGAAGCGGCGTTCCAAAACCCAATCCTCGAGCGTCTTCAAATCGGTGACCGAATAATTCGCCGGGCCCACGACGCGGTATCGGTAGATTTCGCCGATCGGGCTGGTTGGCGAAATCTGCGGTTGCGCGCCGTTCGGCAGCGGCCCGAGTTGCGACAGCCGATTGATCACCCATTGCTCGGCCTGCTGATAGGTGAAGTCGTACGTAAACTGGACCTTGACGTCCGAGAGTCCGAACAGCGATATGGTGCGAATTGCCTGCAGGTTCGGAATGCCGGCCATCTGGATTTCGAGCGGAATCGTGATGTAGCGTTCGATTTCCTCGGCCGACTGGCCGGTGCTCTGCGTGACGACATCAACCAGCGGCGGCACCGGATCCGGATATGCCTCGATGTTCAACGACAGAAATCCGGCGACACCGGCCATCAGCATCATCACCAATAGCACCACGATCAAGACGCGCTGGCGCAGCGCGAAGCTGATGATAGCGTTCATGAAGACGCAGGCGCCGCCACTTGATCGATGAAGAGACTGCCCTTGGTCACGATGCGTTCGCCGGGCTTCAATCCCTCCAATACTTCGACCATCCCGGCATTTCTTCGGCCCGCGCGTACCATGCGATAGGAAATCAACCCCTCCCCTTGCACGACCCAGACATGGGCGGTATCTCCTTCGTAGACGAGGGCCGCTTCTGGTACGGCCGGCGCTTGCGTGGCGTCGCTCGTCAGAATGCGAAAATTGGCGAACATTTCGGGCTTGAGCGCTCCATCGCGATTGTCGATTTCCGCCCGCACCGGCACGCGATGAGTCACCGAATCCACGATCGCGGCCACATAGGTAACGCGCGCCGCGAAGGTCCTCTGCGAATATGCGAGGACGCGCACCTCGACCGGTTGACCGATGTGCACCAAAGGCGAATCACCTTCGCGAACATTGGCGAGCAGCCAAACGCTCGAGGGATCGGCGATCGTGAACACCGGCGTACCGCTCCCTGATTGCACAAATTGCCCGGGCCCGACTTGACGATCCACGACCACGCCGGCGATCGGCGATGTAATTGTGGCGATGGCGTTGATGGACTTCGCCTTCTCGAGCCCGTCGATCTCGGCGTCGGACTTGTCCAATATACGCAGCCGATTTCGCACGGACTGTAGAGAAGCTTCCGCACTCGCCAGATCCGCCTGAGACTGCTGCCAATCTTGCAAGCTGCCGCCCTTAGCGTCGTAAAGCGCGCGCTTACGCGCCTCATTGATTCGGGCAAGCTTGACTTGAGCAGCGGCTGTGCTGAGATCGCTCTGCACTTGGACGAACTCGGACGCTGCCAGCGTGGCCAGTGGAGTACCCGATTTTACGACGTCGCCGAGGCCCGCGATGACTCGTGTGACGCGACCGGAATAGGGCGAGTAGACCGGGGTCGCCCGATTCGCGTTGACTGCGATCTTGCCCTCTGTCGACTCCTCGCTGACGAAGCTGTACAGCGCCACCGGCTCGATCGTAAAAGTTTTGATTTGCTGAGCCGTGGCGCGAAAGGTACCGGGAGGCGAAGACGGACCTTGGTCACCAGACGCCTCTGGCTTGGCGAAAAATTTCCCGCCTAGCCAACAAGCCACAATAACCCCGATTACGACCACGGCCGCGGCACCAGCAAGTTGGAATTGGCGTTTCCTTGACCACGCGCGCTTATTGATAATCTCTTTGCCGCTCGGAGAATGGCCGGGCTTGGGGGTCACTTCAGTCATTCAATATCCCGTTCAACGTGTCAAGCACGTGGTGAGTGAGCTCGCGTTGCCGCGTGCATTTGCCGGCACGGCCGATCCCTACCGGTCGGACTCAGATGCTCTCTGAGCCGACCGAAGGGAAGGATATTGCTAGAACTTGACCAATACGCCGGCGCCCCAGATGACTTCGCGCGTGCGCAGATCCGGATACCAGTCACCCGCGCTGCACTGACCGGTGGCATTGGGACCACCACCCACACAGCTTCCCGG
>Ga0209517_10005293_pt1 | contig 16492 bp, 13 predicted proteins | sample PeaSoiMetSII2010_FD_187695 | JGI IMG/M metagenome (GOLD analysis project Ga0209517, IMG submission 187695) | Peat soil microbial communities from Weissenstadt, Germany - SII-2010 (SPAdes) (version 2) | ecosystem: Environmental > Terrestrial > Soil > Wetlands > Peat | place: Germany...
AGTTTCTTGGGAGCGACATTGTTGTTGCTCGCGTTATGGCTGTCGGGCGTGGCATTGTTTTTGGGTGTGTCCTGGTTCGAAATCATGGACAAGCTGGGCGCCTGGGTTTTGCACGGCATCGACTGGGCGATCACCCAGGTCGAGCAGCGCCGTGAGCTGGCAACGGGAAAGGAGCGCAAACAGGCACGCCAAGGCGTGGTGCGCGAGGAGCAGAAAAAAGTCGCGAGTCGGCCGCCGCCGCGTATCGAACCGGTCGCTCCCATGCCCGAAAAGAGCGGGCGCATCGAACGCGAGCGCCAGGTGCCGTTGTTCGATGCGCCCAAATCCAGCGAATTGCCGGCGTTGTCCTTGTTGGACGAACCGGGTCCGCGCGAGCAATCGTATTCCGACGAGGCGCTGGAGGCGATGTCCCGATTGGTGGAGATCAAGCTGCGGGATTTCGGTGTGGAAGCGGAGGTAGTGGCGGTCCAGCCGGGTCCGGTGATCACTCGTTTTGAGCTGCGGCCTGCACCCGGTGTCAAAGTCAGTCAGATCAGCAACCTGGCGAAGGATCTGGCGCGTGCGCTGTCCGCCATCTCCGTCCGGGTCGTGGAGATCATTCCGGGCAAGTCAGTGATTGGCCTGGAAATACCGAACGAGAAGCGTGAAATCGTGACGCTCGGCGAGATCATCAAATCGAAACCGTATGACGACGTGACCTCGCCGCTTGCTTTGGCGCTGGGTAAGGACATCGGCGGCGTGCCGGTGGTCGCGGATTTGGCGCGAATGCCGCATTTGTTGATCGCCGGCACGACCGGATCCGGCAAGTCGGTCGGCATCAATGCGATGGTGTTGAGTCTCGTATACAAGGCTACGCCCGAGCACGTGCGCATGATCATGATCGATCCGAAGATGCTGGAGCTGTCCGTCTACGAGGGCATTCCGCATCTCCTGTCGCCGGTGGTGACGGATATGAAACAGGCGGCGAATGCGCTGCGCTGGTGCGTCGCGGAGATGGAGCGGCGCTACCAGCTCATGTCGATGCTGGGTGTTCGCAATATTGGCGGCTTCAATCGGAAGGTCAAGGATGCGGCGGACGACGGCAAGCCCATCAAAGACCCGATTCGAATGCAGAAGATTGCGCAAGGCGTGCCGGGCATCGTCGTGGAGGATGTGGAGGATCTGACTGCGCTGCCGTTCATCGTGGTCATCATCGACGAGCTGGCGGATCTCATGATGATCGTCGGCAAGAAGGTCGAGGAATTGATCGCGCGCCTGGCTCAGAAAGCGCGAGCTGCGGGCATCCATCTGATCCTCGCGACGCAGCGCCCATCGGTGGACGTGATCACCGGCCTCATCAAGGCGAACATTCCCACCCGCATTGCGTTCCAAGTCTCGGCCAAGGTCGATTCGCGCACCATTCTCGATCAAAGCGGCGCCGAGTCGCTCTTGGGCCATGGCGACATGTTGTACCTGCCGCCGGGGACATCCATCCCCACGCGCGTGCACGGCGCGTTCGTGTCCGACCAAGAGGTGCATCGCGTGGTGGCGGGGCTCAAGGCTGCTGCGCCGCCGGTTTACATCGATGAAATCCTGGAAGGTCCGCGCAATCCCGTTCCCGGATTTCCATCCGACGACGAGGAGGGCGAGGGTGAAGCGGTTGATGCCGAAGCGGATCCGCTCTACGACGAGGCGGTGCGCATCGTCACCGAAACGCGGAAGGCGTCGATCTCGGGTGTGCAGCGCCGTCTGAAGATCGGTTACAACCGGGCGGCCCGATTGGTCGAGGCCATGGAGGCCGCCGGCTTGGTCGGCCCGTTGCAATCGAACGGCGCCCGCGAGATTTTCGGCGCAGCGCCGCCCCAGGAGTAGATGCTTTGATTATTCACACGATGAAGGCGGCCGCGCTGTCTCTGGGTCTTTTCCTGGGATTGAACGGTATCTGTTGCGCGACGGCGGCGGCGGACGTCGAGAAGTACCTGGCCGGGCTCGCGACATGGTCCGCCGATTTCACGCAAACCATAGATGATAGCAGCGGCAAGGTACTGCGTAGCGCAGCCGGAAAACTGTATCTGCAACGGCCGGGAAAATTTCGCTGGGATTACACGGAGCCGTCCGAGCAGTTGGTTCTGGCCGACGGTAAGCAGATCTGGTTCTACGACAAGGACCTCGCTCAAGCCAACGTACGCGACATGGACAGCACCTTGGCGAGTACCCCGGCGAGTTTATTGTCGGGGGGCGGCTCGGTGAGCAGCCAGTTCGACATCAAGGCACTCCCGTCCTCCGGCGGGTTGGAGTGGTTTCAGCTCATACCCAAGCATTTGGACACGGATTTCCAACTCGTGCGCATCGGTTTCGACAAGGGTGAACTGGCGTCCATGTTCCTTGCGGACAAAATCGGTCAGGTGACGCAGTTGACCTTCACCCATCCCTCGCGCAATGCCAAATTTCCGGCGGACTTGTTTTCGTTCACGCCGCCGCCGGGAGTCGACGTGATCGGGCGACAGGCTCCTCAGTGAGCTCGGGCGGCGACGGCACGTACCGACCGCTCGCCGATCGGCTGCGGCCGCAATCGCTCGATGAGTACGTGGGGCAATCTCATTTGCTGGGCGCCGGTGCGCCGCTGCGCCGCGCCCTCACGTCCGGCCGGCCTCACTCGATGATTCTCTGGGGACCGCCCGGGACCGGTAAGACCACGCTTGCGCGCTTGGTGGCGCACGGCGCTCGGGCCGAATTCATCGCGCTCTCGGCGGTGCTCGCAGGGATCAAAGACATTCGAGCCGTCGTCGAGCAGGCCCGCGGGCTGCGGGGCACCCGCGACACCGTCTTGTTCCTCGACGAAGTACACCGTTTCAACAAGGCGCAACAGGACACCTTCCTGCCGTACGTCGAAGACGGCACGTTGATTTTCGTCGGCGCCACCACGGAAAATCCTTCGTTCGAAGTGAACAATGCGTTGTTGTCGCGGGCGCGGGTCTACGTCTTGAAATCGCTGACGGCGGAGGATCTGGATAAGTTGCTCGATCGCGCGCTGCGCGACGAGGAACGCGGACTGGGGCGCTTGAAGCTGCAAATCGACCCCGGCGCGCGCGAGTTGCTGCTGGCCGCGGCCGACGGGGATGCGCGCCGCATGCTCAATTTGCTGGAAACCGCCGCGGACTTGAGTGTACCGGAAGGTGCGGGCCGGCGCCTCGATGTGGACACCGCGCGCGCGATCATCGGCAGCACCTACGTGCGGTTCGACAAGGGCGGCGAGAATTTCTACGATCAGATTTCTGCGCTGCACAAATCGGTTCGCGGCAGCGATCCTGATGCGGCGCTGTATTGGTTGTGCCGAATGCTGGCCGGTGGTTGCGATCCGCTGTATGTCGCGCGCCGCGCCTTGCGGATGGCGAGCGAAGATATCGGCAATGCCGATCCGCGCGCGTTGACACTGGCTTTGGAGGCATGTGCGGTCTACGAGCGCCTAGGGTCGCCCGAAGGCGAACTCGCGATCGCGCAGGCCATCGTCTTCATGGCGTGCGCCGCGAAGAGCAACGCCGTTTACACCGCGTACAACGCCGCGACCGCGGATGCAGCGAGCTTTGGGTCGCTCGAAGTGCCGCTGCACTTGCGCAATGCCCCGACACGTCTGATGAAGGAGATCGGCTACGGCAAAGGCTATCGCTATGCCCACGACGAGCCGGGCGCGTACGCCGCCGGCGAGCGGTACCTTCCCGACGCGATGCCGGACCGCCGATACTATGTGCCCGCACCGCGCGGTTTGGAAATTAAAATTGGTGAGGCGCTCGAGGCGCGGCGTGCCCGCGACCGCAACCCGCACGGCGTCAAAGGTTCCTGATGCCGCGTCCCGCCGCCATTCCCACAGTACAGATCGACAACGAACAAGTGAAGGTGACCGAGTGGCGTTTCCCGCCCGGCGGGGAGACCGGCTGGCATCGCCATGCCATGTATTACGTGGTCGTCCCGCAAACCACGGGCGCGCTATTGTTGGAGACGCCTGACGGGCCGGTTACGAGCCAACTCACGGCGGGCATCTCTTATGCTCGGCCTGTCGGCGTCGAGCACAATGTGATCAATCCGGGCTCGACCGAGTTCGTCTTCGTCGAGATCGAACTGAAGTCATCGGGAGCGGCTCCGGCGACCTAACGCAGTAATGGAATGCGCGTCGAGCCTCGGCCTGAAGGCCGTGGCACGGCGCATTAGGATAATATCGGGCTTTGGTAATTCGAGGAATAACACCGTGCTCGATCCGAAGCTGCTGCGCAGCGATTTGCCCGGAGTGGCCGCCCAATTGGCGCGACGCGGCTTCGTGCTCGATGTCGCAGGTTTTTCCGCCCTCGAAGAGAAGCGCAAGGCCCTTCAGATCGAGGCGGATCGCTTGCGCGCCGAGCGCAACGCCGGCGCCAAAGCGGTGGGGCAGGCGAAGTCCAGGGGCCAGGACGTAGCACCTCTGCTTGCTCGAGGCGAGGCGTTGGGCGTTGAGTTGCAGGCAGTGGAGAGGCAACTCGAGGCGGTACAAGCGGAACTTTCAGCCGCGCAGCTGGGGTTGCCCAACCTCCTGCACGCGAGCGTGCCTGACGGCCGCGACGAGTCGGCGAATGTCGAAGTGCGCCGTTGGTGCGAGCCGCGAGCGTTCGACTTCGAACCGAAGGATCACGTGGCCATCGGTGAAAAAATGGGCATGGATTTTGAAGCGGCGGGGCGGATATCCGGCGCGCGGTTCGTCGTGATGACCGGAAACCTGGCGAGGCTCCATCGCGCTCTGATCCAGTTCATGCTCGACATGCATACAGCCAAGCACGGGTACCGCGAGGCCTATGTACCGTACATGGTTCATGCGACGGCGCTGGTAGGGACCGGACAGCTGCCCAAGTTCGAGCAAGACCTATTCACAGTGCGCGGCGACCCGGGTTTTTTTCTGATTCCCACGGCCGAGGTTCCGGTCACCAACCTCGTGCGTGATCAAATCATCGCACCGGAGATGCTGCCTTTGAAGTATGTGGCGCACACGCCATGCTTCAGGTCGGAAGCGGGAGCCGCGGGCAAGGACACGCGCGGCATGATTCGTCAGCATCAATTCGAGAAAGTGGAGCTGGTGCACATCGTGCGGCCCGATCAGTCGTATGCGGCGCTCGAGGAATTGACCGGCAACGCCGAAGCGGTCCTGCGGGCGCTCGAATTGCCCTACCGCGTCATTTCTCTGTGCTCGGGCGATGTCGGTTTCAGCAGTGCCAAAACCTATGATCTCGAGGTGTGGTTGCCTTCGCAGCAGCGCTATCGCGAAATCTCATCCTGCAGTAATTGTGAGTCGTTTCAGGCGCGACGCCTGCAAGCGCGATGGCGGAATCCGGCGACTGGCAAGCCCGAATTGGTGCACACCTTGAACGGCTCGGGCGTAGCGGTCGGGCGAGCCCTCGTAGCGATCCTTGAGAATTATCAAAACGCGGACGGTACGGTCACCGTACCGTCCGCGTTGGCACCCTACATGGGCGGAGCGGCCGCTCTGAGCCCGTAAGTGCGGCAGTAGCGCCGCGGGCGGCTGCAATTGGATTAGTTGCGGTTGCCCATCAGCAGGCGCAGCACATACCAGAACATCAGGGCAATCGATGCGAACAGCTGCATCGCAGCCGACACGTACCGATCTTCAGGGTAGAAGTTGATGATGTTCGACGTGTCGTACAGCACCGCAGCGCCTGCGAACCCAATCATCAACACCGAGAACCAGGTTCCGAGCTGGAAGCCGAAGACTGCGCCCCCGATGATGGCCACCAGTGCCAGCACGCCGCCCCACATCAGAATCGCGCGCAGGAAGGAAAAATCCTTGCGCGTGCGATGAGCGACGAACATGAGTCCGCCCGCTCCGAGAGCGGTGACCAGAACGGCGCTGTCGATGGTGCCCGGTGCCTTGGCGTCTGCAACGTAGAGCAGCGGAACGAATATGAGCGCTTCCGCGACTACGTACACCGCATAGGCAAAGTACTGCATCCCGATGGACGTGCTGGTTTGCGCGGTACGCGTCGCCAACCATCCGGTCAGCATGAAGGCGCCCAAGATCAACATCCAGTTGAAGCCGAACATGAACCGGGCGACCTGTTCGGCCATTCCCGATTCGAACAATCCCAGTTCCACCAAGATGAAGCCCAGGATGCCGGCGACTAGATGAGTGTAGGTACGAGTGATGAAGACGCTGCGGCTGTCGATTCCGCCCCGGGGAAATGCAGCGTTACTGGGGAAATTAGCCATGGTCACAAGTCCTCTGAAGGTCGTAAAATTCAAATCGATGGCAGCATTTTAGCATTCCCGGCCGGCGCGTGCCGAAACAGCCGGGTCGGACGTTATTTTGGGGTATTTCCCGGCGAATCAATATGGCGCGAGCTAAAATAGTGCACTTAAGCCGGTTCCGGGGCGGCGAGGAACGTGCGCCCGACACCGGTCACCCGGCCCTCACTCCGGCAGATTCGCTTGCCGCGCGTGGTCTTGCAACACGTATGGATATTGTAAGGTAAAATTAAAAAAGACGCGAAGGCCCTATTTTGACGTCTCGGAGAGGTGGCAGAGCGGTTGAATGCACCGGTCTTGAAAACCGGAGGCCCTTTACGGGGCTCGTGAGTTCGAATCTCACCCTCTCCGCCAGCAAGCTCGCTACCAACGGCAACCGACGCCCGACGCCCGACGCCCGACGCGAACGCTGAACGTGGCAATTGTGAGCGCTTCGTCACGAAATCGCCTTCTTGGCCTCAATGCGCGGGATTGCCGGCCGAACGGTGTCGATCGCGCCGCGAAATACGGCATCGATACCTCTGTCCGAACTGCCAGTCGATAAGAGAGCCCCGTCCGATTTAAGTGCCGCTTCGCGGCGGCACGCTTTCTTTCAGCTTGCGAGCGAGTACCGCCAAGAACTCCCGGCATTCCGATTCCGAGGCGGCCACTTCCAGGATTTCGCTCACCTGTTGAGTCGGGTGTTCGAGTTCCCACTCAATCTCCGCAACCAGCGCGATCATCTCCGCGGCCTTTCGATCACGCGCGAGCAATTCGGATATTGTTTGCGCCGCGTCGAGCGGCTGTGATTTGAACATGACTCCGTAGAGTGCCAAGCTGATCGGATGTCCCCATCGATACGTCAGGACCCCGCCGTTTCTCATGGCGTACTGCCGAAAACAAGATGGACATTCGAAGAACGCGACTTCTTGCGTTGATTCGGGAAGCACGCGAAGGACTGTTCCCGCACAGCGCAGGCATGAGACGATAGGAAAGGTGCGTGGTTGGCTCATCGGCGCTGATAGGTCTCCCGATTCGGCCGAATTCTTTCTTTCCCACCTTGCTACACAAAACTCGATGTCGTGGCGGCCAACGCCATAAACGTGATGTTCGTCACACTTCTGCGCCCGCTTATGTGAAATACGTGAAGTGCGCAACAGATTGCAAAGCCCCGCAACGCTAGGCTCACGGCCACTTTCCGGCTGTGTTTTCAGGCAACGTCCTACAACATGAACGGGATCATTCGGATCCCGGCGATGGCTTGACGCGGTCGGCCGCACCAAGAATCAATGACAAGGAATGGCGAACAATGAGCAGTTCCGGAGCCACCTGGGTAATTGTATTGGCGGCAGGCGACGGCCGCCGTCTTCAAAGTTTGACGAGGAATGCGTCCGGCATGGCCGTTCCGAAACAGTTTTGCTCCTTGCGCGGCGGGTATTCGCTGCTGCGAGATGCCTTGTTTCGAGCCGAGGCCGTCGCGTTCCCGGAGCATATCTGCACGATCGTGGCGGAACAGCATCGGCTCTGGTGGGGACCGGCCTTGGGCTCCATCGCGAAAGCCAACATCATCGTTCAGCCGCGAAATTGCGGAACCGCGAATGGTATTTTGCTGCCGCTGCTGCACATCATGCTGCGTGATCCGGAGGCGCGCATCGTACTGTTGCCGTCCGATCATCACGTCGACAATGAACGCGCTCTCGCCAATGCCCTACGCAGAGCGGTCCGGCAACTGTATGCGATGAGCCGGCAGATTTTGTTGCTGGGCATTTCTCCCGAGCACGCGGACCCGGACCTTGGTTATATCGTACCCGGTGACAAGGTTGAGCGTAACGTGTCCACCGTCATTCGATTCGTCGAGAAACCGCGTGCGACGCGGGCGCAGAGACTGATTGAAGGCGGCGCGCTTTGGAATGCATTCATCATCGCGGCCCGGGCGACCGCGCTTTTGGAACTGTTCGAAACTCGTATTCCACAGATCGTCGACGATATGCGAGCGGCCGTCGTTCGCGATCATTCCCACCCGAACGATTCTGTGGCGACGATCAAACTCTACCAGCAGCTACCCAACATCGACTTCTCGAAACAAGTGCTCGAAGGCGCGGAATCGTGGCTGCGCGTGGTGCCGGTGCCGCGTTGCGGCTGGAGCGATCTGGGGACCCCGACACGACTCGCCGAGACCTTGCAACGGCTGCCGCAGCGACGCGAATTGCCGCAGGACCCATTGAATCCCTTGGCTGGCTTCTTGAACCTGTCGCTGCAACATGCACGACTGCGAGCGCTCGGGGATTCTTCCGCCCACAAGTAGGGCCCGACAGTACAATTCTCCCGGTCAAAATGTCATATCCTTCGTTCATCCTCTATTTCGAGGATTGCTGCGCATCTTGATTGAGCCTCCGAAGGAAACATAAATGGCTGCAAAGATACCTCCTGGTGTGGGTCCGGAGCACCCCCAAGTCGTAGTCCTCGTCGGTGCCACGGGCGATCTTGCTCAACGGAAGCTTTTGCCCGGACTGTTTCATCTCTCAAGTTCTGGTTTTATCCCGGGCTGTCGGATCATCGGTGTCTCCCTGGATGAGATCGACGCCGATGGGTTTCGTAAGATCGCGCGAGACGCGCTCACTGAGTTTTCCACGCGCAAGGTTGCGGAGGCCGACTGGGTTACTTTTGCGAACCGCCTGCAGTACGTACCGTTGGCCGCCGGTGCTGATGTGCTCAAGGCAGCGGTCCTGGCTGCCGAGCACACGTTCAACGGCGAGAGCCGTCGGCTGCACTATCTGAGCGTGCCGCCGAATGCCGCATTGTCCGCGGTGCGCTTGCTTGGAGAAGCGGATTTGGTCGATCGGTCCCGGATCATCATGGAAAAACCATTTGGTACCAATCTAGCGAGCGCGGTTGCATTAAATGCCAGATTGCACGAGGTATTCGACGAAGAACGGATTTTCCGCATCGACCATTTTCTCGGCAAGGAAGCGGCGCAGAACATTCTCGCCTTTCGTTTTGCCAATGGGCTGTTTGAGCCGATCTGGAACCGCAACTTCATCGACCACGTGCAAATTGACGTGCCTGAAAAGTTGGCTCTCGGTAAACGTTCGGGCTTCTACGAGCAAACCGGGGCCTATCGGGACATGGTGGTCACTCACTTATTCCAGATTCTAGGGTTTATGGCGATGGAGGCGCCGACGTCCTTGGAGCCAAAGCCAATCAGCGAGGAGAAGAACAAAGTCTTTCGCAGCATGTTGCCAATCAAACCGGCTGATGTCGTCCGCGGGCAATATACGGGATATCGGTCCGAGGAAGGGGTCTCCGGCGATTCGGATACCGAGACCTTCATCGCTTTGAAATGCTTCATCGATAACTGGCGCTGGGCCGGCGTACCGTTCTACCTGCGCACCGGCAAGCGGCTTGCCGAGGGGCAACGAATCATTTCGATAGCGTTTCGGGAACCGCCGAAGAGCATGTTCCCCGCCGGATCCGGTGTGGGTACGCATGGTCCCGACCACCTAACTTTCGACTTGGCGGACGCCGCAAGAATGTCGCTGTCGTTCTATGGCAAGCGCCCTGGTCCGGGTATGCGTCTTGACAAGCTGAGCATGCAGTTTGCCATGCACGATTCCGGTCATATCAGCGACGTGCTCGAGGCGTACGAGCGTTTGATCCTCGACGCAATGCGGGGCGACCACACGCTGTTCACGAGCGCCGAGGGAATCGAGCGGTTGTGGGACGTCTCCATGCCCTTGCTGGAAGGACCCCCGCCGGTTCGTTTCTACGACCCGGGATCGTGGGGGCCGAACGCGATGCACCAACTCGTCGCTCCCGATGCCTGGCGGCTGCCATTCGAGAGAGGCTGGCGGGACCCCAATCCTGTGGGCAGCTGACGCCGTCAGGCAAATTTTCACCTGCTTCAAGTGCGCGCGGAGCGCGAGTGATTTCCGCGAAGGCATGCGCTAAGCTGTGGCGCCACGCGATATGCAGAGGTAGCGGTGTAAATGAAAACATTAAACAGTCGGACGGTGGTGTTGTTAGCCGCAGTCATGGCCACTTCCGCAATGGGTTCGTTAGCTGCGGATGCGCCGAGTTCCAAGACCGTGGACGCCGGCTTGCGGGCCACGGAGCAACTCTTGCTCCTCATGGACACGGATCAGAACGGCAAGGTGTCCAAGGAAGAGTTCTTGAACTTTATGGCAAAGGAATTTGACAGGCTCGACACCAGCAAGGACGGCGTTCTAGATGTGAATGAGCTGAAGGGGCTGCTCCCGTCTCTAAGTCATCCGACGAAAGGCCCCGGCCGCTAGCATCCTTACCGCTTGCCTAAGGGTTCCGGCGGCGCTGGACCGCCGCGCTCGGCCGGTCACAGCGGACTTAAGTTCGATCGCCGCGATACGCCCGAATGGACACAAGGTCGCCATATGTCGAGAGAAAATTCCAGGTCCAGCCCTGTGTTTGACGTCTCTTCGCAGCGGAAGATCGCCCTCCCTCGCCCACTGCACGTCATTCTTATGTTTTTTAGACAATATATCCGCAAGTACCTTATTGCCCTTTCCGTGACGGGTATCTGCACGGCCATTGCGATTCCGTTTTATCCGAACTTCAACGTCACCAACATCGCGATGCTGTACCTCTTGGGCACGACGTTCGTAGCGTTGCGACTGGGCCGCGGACCGGCTGTGTTCATGAGCGTGGTGAACATCTTGGTGCTCGATTATCTATTCATTCCGCCCTTGTTCAGCTTTGAGATAGATGATTTGCCCTATTTTTTTACTTTGGGGGTGGCGTTGATCGTGGCAATCGTGATCGCCAATCTCGTGGTCACGATTCAGCGTCATAGCGATAATGCCGTAACGCGCGAGCGGCGTAGTGCCGTCCTTTACGCCATGAGCCGTGAACTGTGTGTTGCCCCCGATGCGCAAACCATGGCGGCGGTGGCTGTCAGACACATCTGCGAGGTTTTTCACGCCACCGCCGCGGTGTTGCTCGCCGATGAGCAAGGGGGATTGGCTTCAATGCTGCCTGCCGATTCCTGCCCCAGTGATTCCCATACTGCCTTACGAAGTTTTGATCTTGAAACGGCTCAGAAGGTGATCGCATGCGGTGAGCGTCTCATCGCCGAGGCCGTTTACATACCGCTGCAAGGAAGTCGCCGCGCAAAGGGCGTGCTCATCGTGCGTCCACGCGTCCCGGATTGCGTGATTCCCGATGAACAGCTCAATTTGCTCGATGCTTTTGCGGCTCAGCTGGCGCTCGCACTCCAAAGGGCTCGCTTAGCCGAAGCCGCCGAGCTCGCCCGCATTGCCTCTGAGCGGGTCCTGCTGCGCAACACCCTGTTGGCGTCCATTTCACATGATCTGCGTACCCCGCTGTCGGCAATCGCCGGTGCGGGCAGTTTGATTGCGCTACCCGGCTATGTGCTTAACCTCGATCGCCGAACTACGCTGGGTCAGCTGATCGAGCGTAAAGCGCAAGATATGTCGAACTTGGTGTCGAATATTCTCAAATTGGCCGAGATGGAGTTCGGCGACGGCGCTCTGCGCACCGATTGGCACGCCGTGGAAGACTTGATCTCGCACTCGCTGCGCGCGCATGAGGTTTGTCTTTCCCAACAGCGGATCGTGGTGAATTTGCCTGCCGATTTACCGCTGATATTGGCCGAGGCGACACTCATCGTGCAAATACTCAATAATCTTCTGGAAAATGCGGCGAAATACACGCCTGCGGGCACCACGATTGAAATTAGCGCTGTTGTAAGTGACGCCGACATGTTGATCGTGGTGGCGGATGATGGGCCCGGCCTTCCGCCCGGCGACCCGGAGCGCTTGTTCGAAAAGTTCCAGCGGGGCCGTGCGGAAGGCAACGTCGTGGGCGTCGGCCTTGGACTTGCGATTTGCAGAGCTGCTGCCCGGCTGCATGGCGGTGATATACGCGCCATGAGTAATCCCGGGGGTGGGGCACGCTTCGAGCTGCGGCTGCCGGTAAAGATGCTCATCGATATGCCGGCCGCCTCGGAATCCGATTACTTGCGAACGCCGGCGTGACGGAGGCCATGCACCTCATCCTGATCGTGGAGGACGATCAGGCGATACAAAATATCCTGCGCATGTTGTTCGAGGCAAACGGTTTTCGAGTCGTGGTCGCCGGAACCGCCGCTCGCGGTGAGCACGATGCAAAGCTGCATAGGCCGGACATCGTGTTGATCGATCTTGGGCTACCGGACCGCGACGGCCTCAATGTCATCACGGAGATTCGCGCATGGTCACCGGTACCCATTATCGTGCTATCGGCCCGTACAGCCGAGGGACAGCGTCTCGCGGCGTTCGAGAAGGGGGCGGACGACTATGTCATCAAACCGTTCAGCGCTCCGGAACTGTTGGCGCGCGCGCGTGCCATGGTTCGACGACATGTGCGCGGCGATTTGCCCATGGGCATGCTGCAGCTTGGCGAGGTCTCCGTCGACATGACTCGACGAGTTGCCCAAGACCGACATGGTCGCGAAGTACGCTTGACCCCGCTGGAGCACCGCATCCTGGAGTCGCTGGTACGCCACGGGGATCGCATCATGACTCACGCGGCGCTCATCAAAGAAGTCTGGGGACCGAATCGCGACGACTCGAGAGCGCTGCGCGTGTATATCGGCAGCTTGCGGCGAAAACTAGAAGTGGACCCCAGTCGTCCGCGATACATTCTCACGGAACTCGGAATTGGATATCGATTGGTTATCGATACCGACGGGCCATCCGGCAACGCTCCGCACTGAGTGTAAATCGCTTCTCAATTCAATTTCTTAACGCCTTTGCGTCTAGGCACCCACTTGTCGAACCCCTACGATTCGACAATTGCTGGTTTCAATGGACATGGACGGAGTGCGAGGAGATGAACTATGGCATGCCGCCGGTTGGTGCAACTGTCTCTATTGGCGTCGCTGGTTGGGCCCGCTGCCAGTTCCTGGGCCGGCGCCGGGTGCGAGGAGCCATTGATGGGCCCGCTTCATGATGTCCAAGAAGTGATCGATTCACTTCGCGCCGATGCAAACTCGCAAAACCGGATGATTGCGAAGAATGGTAGGACGTATACCTTGGCCCAGGCCAGTTGGATGCAGCGCCAGCTGAGCATGATCGACGAAGCCTGCCGTCATGGCCGAGAGATAGAGGCTACCTGGCGCGTCGAGTCACTCCAGAGCAAGCTCGAGGCAGGCGACCCTTTCGGTTCCACGTCGAGCGCCGTCCGGCGGCGTCCAAATGCGATGTTGGCGGCGCATTTGAAATAACCGAGTAACCGCACGCGATCGAGCGACATTCCGCTCGCGGCGACCTTAAGTTCCAGGCGGCGACTCCCTACGCCGCCGGCGCCGTGGTTGGCAAAGTGAACATGAACCTTGCTCCGCCTCCCGGGCGCTGCATGGCGGAGATGTGGCCGCCGTGCGCATTGACAATGGCCCTGCAGATCGCGAGCCCCAAGCCGGCGCCACCGACGTCGACCTCATCGCGGCCGCGGTAGAATTTGGCAAATAGGCGCTCCGGTTGGCCCGGCGGAAGCCCCGGCCCGTTGTCGTCAATCACGACACGTACCGCGTCGCCCTCGATTCCCGCCCAGACGGTGATCCGTGTTCCCGGCGGTGTGTGCTTGATGGCGTTCTCGAGGAGATTGAACAGGACCCGCGTGACGAGCGGTGCGTCGACATACACGGAGGGCAGCTCGGCCGGCAGGGCCACATCGACCGTGCGCTCGCCGAACAGCCCATCGAGTCTTGCGAGCGCGCCACCGACGAGATCGTCGACGCGTTGCCAGTCGCGGCGCAGATGCACCTCGCCATACTCGAAACTCATCAGATCGAGCACATTGGAGATGAGCTCGGACATCTCCCGCGCCTTGGCGTCGATCGATCGGGCGAGTTGTGCACGCGTTTCGGCGTCTGGCCTCGTGTCGGGATCATTGAGCGCACGGCTCGCCTGCGTGATCGCCGCAAGCGGAGCACGCAGGTCGTGCGAGATTGACGCGAGCAGGGTGTTGCGCAGACTTTCCGTTTCTACCGCGACGCGCGCGGCCTCGGCCTCCTCGGCCCGCTGGGCGCGTTCGATCGCAAGCGCAATCTGGCCGGCGAAGGTCTCGAGAAGGTGACGCTGTTCCGGCAGCAGCAAGCGGCGCCGCTGCGTGGGCTGCACGGCGAGCACACCGAGCGTCTGGTGCGTGCCCGTGAGCGGCAGGTATTGAGCGACGGCCGCAGGGAGCGTGTCCGTACCAAGCCCAGCCGGCCGGCCATGGTCGAAAACCCATTGGGCGACAGACAGATCAGCGCCATCGAGCGACCCCGCCAACTCCATTCCCTGCAGCGGTCGCAGGCGCCCCTCGGCATCCGGCAACAGCACGGTGGCGCGGCTCTCAAAGGACTCGGCAACGTGTTTGATGGCGACCCGCGCCAGATTGTTGAAGCTGCGCGTGGCGGCGAGTTCCCGGCTCATCGCGTAGAGCAACGAGGTCCGGCGTTCGCGGGCGCCGGCGACTCGCGTCTGAGCGCGCACGTTCGCGACGAGGTTCGCAATGACGAGCGCTATCACCAGCATCACGGCAAATGTCAGGAGGTACTCAAGATTGCTCACCGCGAACGTGAACCGCGGCGGTACGAAGCAGAAGTCGAGCGCGAGGACGTTCGCGACCGCGGTCAGACTGGCCGGACCACGTCCAAGCCGTAAGGCGGCGACGGTTGCCCCCAGCATGTAGACCATGACGAGGTTGGTCAGTGCGAAATAGGGATACATGATCGCCGCGACCCCGGTGCAGCCCGCGGAGATCACCAGCGCCGCCCAATAGCGTTCCCAGCGAATCTCGGTCGGACCGCTGTCGGGCACTTTCTGCCGCCTAAGTGCGTGCGTCTCGCGGCGCGCTATTACCGAGATGTCGAAGCCGCGCCCCCGGCGCACGAGTTCGGTTGCCGTGGAGCGCCGCAGCCACGCGCGCCAGCCCTTGCGCTTCGCTTCGCCAATCACGATTCGGGTGACGTTGCGCAGGCGTGCATACTGGAGCAACGCGTCGGCGGCCGACGGGCCGTCGAGCGTCACCGTTTCGGCACCCAGCGATTCGGCGAGGCGCAGGACATCGATGCGCCGGTTGCGGTCGCTTTCGGATAGCTTGAGAAGCTTGGGTGTCTCGATCGACACCACGAGCCATTCTGCATCGAGCGCATCGGCAAAGCGCTTGCCGATGCGCACGAGTTGTTCCGCCTGGTCGTCTAGTGTAACGGCGATCAGGAACCGATCGCGTGCCAGCCATGGGCGCGAGGTGGGCGCCTGGCCCGCAAATTCCAGCGCAGCGGCATCCACCCGGTCCGCCGTGCGGCGCAGCGCGAGTTCGCGCAACGCCAGGAGGTTGGGCTTACGGAAGAACCCCTCGGTGGCGGTACCCACCCGGTCGGCGGTATACACCTTGCCAGCCTTCAGGCGCGCCAGCAGGTCGTCGGGCGGCAGATCGATCAGCTCCACTTCATCCGCTTCGTCGAATATCCGGTCCGGCATCGTCTCCTGCTGACGGACGCCCGTGATACCGGCGACGACATCGTTCAAGCTCTCGAGGTGCTGAACGTTGAGCGTTGTCCAGACACTGATGCCGGCGTCTAGCAGTTCCTCCACGTCCTGCCAGCGTTTGGCATGCCGAGGCAGCGGTTCGCCCTCGGCGATATTCGAGTGTGCAAGCTCATCGACGAGGACTATCGCCGGAGCGCGCCGCAGGGCGGCGTCGAGATCGAATTCGTGTCGAGTGATGCCGCGGTAACGCACCTCGAGGAACGGCAGCTGCTCGAGCCCCTCGAGCAGGCGCTCGGTCTCGATGCGTCCATGGGGCTCGACGTAGCCAACGACGATATCCGCGCCACCGGCGCGTGCCGCCCGGGCCGCTTCCAACATCGAATAGGTTTTGCCCACCCCGGCTGAGGCGCCGAAGAAAACCCGCAGCCGTCCGCGCCGCGCGCGCGCGTCCTCCCGCTGAACGTCAGCCAGCAGTTCATCCGGATTGCGGCGCTCGGTCTCGGCCATTGCTTACCTGCAGGTCCCGTAACTTCATCGCGCCGCGCGTGACCTTGGATGTCATACGTGGCACGGGTTTCCATACTCTGACAGGCCAGACTACCACCGCTTCAGCGGCCCGGGCTCCTAGAATTTGACCAGAACGCCGGCGCCCCAGATGACTTCGCGCGTGCGCAGATCCGGATACCAGTCACCCGCGCTGCACTGACCGGTGGCATTGGGACCACCACCCACACAGCTTCCCG
>Ga0209517_10005294_pt1 | contig 16491 bp, 16 predicted proteins | sample PeaSoiMetSII2010_FD_187695 | JGI IMG/M metagenome (GOLD analysis project Ga0209517, IMG submission 187695) | Peat soil microbial communities from Weissenstadt, Germany - SII-2010 (SPAdes) (version 2) | ecosystem: Environmental > Terrestrial > Soil > Wetlands > Peat | place: Germany...
TACTCTCACCTTAATGCGGTTTTGCGGCACGTGAGCATTCCATTTGAGCGCGTTCTCTGCCGCCCGGGCAATATCCGCGTCGGTTAGCTCGCGCAAGACAATAGGTTCAACTCTTATCTCATCGGCCAACGCCTTGACGCCAGACACTCGCTTGGCGGCCCATTCGGCCGCCCACTTCTCCGCGTAGTGTTCAACACGGCCAGCGAGCGTCACCAGACCGTCCTTCACTTCGACCCGAATGTGCTCGGCATTGACAGCTGGGTCCCACTTGAGTTCGTCCAAAACGTCGCTTTGCAATTGCATGTCACTCTTCATAGGGCCTCTCCTTTCGCTCTACCCATGCTGTTCGATCAGTTACATTACCCCTGCAAGTCACGATGCGCTTTGGCGCTTTTTGTCGATCGCGTCTGTTCCTCCCGTGGCGGAGCGAGTTTATCCCGTCCTTCCACCAGGAACGGAACCAGTCCGGCGTTCAATTCCAGTTGTGCAATCCGTGTGGCGCGCTTCTCCGGTGTCTGGATTAACGGCCTAGCGCCTGATGCCAACTGGCGTGCGCGCTTGGCCGCGATCAGAATGAAACGGAACTTGCTGTCAATTCCCCGCGGGATATCCATCCAGCTTAGCCTCCAAAGAATCGTTCAGGAAGCCCTGGTTGGTGCCAAAGGAAGCGCAATTTGTATCGTTGCTCACCTTCTAAACTACCTGTGAGCCGCACAGTTTGGACGAAACCTCACCCATAACGAACAAGTTAAAGGCTCCATAAAGCCCTATTCGGTTCCGCTTTGAAGTTGAGGCCGAACGTTCGCAGCCCGTGGGCCCTTTTCACCCCGTTCCAACTCAAATTCCACAGCCTCGCCTTCCTTCAAACCATCAAAGTCCATTTGCTGAAGACTATTGCGGTGAAAGAAAACCTCTTGCCCATCGGAGGAGCGAATGAAACCAAAGCCCCGATCCCGAACGACACGTTTGATTTTGCCCTGCATAGACACCTCGATTATGTTTGAGAACTTCCTGCCCGATCAGTTAGCATCTGAACTGGAATCTTCATTCTGGCTTTCCAGCGGCTCCGATTATACATCCATTCGCCTCCCAGCGAATCCTTCCGGCCTCGGGCATCTACATGATAATCGTACAGGCTCTTCAGAGAAAGGAGGTTCCAGTGCGCTTTGAGGGCAAAAGTCGGCTCGGCTTCTACCCCCTGCCCTTATCCGAAGCCCAGCGGATTCGTAGATTTCTGTCGTTTCCCGATCAATCCACGTCCGCGATCGACCCGTGTGTTGGCGATGGCACCGCGTTCGAGGCGATCACCAGCGGCGTCGAGGTGCTTCGCTACGGCAGCGAGCTTGACGCCTACCGCGCTGAGCAAGCCAGGCAGCGGATTCCCAACATCGTCCAGGGAAATACGCTGGAAGTGCAGTGCCCAGTCGAGTGCTTTGGTCTCCTGTTTTTGAATCCGCCTTACGATTGGGCACTGGGGCCGGCTGCCAGTCGCCGCACCGAGCAGTCGTTCCTTAGTCACACGTATCGCAGGCTGAAACCAGGTGGCGTGCTGCTGTTTGTGATCCCCGGCGACCGGCTGGCAGAATGTAGTCAGATTCTCTCCACCCATTTCCGTGACGTCCGGGTGTACCGTCTGGAATCACCTGAGTGTGTGCGCTATAAGCAGGTGGTGGTCATCGGAGCACGACGAAGCCGACGGGAGAAAGAACGCCTTATGGACAGCGATATCACCAGAGCACGGCTTTACTACGCCGGTTTATCAAGGAGCCCCTCTCAAATCCCAGTCCTGCCATCCGAGCCCGAAGCACGATATGTCGTGCCCGTGAGTGGACCAGCTCAACTGGTCTACCGTGGATTGCCCCTGGATGAGGTCGAGGATCTTCTGCCGCAGTCAGCGGCCTATCGACAGGCGGGACGCATTCTCTTTGCTGATCCCGTGCCTGCCACAGGCCGTCCCCTCACACCCCTGCACGCAGGGCATGTAGGCCTCCTTGCGTGTTCAGGACTTCTCAATGGCATCTTCGGACATAATGATGATCGTCATATATCTTTCTGGCAGGCAGTGAAGGTGATGGACAAAACAGAAGAAGAAGAGAATGGTGTAATCACAGTGAGAGAAAAGGAAAGATTCTCGAACGAGCTGACAGTCGTCTACAGCTCGGGCCAAGTCGCGATACTGAAGTAACCCTGCCACGCCACCCCCTCAAGGTTCCGGCGCAACCAAGTCCCACGAGCTACAAGCCGGCTTTAGGATTGTTTCGCGCGATGCGGATCAACGCCCCTACGCGGCCGATCAGGTGAACGGGGCGCAGGAGTGAGAGGCTCGCCAACGCATCAGCATGTCGTCTTGTTCCCTTTGATGGCTTCCAGGGCAACCTTTGCCTTTAGGCTGGGCGCGGAGTTCTTGCGAGTTCGGAGCCTTGACTCTCCTTCATTTTCAATGCCGCTGATCCCCTTCAGCTACCTGTCCAGAAAGTGGAGTCCACTTCACAGCCTGCAGGTTACTTCGACTTCATAAGTGCTATGGACCCGAAGGCAACACCGAGCAAACGGGCTAATAAAATCCCTTCGAACATGTTATCGCTTCCCAGTAAATAGGAAATGATTTCACGCCATAGAAAAACGTGCTGAAATCCCTGTACCAGCTCATGTTGCACTTATTACAGGGTACTGTTTCAAAGTCATCTTTTGTCATGGTAAGGATATTGCCCAGCACCTGCGGAAGCTGCATACACGGCCTTACCTCACAAAACCAGTCGACAAACATGACACGAGATCCGCCCAGACACTCATAGCCTACCGTTGATGGGTCTCTGAGGTACCGGATGATGTTCTCCATCGACGCTCTGGAATTGACAATTGGATATCGTTTCTGCTTCTTGAGCTCAATAACGCTTTCAAGCGACTTGATCACCAGGTCTCTTGATAGGCTGATCCCCTCCCCACCCAGTGGATATACCACTGAATCCGAGAAAGTCGGGTAACTGATTGAAATGAGGTCAAATCCCATGTCAGTTGCTTTTGCGAAGACCTTTTCCATCTGATCGTGGTTATTGTTCCAGATGAGTATTGAGGCCATGGACTTAATTCTCGTCCTCTTAATCCTCTTCACCGCGTCTTCTACGTCCCTCATGATATGTGGAATCTGTCTGGACTCTTCAAGGACTTTAGGATCCTCAGAATCAAACGAGATTGAGATCATGTCATTTCCGGCTTCATCAAGGAGATCAAGTCTATCATCCGTAATGAGTGAAGGGGCCGCATCAAGAACGGTATTATAGATGTTGCGGGAAGTGCATTTGCTAACAAAAGCAATGATATTGGGGTGCATGAGTGGTTCCCCGCCCGTGAGAGTGATATGAGCAACGCCGAGGTCGGCAAGTTTATCAATAGCCAGCAGCGCTTTCTCCTTAGCGACAAACACCTTGGGTTTCTGCTTCCAGATGGCGCAGAAGGTGCATTTAGCAATGCATACGTTGGTAATGGCAAATTCCGCTAAGCGCAAGGAACCGGTAAGGAACGTCCCAAGTATGTGTTTGTGTTTTGGGTTCATCGAATTGTCCCTCGGTACACCGGGATTTCCATTTTGGCATCCTGAGCCACAGCAGTATACACCCCACAAGCCGTTCGCTACCGCAATTTTGCACTTCAGACGCCAGCGCGCCATCTGGCAGCCAGGTGTCGCGCCTCTGGGATGGAGTGAGCCGGCACCTTCACCCGTTTCTCATACGATTTCTCGGACACCTCCCCACCCCCCTGCTTGCTTTCCCAGGTTTTCTCCTGCTGCTTGCGGACTCTGCCCCGCGGGCAAGGGCAGCGACTCGATCCGCCCTACCATAGATGGATTGCCGTCCTGCTCTGCGGGATCGGCGAAGGGAAACTGCGTGTTGTTCCCACGACGGGAGTCCGTCCCGCCGTGGCGGGTTGGGTGATCAATTCTCGGAACCCGAGTCGCTCGTCGAGTTCGTGCACCAAGATCAGGCCGCCGTCGGAAGCAACGCAGGAACCTTGCCTTGAAGATTAGAGCGTTGCTCTCGGCCCAGAAGACAATTTTTGCCCCGCCTTGTGCTTCGCGTTGAGCGCGCGCGAGTAGATCTTCGCTCACAGCCGCACCCCAATTGCGAAGGGCAGCCAGATCGGCGGTGGTAGCTTCGTGTCGAAAAAGACGGTTCCAAGCAGCGTCATCGACCTTAATGCCCACCTTTTTCTCAGAAAGGGAAGCGATTCGGACTGTCGGGGATGAAGGCGGGAAAACGGTTATGCGAAGGCCGCCCAACAGAATCACGGCTGCAATTGTTGCAGCACAAAGGTAGGCTGACGCGCGAGAACGGTTGGAGTTCCACCCCTCGTCCCAAACGCGATTGCATACGGCGGCGAACCAGCCCATGAGGAAGGTCACGCCCCACAGCCCGGTCACCGAGAGAACTTGCAAGAGACGCAAGTCGCCGTATTGCGAGTAGCCGGCGGCTCCCCAACTGCCGTAGGGTCCAAAGCTGCTGAGATAATCCAGAACGGTCCATGTGCAGGGAAAAACGAGCGTGGATGCCACACCGGCGATTCGTCCGGCCAGCCAACGATCCGCTGCAAATGGAATCAGAGTCGGTACCGTACCGGCTGCAAGGGCAATGTAGTAGCCGCTGCCCGAAATTGGGAACATCCCGCGCAATTGAAAGGCGGAGGCCGCGATTTCTGCGATGTAAAGAACGGGAATCCACACGCACCATCTTTGCCTTCGGACGAAATAGAGCAGAAACACGGGCGACGTTCCTGGCCCTCACAATGATATCGGCGTGCATGGGCATGACCGAATGCCTGCCATGCTTGCGGCGGGACAGGCAGACATTCCCGGCGACGCACACGAGCCCGCCGCCAGGGACCAACACGCGAATGCAATGCTTCCACGTCCTGTCGAGCTCGTTGTGAAAGGCGCCATAGTCCTCGACGAGCCCATGCTGGCCTTCCCCGTGGCGGTATTCCGAACCGCCACTACGCCTCACACCTTCGGAAATCAGAATCCACAAACATGCTCAGACGCTGCGGCGGGGTCGTATATAATCGGTGTGGCTTTAGAACCAAAATGGGGGTTCCGGCTTATGCTGAGGTCATCAACCGAGAAAATCACCAGGCGACAGGCCGTCCAGGCGGCAGGCAAGGCTCTCGCGGGCGTGGCCAGCCTCAACGCGTTGTCGTCTCTGTCCAGCGCGGCGGGATTATCGAACGTCGATGAAGCGCCGCCGCCGCAGACCACCCCGGCGGATACTCACTCCATCGAAAAACTCAGGATCGCCACATGCCAGTTTCCCGTGAGTGCGAGTCCCGCAGAGAATGCCAAGTATATCCGGGACTGCATGCACGAGGCGGCCGGAGCGGGGGCCCATGTGCTGCATACGTCGGAATGCAGCCTGTCGGGATATGCCGGATGCGAGTTCCCGACATTCGAGAAATATGACTGGGACGGGCTACGCAAGGCGACCGCGGATCTGCGGGCGTTGGCCACGGACCTGAAGATGTGGCTGGTTCTCGGTTCATCCCATTTCCTGGACGAGAACACGAAGCCGACCGATTGCCTGTATCTCATCGACCCGGCAGGCAAGATCGTGGACCGCTACGACAAGTCCTTTTGCAGAGCACGCGACCAGAAATATTACTCGGCCGGCAACCGCCTGGTGACATGCGACATCCGGGGAGTGAAGGTCGGCTTGGCCATCTGCTACGACGTCTGCTGGCCGCAACTGTACATCGCCTACCGGAAAAGGGGCGTCACGGTGATGATCCATTCTTTCAGCAACGCGAGAGACAAAGGCGAGAACTGCCTTGACACACTCAACACTCGCGAGGTGCCGACCCGCTGCGCCGACAATCGCCTGTGGGCCGTAGCCAACAATTCATCGCAGCCCTATTCCCATTGGGGATCGTTTGTCGCCCGGCCGGATGCCACGATCGCGAAGCAGTTGGAGATCAATCAGCCTGGCATGCTGGTTCACGACTTTCCGGACACCCTATCTGCGACCGGGTGGTATCACAATTTCAAGCCGATGAATATGGCCGACGCTGAGATCATGACTTGGGGGACGCCCAGCAATCATCCGCGCCAACGGGACGGCCAGAGCGAGCCGTAGGTGAAAGGAAAAGAACTGGGTTCCTGCCCATGAAGGCACCATCTTCTCAGACACGTATCTCACCCCTGCCAACCTCACCGCCGAATTCCGCTCGGTCGGCATCTCGCCGCTCAGCTCGCAAGGGCAGCGACGCGATAAGCCGCAATATGCTTCCAAACAGTCACCGCGTCAGACAGATGGCGATAGCGGCAAGTGACCAGTGTTTATTCGTCACTGTACCGTGGTTGTTCCAGGTGATGAACCGAAGCATAGAGCCTGACGAGTGGGGCTCGCGCTTAATGTAGAATGGCACGGAATCTGCCCCATACCACGCGACCGGGCAAATTGGTCTGAAACTGCCCAAGGGTTCACTGCTACCACAAGACAGGCAAACCACGAAGCCCTTGTTCTCGGGCCCCAAGTTGTATGGGAACAGCTTCCCGTGGGAGAATGAATCCCCAAGCATGAATGCCGCAATCCCAGAACCCAGGCCCGTGACCGAGGAAATCTCCGGGCTGATCGAGCGGGTCACCTTCCACAACGACGAAAGCGGGTTCTGTGTCCTTCGAGTGAAAGCACCCGGGCAGCGAGACGAGACGACGGTCGTCGGGTCGCTGCCTTCGGTGACCGCAGGGGAATGGCTGAGCGCGGAGGGCCGGTGGGTCAGGGACACGGAGCACGGGCTGCAATTCAAGGCGACCACAATGAAGACGGTGCCGCCCACCACAGCCGAGGGGATCGAGCGGTACCTCGGCAGCGGGTTAGTCAAGGGCATCGGGCCGATTCTCGCGAAGAAGCTGGTCGGGCGGTTCGGTGCGGAGGTTCTCGCCGTGATCGAGAACCGAGCCGCCGAACTGCAAACGGTCGATGGCATCGGCCCCAAGCGCAGGGGGCGGATCGCGCACGCATGGCAGGAGGCGAAGCAAGTGCGGGAAATCATGTTGTTCCTGCACAGCCACGGCGTGAGCACCAGCCGAGCGGTACGAATCTTCAAAACCTATGGCGACAAGGCAATCGAGAAGGTGCGGAGCAATCCCTACACGTTAGCGAAGGACATCTACGGGATCGGCTTCATGACCGCCGACCAGATCGCCCGGAAGGTCGGGATTCCGAAAGACTCGATCAATCGGGCACGGGCGGGCATCGACCACGTCCTGCTGGAAGCGACTTCGGACGGCCACTGTGCCCTGCCTCGGGAGAAACTCAAGCTGGCGGCAGCGAAGCTGCTGGAGGTGCCGGAAGGGACGGTCGAGCAGGCGTTGTCGCAGATGCTCACGGGTGGATCCCTGTTGTCGGTAGAGATCGACGGCGATGCCCTGATCTTCCTGCCGCACCTCAGGCGGGCGGAAGAAGGCATCGCGGCAAGGATCAAGAGCCTGGCGGCGACGGAGCTGGTCTATCCGCCGATAGATTTCGAGAAGGCGGTCGCGTGGTGCGAGCGGCGCACGGGCAAAACGCTCGCCCCCAGCCAGCGCGAGGCGCTGAAAACGGTGCTCGCCAACCGGGTCGTCGTCATCACCGGAGGACCGGGCGTGGGCAAGACGACGCTGGTGAACTCGATCCTGATGATCCTGTCCGTTAAGGGCGTTAAATGCTTGCTGTGTGCCCCGACCGGACGGGCGGCGAAGCGGCTCACGGAGACCACGGGCTTGGAAGCGAAGACGATCCACCGCCTGCTGGAGATTGACCCCGGAACAGGGCGGTTCAGCAGAAACGAGTCGAACACGCTCGCCTGCGGCCTTCTGGTCGTGGACGAAACCTCGATGGTTGACGTGCCACTGATGCACTCGCTGGTGCGGGCGCTTCCGAACCGTGCCGGGCTGGTCCTGGTCGGCGACGCAGACCAGCTTCCGTCCGTTGGGCCGGGCACGGTGCTTCAAGACGTGATCGAGAGCGGCGTCGTGCCAGTCGTTCGCCTCACCGAAGTGTTCAGGCAGGCGGCGGACAGCCGCATCATTACCAACGCACACCGCATCCGCCGAGGCCAGATGCCGGATCTGCGGGGATCGGGCCCGAGTTCCGACTTCCATTTCGTCGAGCGGGACGATCCGGAAAAGATCGCGGCAACGCTGGTCAAGCTCGTGCGGGAGAGAATTCCGGAACGCTTTCGTCTCGACCCGATCCGCGACGTTCAGGTTCTTTGCCCGATGAACCGCGGATCGCTTGGCGTGCGCGAACTGAACACATCCCTGCAGAAGGTCTTGAACCCAGCCCGACCGGGCCAGGCTGCTGTCGAGCGGTTTGGATGGCGTTTCCAGACAGGCGACAAGGTCATCCAGACGGAGAACGACTACGACAAGGACGTGTTCAACGGCGATGTGGGGATCGTCGAGCGCATTGATGCCGTCGAGCAGCTGGCCGCAGTGCGCTTCGACGAGCGGCTGGTCAAGTACGACTTCGGGGAATTGGACGAGATCTCTCTGGCTTACGCGATCACGATCCACAAGTCGCAGGGATCGGAGTTCCCGGCGGTGGTGATCCCGCTGGCTACGCAGCACTACATGCTCCTCCAGCGCAACCTGATCTACACCGGGATCACGCGGGGAAAACGGCTGCTGGTGCTGATCGGGCAGAAGAAGGCGCTGGGTATTGCGGTCCGCAACGACCGACCGCAAAGGCGATACTCAGGGCTGCTGGCTAGCCTGAAGGGCAAGAAGGGCACAGAGGGAAGTGCCGTCGAATCGAAAACCGCCAGCCAATCGAGGGTAGTACCCGCTTCTATATAACGGAGCTACGGAAGGGCCTGGTATTCCTGGGCCAAAAACGAGAGCGGGGAACCGCTTACGGCTCCCCGTCTCAGGTATTCGTCGTTATTGCCGTGGCGGCGTCCGCGGGGCGCTGCCAACGGTGCGCACCGCAAGAGCGGTGTGATTTATCGACTAACCTCTGCGTGCCCGGCGGAGTCTTGGCTCCTTCGGTCAGCATGCTTCCTTCATACTCCTGTGCACGACAAATAGCAACACCTTTAAGTACTGGTCGCTTGGTGGGTCAGATAACAAGGTCACTTCCCGACGGACACACGCCGGCGTTCGCGGCTGAGTCTAAGGGGTTTTGGGCTCAAACGCCAAACGCATGCGATTCGTGCCGTCAAGCCCGGCTATGCGGACGGAGCTGTGGCTTGTGCCTCGCCGGTTTTTGCCGGGACCTCTACCGTGTAAACCACGACCGCCTTTTTCCCGCCCTTCACCGCCGTGGCATGGATCGAGCCCAGATTGACGCCCTTTGCTGCGAGCTTCTCCAGATGCTGCGCCAGCGCCCCGGGCTTGTTCGCCAGTTCCTGTTGCTCCGCCGCGGTCTCCTGGTATGCAAGCTTGGCTTCGTCGAGGGTCTTCTTTGCTCGCTTGGCGTCTTCGGTCACAAGGTGGACCGTCCCGGCTGCCCCTTGGGCCGTTCCTGATACCGCCAGGATATTCACCTTCGCGATCCCCAGCGCTTTCGCGATCGTTGCGAATGCGCCGGGCTGATTCTGAATGGTGATTGTCAACACTTTGGTCTTGGCCATCTCGTCGCCTCCCAGTGGTTATGCGGAGAGATTATACGCTTTGTAATTCAAACCGGCACGCTGGACTTGTCCGGGCGGAGCATGGGTGACGAGTTAAGCAGCACGCTGAATCGTGGATGCCGGCAAGCGGAACTGGCGGGTAGGTTGGAGTTGCGAAATGATGAAACGGGGGTGCTGCCGACCCTTTCTGTCCCGAACCCGCATGCATGGAATGCCCGTCCCTCTCTGATACTGCATCGCACTCACTTTCAGAGACTAAGGAATCAGCTCTTAACATCGTTCAGATCCACTCAACACGCGCCCGATCCTTTGCGGGTTGAGTCACTGCGGACCGCTCAAGGCTGCAAGTTGGCCAGCCTGATTCCCATCGGCTATCCGGCGGAGAGCCCTGAATAGAGCGGCCCCTTTCAGACGTCCTGCACTGGGAAAAGTGCTAAAGCCTCCGAAGGCAATGCTGCTGGGTTGCAGCTTACGCGTTGGAACAGGCCCGTGTCCCACACCGTTGCGCTCGCGTCGTCGAATAAGGTGTAGAATAAGCCTACCTTTCGCTCAGGAGGCCAGCCATGAAACCCCATGCCTTACGCCACAACAATCTCTCGGTTGTGGTCGCCGGGGTGCTTTTTCTGGCGACCTTGGCCTATTCCCAACAAGCTCTCTCGCACGTGCGTGCCGTGCAGTTGAGCTATGTGAGCGGGACGGTTTCCCTGAAGCGGCCCGGCTCGACCGAATGGGCCAAGGCGCTGGCGAACACACCTGTCCAGGAGGGTTCCGAACTGTCGACCTCGACCGACAGTCATGCGGAAGTGAGATTTGAGAACGGTTCCACGGCCCGGCTGGGTGAACTCTCCGTCGTGGCTTTCAGCCAACTGGCCATGGATGCGGAAGGCGACAAGCTGAACCATCTCACCTTCGAGCAGGGATATGCCACCTTCCACTTCATGCCCGAACGGCAGGACGCTTACAGCGTAAAGGTGGCTGACGCCACCCTGACGCCCGGCGGCAAAAGCGAATTCCGGACGGATTTGCGCGAGGGCCGAATCCTCGTGGAAGTCTTCAATGGCTCGGTTGCGGTCGTGGCGGCCGCAGGGTCGGTGAGACTCGGCAAGCACAATGTCCTGGAATTCAACACCGGCACTACCGAACAGGCCCTCCACATCCGGCAGGGAATCCGCAAGGACTCTTGGGACAAGTGGGTGGATGCGCGGGACAACCAGGCGCAGCGAGGTCCAAGGGACGAGGCCGTTTCGGCTGGGAGTCCACAATTGCCTCGTCAACCCCCGCTGCTCAAGAAACCGGGAATTCACTGACCTCGTCCGGAACCCGATTTCTGGCGGTGTCTGGGCGCATGTAACGCTCTGCCACAATCACTATGATTGGATGGCGTTCACGCCCCCATGCGCCTGCCCGAAATTAGAGTGGAGGAACCTGCCCATGCGCCTTGCCGCCTCCGATATCATTGCCCTTCATCGCCCATCGCTTTGCCCCCTCCGCGTGTATCTGCGCCAACACGGCGTCGAGGAATCTGAGCCGGGGGCGTTCGAGCAGATTCTTGAGACGCTCGGCGAGCGCCACGAGCTAGGCACCTCGCCACGCTCGGCCCTTATGAGGACCTCAGTGCCGTCCCGGTAATTTATCGGGGCGAGATTGCCTTCGATGCCACTCTCGGCGGCGTTCCCGTCACAATCGTTGGCCGCCCGGACTTCCTTATTCTCGACGGCGATGGATCGAAGAATTAGTACCCCTGTCTAACCCGACTTTGACAACTGGGCGTTAAATTTCCCGCAACTTGTTGATTCTGTGTTCGAGATCTCAAAAAGTCTTCACTACAACGTTTTCAGTTCGGCGGTATATTCCGCACCCTGCTGGACGATCTTCGGGACTGGTTGAGCCGGCAGTTGTAGGCGCAATTGGTGGAGAAGCAGTACGTGTTCTTTCTCCGGCTGCGTGTACCGCGGCAAGATCAACAACCGCCCATCGGTCGTCGGCACCCGCACATCCACCATCTGCAGAGAGGACATCTTCTCGATCACGGCTCGCGGGGTCAGTCCGGGCGCCAGAGTCCGCAAGCGTTGCCGCAGCGTCACATAGAGACAGTAGGCCAGGAACGACACGAAAACATGCGCCTCGATGCGGGAGTCCTTCTGGTGATAAAGGGGCCGGATCGCCAAGTCGTTCTTCAGATCCCGAAAGACCGCTTCCACCTCGCTGAGCTGAACATAGTGCTGCCACAGCAAGGCCGGATCTTCCCCGCCCAGATTCGAGCGCAACAGATAATGACCTTCACTGCGCAGGGTCTGCCGAAGTTTGTCCCTGCGCAAGGCAAAGGTGAAAGTTTCCGTGTTGACCGACTGCTCGGCCCTCGGCACGCGAACCTCCACCAGGCGATAGGCCCGGCCTGCCTCGGCCTTGGCGGCTCCCAACTTCAGCAGCAGTTCGTCGCAGGTGAGGTTTTGAGTCTGGAGTTCCCGCAGCCGCTGCCAAAGCCGTTTGAGGCGGCGTCGGCGGATCGCCCCTTCCTTCTGTCTCCGTCCTGCACTGCGGGCCAGAATGTAAAGCTCTCCCTCGCGCGCCAAAAGCTTCACCTCCACCGACTCCTTGACCTTCGCCCAAGGTCGTTGCAGAAACTCCTTCTCCAACTTGCTCAATCGGCCTCGCGGCGTCCCCACCAGATACGCCACCGGCGACGGAGCCTCCCGCATCTCCTTCAGAACCTCCTCGGTCGGGATGCCTCGATCCATAACCCAGGTCCGCTTCGCCCGTCCGTATTGCTGCTCGATCTTTTCCAAGAAGGCTTTCAGCGTGGTCTTCTCGCTGGTGTTGCCCGCCATCACTTCGTAGGCCAGAGGAAGCCCTTGCGGAGTCACCACCAGGGCGATGATCACCTGCACGCAATCCGGCCGCTTGTCCCGACTGTAGCCGAAACGCCGTTTCCCGCTCCCCGGCGGGTCGCACTCGAAATACGTGCTGGTCAAGTCGTAAAGCAGAACCTCGAATTCCGCCTGGAACAGATCCTGCCAGCGCTCCCTCAGAAAACTGAACAAGGCGCTCCGGTGCGCCAGCAGCTTGTCCTGACAGCGATATAAAGACTGCAACTCGATGGCTTCCCCCGCTCGGCCTAGCAAATCGGCCATGGCGCTGCGCTGATACCACTCCCGGTGTAGCCGCCACTCACTGCCCGGATCGACCAAGCGATAACTCACCAGCGTCTTGAGCACCTCCAGCCAGTCGGTTCCCTCGCGGCTCACCCCCAGTCGCTCTCGCCAGAAATCGTCCAGCTTCAGTTGCCGCCACAACTCCCCGCACAACCAACATCCTCCCCACTGGCGCGGCCGCTCCACTTGCAGCTCCTTCAAACGAACGTGGACCACTTCCTGGGCTAACTCCGGCGCGGCCCGGTCCTCCGGGAAAAGCACCACTTGCCGCCACTCGCCCCGCGGCGCTTCGAAAACTTCTATACACCGGCACCAGGCTGCTTTCTGGCTATCGTTGATCTCGCCCAGGTAGAGCACCTGCCGCTGGATCACCCGTCGCGACGAACCCCGTCGGTTCTCCACAATGCTCCAGTAGCGGTGCTCCTTGCCGTCCTTCACGCGGCGCGTGCAGCGAAGAAACATACCGCCATTGTGCATCGCTCACAGCACGAATCAAGAGGGTAGGTCTTCACTACAAGGCGTTGCGGAGATGCCTCTGCTGACACCAAAAGAGTTAAAGGCGCGAACCGCCCCAAAATCGTAGAAATCTCGTCCCAGTTGTCAAAGACGGGCTAACTTCACCCCTGCGAGCGATAGCCGGGCACGGAGCCTTCGGCGGCACCGGCACGGGCTACAGGGCCGCCGCTGTGACCTGCGTTCGCCGCAGACCCAAAACGCTCTCTACTGCGCCTGCCAGGACGTGAGAGAGTTCATCGCTGGTCGCGGGAGGCACAATGAAGTCAAACGACCCGCCGGCCATCGTTTCCACATAGAGCCGGATATCCATGAGGCGCGACACCACAATGACCTTCACGGGCTTAAGAGCTTCCCGCGACAATTTGACGACGTCCGTCCAGTTGCCGTCAGGAAGCAGCGCTTCCGTGAAAACCAAATGTGGCGGATCGGCCGCCCTGAGCAGTGGCAGAGCTTCCCGGTAGTTTTGCAGCCAATTGATCTTGATCGATCGGCCTTCCAGAGCCTGCGTCAGCAGACGCTGTGATTCCGCGGGTTGGTACAACAGGACCGCCGAGATTTCTTCCCTCATGGGAGCTCCCTTCGGTTGGAAGTTGGGTGCCAGGGTCTTCGGCTGCGGGGAATAGTTGCGCAGCGCTGACGCTCCGAGCCATCACTGCACGCTAAAGCCGGAACTTGCCTTTGTTTACTTGCCGGGCATTTTCCAGCGACTCGCGGTTCTTCTCGTCCTCCTGGTTTTGACGCTGAATCTCCCGCTGCGGAGCCTCGGCGGCATCCAACCGGATAGCTTCTGCAGTCGCTGTGCGGGCCAGCGCATCGAGTCCTTTCGAGAATGCAATCATTCCAAAAGTCGGTTGGTAACTGGAACGATAGAGGTTAAACGAATACTGTGAGTTCTCCCAACTCGCGATGATGGCTTCGCTATCGTTGTAGACTTGCGTCGAAGAGAAGACGATCTCGATGTTAGCGGGCTTGGTGGCAGTTCCATACTGGGCCGAAATCGCTTCGGTCAGGTCCGCTGTGGTTAGCCCGTTGGTTTCATCCCGATCGTAACTGACCAGGACTCGAAAAAGCTCCCCGTTGTAAAAACTGAATAGGACAGTCCTGACCGGGTCGTGCGGTGAATCAAAATTGCTTGCAAGCCAGATCGGCCATTCCAGTTCTTGAATGAGAGCGGGGCGTTCATGGATCACCTTCGCCTGAGACACGTCCAGGCTCGCCTGTTTTGCAACTGCCGGCAGTGTCTCTCCAAACTGAAAGCCCCGGTAGCGGGAAAGATCCGGTACGCCCAGCGCAGGCGCCGAAACAGGGACCACTTGTAGCAAAACGTCAGGAGCACCCCGGGGCAGAAACCCCAGGGCTTGGATCGGCAGCGTTTGTATAACGACCCCTTCTGCCTTAAACGTTTTGACATCTTCCGAGCCGATCAAGGGGGCCGCCAACAGCACGGTCCCTAAAACTGAAACTAATAGTCTACGCGTATTGCTCATGGGAGTCCTCCTTCAAGGGACTTGATACTTTACGAACTCTGCACCTCGCTTCAGATGGCGGCCAACCCGGCTCGATCCCATTCCGCAAGGCGTTCAGCGTGGAACAGAAACATGCTTTCCTGAATATGTCGCGGATGGGCAGCGACGGTTACGTAGGGCAGCCCCAGGAAACCTTTGGCGGCCACTCGGGAAAACTCCAAGCAGTTGAACGTGTCCGATTTGATGTTGGCAATGGCCTTCTTAACTGCCCTGCGGGTCGTTTTCTCTGACTCCGAACCGAAGGCCATCGCATCCAACTCACTCGCCATGTAGAAAAAGGTCCATCCCGCCTCGTAGAGTTTCCGGTCGATTCCAGAGCTGCCCGGACTTTTGACCAGCTTCCAGCCCTTCAAATACGGGTCGGTTTCTAACTGCAAGCCTTCCGGCAAAAGCGTGCCTTCCTTGATCAGGATGGTACCGGCGTTGATTTTCTCTGCCATCAGCTTCTCTCCTTAATTTACACTCGTACTCAGGGGCTGCCCGGCTTGCGGGTTTAAAGCAGCTAGTGTTCCCGGGCGGCGATTGTTTAACGATAGCCAAGAGAGCGGCACCCGTTTATCAGCAGCACCTCCGAAGTTGGAGGCGGGGCCATGGACCCCTCCCATCCAAGTGGCAGCTTCTGTCCGTTCATCTCCAGTGGGCGGGTAGATTAGAACCAGGCCGTCACGGCAAGCATCGGCTCGACGCGTGAACTGATCCTGGTTCATTAGGATGAAGTCGAGGGCCTGAGCCAATTGCTCAGAATCGTAGCTGTTACTGAAGTGTATCCCACTTGAATGAGCCGAAGATCTCCACGTCCAGTAGTTGCATACCAGATGCTGGTAACCCCCGCCTCCACCCGACCAGATCCTCAGATTATCCAAAGAGGCTCCGGGCTCACATTGGTATTCAACCCGAACCGAGCATGGTTTGGTAACTTTCATCAAGTCTTCCCAAGCTAGAAACACTGCATATTCAAGAGCCTTGTCTAATTCCATGCTCATGCCTCCTCACGAACGAATCGTGCCGATGAACTTGGACCACACGGTGCCGGCGAGATCCGTCCAGGCATATGGTTAAAGGCTTGTTTGGGCAGAAGCACCGGCAGCAGGGAGTTCGCCGAATCCGAATTCTCATATTGCACCTCACGCAAAGCAGAGTTACGTTTCGAAACCCTTTCGTGCCGACAACCGACTGGCCCCGGCCGCCTCCTAGTACATCCCTCCGCCCATGCCTCCCGGAGACCCTGCCGGAGCACTCTCTTCCTTGTCGGGGTAGTCGCCGACCAGCGCTTCGGTGGTGAGGAGCAAAGAAGCGATGGAGGCAGCGTTCTGGAGCGCAGCGCGTGTGACCATGGTAGGGTCGATGACGCCTTCCTCGACCAGGTCGCCGTAGCTCTCAGTCTCCGCATTGAAGCCATAGTTCTGGTTGTCGTTGATCTTCACTTTCTCCACCACCACCGCGCCTTCATGACCGGCGTTGGCGACGATCATGCGTAGAGGCTCCTCGAGCGCGCGTGTAACGATGTTGACGCCAATCTGCGCGTCGCCCTCGGCCTTTAACTTGTGGAGGGCGGGGATGCAGCGCACCAGCGCCACTCCGCCGCCGGGCACGATGCCTTCTTCGACCGCCGCCCTGGTAGCGTGCATCGCGTCCTCGACGCGAGCCTTCTTTTCTTTCATCTCAATCTCGGTCGCCGCACCCACTTTAATCTGAGC
>Ga0209517_10005295_pt1 | contig 16490 bp, 26 predicted proteins | sample PeaSoiMetSII2010_FD_187695 | JGI IMG/M metagenome (GOLD analysis project Ga0209517, IMG submission 187695) | Peat soil microbial communities from Weissenstadt, Germany - SII-2010 (SPAdes) (version 2) | ecosystem: Environmental > Terrestrial > Soil > Wetlands > Peat | place: Germany...
GGATTCTACAATCGAACGCGTCGTCACTCCGCCATCGGCTATATCAGCCCGATCGAGATGGAGCTAAAAGCAGCTTAACCCTGTCCATTTTTTCGGGGGAAGATCACCTCAACATTGAGGGAAAGCTCAGGCACGCGGAGTATATCGCCAACTGGCTGGAGCTGCTGCGCGAAGATCCGAGAGCCATCTTCACTGCAGCCTCCAAAGCATCCCAAGCCGCTGACTATCTACGTTCCTTTAGCCAAGTGGCTGAAGAAGCTGCTTAGCGCCCACGCAAGGATAGCCGTGATAAATAACAGCCAACGCATTCGCAAACTCAATGATGAACTCCGCCAACACTTGCTCGGTAGCTTTGCGGTTATGACACCAGGTGTCGCTGCACTTGGCCAGCAAGCAGTCGAACGCATCGTTCAAACAATCTCCGTCTTTGATGACTTTTGTCACGCCAACGATCCCCACGAAGAACACGACTTTGGCTCATTCGAAGCCGAAGGCCGAACGATCTTCTTCAAGATCGACTACTACGACAAGAGCATGACGTACCACTCACCCGATCCATCTGACCCTTCCGTCACCGAACGAGTCATTACGATCATGCTCGCTGACGAGTATTGATTGAAAACGACAATGACAAGAAATACCGTTCGCTAGACTGGGTGTGAATTCCTAAATCCATCGGGCGTTGGCTGACGTCTGCTTTGGTGTGCATTACCGACTCAAGTCGGACATCGCACCATGTCCGTTTTGTGCTGCCGGCTCATGCACCGCAGCAAACCAACGTCCTATTCGATCACCTCGTCGGCGCGAGCGAGCAGAGCTGGTGGAACGTCGATGCCGAGTGTCTTGGCAGTTTTAAGATTAACGACCAATTCGTATTTGGTTGGAGCTTGCACGGGCAAATCGGCGCTGCGTCATCGCTGGGTCAATCGGCGCCTTTGGGAAGCGACGGCCATGGAGAGGGCTGCAGCACCCTCGTTTCTCCTCACATAGGGTGGTAGGGGTGTTTTTTCGCAGCCAAACTGGCGGACCGAAGATCAAAGTATGATGCCCTCGATCCGCCATGACAAGGAAGACCCTCCACTACGTACCAGCGTAGACAGTCGCTAGAAGACCCTTTAATACGTCGCCGACCGTCACCGGCGGCGGGGCTGTGCTTGTCGCCTTCGCCGCCGGACCTAACTTCCCTCCGCCCGAGACCAGCTCGAGTTCGTCGGCGGTCAGCTCACGCTCAACGTTCATATCGATATTGGTCATTGTCTTAGCTCCTCAGAGTGTGTGCCAAGGGATGGGGCGGCCACGGCGGACAAGTTGGGATATTTCCACCGGCATCCTGGCTGACGCCACCCACAACGAGTTCGAGTTGCTCCTCGGTAAGAACCTCCGGAGCGGTGTTTTCAGATTTGCGCTTCAACATTGTATTCTCCTGTTGAGAGAGCGGCATGATTGCCGCCCTGATTGAGTTGCATTGAGCGGCATCATTGCCGTTCGAGCGGTTGATGCGGGAACTCGGCTCGGGGTTCATGCCCAAATTCACTGGATTTGCTGAAGTGTGATCTAGATCACGTGGTGCGCCGTGAACTGGGCGACGTGTCGGGGGTTGAACCTCATGTTGCCGCGTGGCGACCGGCGGAGCACGCGCAGACGCGGTACCATTTCCCGCTCGCTTTAGTGGCTCTGAGCATTTCTAATTGGGGCGCACATGCAATGGCGCGAGTTCGTCACGCTTGTTAGCGGAGCGGCGGCGAGCACGGCGTTGATACGGTCGCCGTCGCGGCCCTTGAGATGATTGCGGCGCATCCGGTGGTCGTGAAAGAAGATGGGCTCCTGATGAGAGCCCATCCGATGCTGGCGTTCAGCCTCACTTACGGCCGTTGGCATCTTGGCAGATGAGATTGTTGTTGCGGTCCGCCGGGTTATTTGCAGGTGACGACCGTGGGGGTGCAAACGATGTGGCCTCCCCCAGTGTCGCTACACTTACCGTAGCTGACGGTGCAGGTGGGGCCTTCGCCGCCGCTGACGGCCTCGAGGTCGTCATCTGACAACTCGATCATGTCTCCGCGCTCCCGCTCAACGTTCATATCGATATGGGTCATTGTCTCAGCTCCTCAGAGTGTGTGCCAAGGGAAAGGGGGGTCGGCCCGGGAACCACGGCGGACAGGTCGGGATATTTCCACCGGCATCCGGGGTGAGATCACCACCAGAAACGAGTTCGAGCTGCTCGTCGGTCAGAACCTCCGGAGCGGTGTTTTCAGAGTCGTGCTTCAACATTGTCGTCTCCTGTTGAGAGAGCGGCATGATCGCCGCTCTAATTCAGTTGCATTGAGCGGCTTCATTGCCGTTCGAGCGGTTTGATGCGGGAACTCGGCTCGGGGTTCGTGCCCAAATTCACTGGATTTGCTGAAGCGTGATCTAGATCACGTGGTTCTCGGTTTCCACGAGGACAACCGCTAGGCCGACACGATGATCCGCATAGCGTCGGAATTTGGATTTACGCCCGCGAGCCGAGCTAAACTTATCCCCGAAAAGGCTACTTCCATCTGGCGGGTTTTGGATCCGCTAGAATTCAAAGCCGGTGACGATATTTGATTCGGGTAGATAGAATAGCCAGCTTCATCTCCCTGTTGGTGCCCAATCCGCGCTGAGGCATTTTTTGGCGCTGGCAAATCGGGACGATAAAAAAGCCCCGCCAGATGGGGTTCAAGCCCTTCCCAGCTTCGTTGCATTGGCGCTGTTTGCTACTTAACTACTTAACTGCAACAAAATAGAAGTCTTCCCGCCCGGGCGGCGAGCCGTAGGTGAATGGCTGCTGTTGGTGTTTCGATGCCGTCCAGACGTCGTCGCGGACGAGGTCGAATAGCTTACGAACTTCGACATGCGGTTCCCTGATGTCGCGCGCCACTGCGGTCGCGAACGGACTGTCGACGCCGTCGCCTTCGAGCGCGGTCTCGCCGTGCTTGGCAGCATACACCACCATAAAGCCGGCGGCGGGCTCGATATCCGAAAAACCCTTTTCGACCAGCTTCAACTCCATCGTCTGCTTCATGGTCGGCGCGAACGGATTGTTGCGGCAGGCGTCCAGCATCACGAGGCGCAACTTGTGCGCGCCGCCGACCGCGGCGATCACCTGTTCCAGCGCCACCGCCTCGGTTTCGGCATCCTTGTCCGCGGCGAGTCTGGCGTCGACCGGCACTAGGTAATTGACGCCGCCGATTTCCAGCCCGTGGCCGGCGTAATACACCACCGCCCAGTCGGCTTTTTCGGCGTCGCTGGCGAAGGCGCGAAGTGCTTCGAAGAACTTGTCGCGGGTGAGATCGTAGGAAAGCGTTACCGTCTGAAAGCCGACATCTTTTAGCGCAGCGGCGATCAGCTTGGCGTCACGCGGCGGGTTGTCGAGCGGACGGGCATTCTTGTAGGCACCGTTGCCGATAATCAGCGCGGTACGGCGAACCTTGTCTGGCGCGGCGGGAGCCTGCGGCGTCAGCGCGGCCAGCCGCTCACGCGCGATTTGACGCGCTATCCCGGTTTCGAAATTGTCGTAAGGCGTCAAGGCGAAGGCGGCTGATCGATAGTCGGCGCGGGCCTGCGCCATATCGTGTTTCTTCTCGAATAGTTGACCCCGGCCGGTATGGGCGCGCACGTTGTTGGGATTGAGACCGAGCACGAAGTTGTAGTCCTTGAGAGCCGCGTCTAGGTCGCCCTTGGCCAGATAGGCTTCGGCGCGGCTGACCACGGCGAATTGATCTTTAGGCGCTTTCTCGATCACGCTGCTGCAGTCGGCGAGGGCCTGATCGAACTGGCCCATGGCGGTATAAGCGAGACAGCGATTGATACGGGCCCGCGGCCTGGTCGGATCGATCCGTTCTGCTTCGGAAAAATCCGCCAGGGCGCCGTCAAAATCCTTATTGATGGTCAGCACCCGCCCGCGAGCGGCGTGCGCCAGGTATGCCAGGAAGGGCGCGTTTGACACGTACTTCAAAGCCTCATTGAAGTCATCGAGCGCACTTTGCAGCGCGCCCTTGCGTAGATACAGCGTGCCGCGATTGTAGAGCGCGCGACCCGCCTTGGGATGCGTCTGCAGCACCAGATTGTAGTCCGCCATCGCGTGGTCGTCGTCGCCTTTTTCCTCATAGGCAAGGCCGCGGAAAGTGAGATATTCGGCTTTGTCCGGATCGGCGGCATAGGCCGCATCGAACGCTGATATCGCCTTGTCACGATCATGTTTGAGGCGAAATGCTTGCCCCCGGACAAAGTTGGCGATTCCCAAGTCCTTGCCGGAGGCCTGTCCGGAAGCAACCACCTTTTCGCATGCTTCCAGGCGCGCCTTGGCTTCGGCTTGCCGGTCCATCGCATCGCTTGACTGGTCGTTGGCCTCGGCTTTCCTTGCGCGGCAAGTGTCCACGTCGTCCGCCAGCGCAGAGCCTGACATCGCCAGCAGGACCGTCGATACAAAAAGAACGCGCAGCATTTGCGGAACCCTCAGGCTCACTTATTTGTCGGTCACATGCGGTAGCGGTTCATTTGTGACGGAACGGAGATAAATCTGCCGCGGATAGGTCAAATTGGCAAGACCAAGGCACCGATCATACTTCTCGGCTTCACGGGTTTTGGCTTCATGGCATATTGACCTCCGCGACCTCAGTCTCACTAGTGACGATCCCGGTTACAGATCATTATTCGAGGAGTTGAAGCGTCTCGGCTAGGGCGCGAACCGCGTTCGCTCGTGCCGAGGGATTGGTTGCGTTGCATTCCGCCGCGCACCCGATGTCTGCCTTGGGGTCAAAACCGGAAGTCGGAGCTCGTAGCCGCCATGTCCGCTTATCCCCTGATGGCAACCAAACTGCGGACATCGCGGGAGGTCCGTTTCGTGCCAATAGGCGACTTGGAAGAGCGGTCGCCCTATTTCGTCGAGGCCCATTCCGGAGAGTTTTCCACGACAGCGCCGACCATCTCCACCTCTCCCCAAGGGCTTTGCATTGTAGAGCTGGTCGTGGACGGCCTCCCTGCTGATCGCGGGTGACCTATCCGCTGGTTTGGTCATTGGATGTTCTGTAAGGTGCTTCAGTCTGATTGGCGGGAGCGTCCGTTGGAGGGGGAATGGAGCGTCGTCTGACAGCTGTGGTCTGCGCTGACGTCGTCGGCTACTCCAAAATGATGGGGGCTGACGAAGCCGGCACTCTGGCCAGCCTGAAGGCTCACCGCCTGGCGTTGGATCCGGTCATTCTCAATCATGGCGGCAGAATCGTTAAGACGACCGGCGATGGTCTGCTGCTGGAATTTCCAAGCATTATCGGAGCAGTTACCGCTGCGATCGAGGCGCAGAAGCTGATGGCGTCGCGCAACGAGCAATTGCCCGAAGATCGACGAATGCGATTTCGACTCGGCGTAAACATGGGAGATGTCATTGTTGACGAAGACGACCTCTTTGGCGACGGAGTCAACATCGCTGCGCGGATTGAACCTCTGGCGCCGCCCGGCGGGATCGCAATTTCGGAGAAAGCCTATACGGAAGTTAAACGACATATAGAGTCCGACTTCCGCGACACCGGCTTACATTCACTCAAGAACATTGAGCAACCAGTGAGGGTGTGGGCCTGGAGGTCCGAAGCGTCTGAGACCTCGGCGGCTTCGGCAAGTAAGGCGTCCGAGACTAAGCCAAAGGGCGGAGTGGCGGTGGTCGGCATTCTGCCCTTCGACAATCACAGCGCCAACAAAGAGGACGAATATTTTTCCGACGGAATGACCGAAGACCTAATCAATGCGCTGTCACGCCAATCCGTTTTTCGTGTTCTTGGCCGACATTCGACCTTTTGTTTTAAAGGCAAGAACGACAGTGTGCGTCTGATCGCTAGGGAACTCGATGCGACCTATATCGTCAGGGGTTCTGTACGTCGCGCAGCGAATAAGGTCCGCGTAACCGCCGAACTCGTAGCGCCAGAAACTGGCGAGCAGCTTTGGTCCGAACGATATGATCGTGACCTAGACAATCTTTTCGCGATCCAGGATGAAATAACGACTGCTCTCGCCGCTTGCATCACACCAGAGATTAACAAGGCCGAAACGCAAATTCGCGCTCGACTTACCGACGCGGAACTGTCCGCGTGGGATTGTTTCCTGAAGGGACTTTCGCACTACTATGCCGCTTCGAACAACGATCTTGAGCAGGCGGCTATCTGGTTTCGCCAAGCGAGCGAGCATGACCCCGCATCGGCGACGCCGAAGGCTTGGCTCGCAATTGTCTCGGTGCACAGGGTGCAGGTCGGAGCTGTCCGTAGTACGAGAGAATTGTGGTCGGAGGCGTTGCAATTAGTTCAGCAGTCAGTGCGACTTGACTCGCGGTCTCAGGTGGCATTCGCCGCCTTCGCGTTCGTAAATGCTTTCGCAGGCAATTATGACGCGGCGATAGAGGCCGGCGAACACGCAGTTGAGCTTAACAAGTATGAGCCCACTGCACGTGTGATGCTTGGCATGTGCTATTTCACCGCCGGAGACCACATCCGTGCGCTTGAATTGTTTTCAGCAGCGATGCAATTGAGTCCCAATAACCCAGACATGTATCACTGGGCAGCAATGAGCGCGTTCAGCCAATTTCTGCTCGGCAACTACGACGGGGCGCTGTCCTGGGCACGGAAGGCTCTCTATGGAAATGCCGGTCATTTGCAGGTTTTAGGAGTTCGAGCCGCGGCGCTCGCCGAGCTGGGCAGGAGCAATGAGGCTGCGAAAGCCGCCGAGGAGTTCATGGCCCATGCCCCTGGCCTGACCATCGCACAGCATCTACGGGGAAGAATCCGGCGGATGTTACTCACTATCGAGACGGGCTCGCCCATGCTGGGGTTCCGATGACGTGACCGCCGGCAGGCATTGGCCGTGGCTCAGAAGAAGTGTTTCGCCGTTTTGTTGGCAGTCCGGGATGGATCATTCGCGTCGTTCTGACCTTGGGCGTGCGAATTCCGGTCTACCGCTGCCTTACCAGGCGGCGAGCGTTGTTCCAAACCGACAGATGGGAAGAGGCTCTTTGACAAACATTCCTTTTCCGTCGGCGAAAATCAGGGTTCTTCGCCCGGTTTAGCGGCGGCCAGGCGTTTCCTTGCCGGCGCTGGTTATTGATTGGCGGAACTTCTAAACGATTTGTCACGAATCGGACCGAAACTTCGCCATGTTTTTCATGTGGCGTTCATCACCACCAGCGCCAGATGCGCACTTAATATACCGCGCTGCTTCGCCCGTTAGCAGAATGGGAAAAGTTCGATGGCCCGCGATCCGCAAGCTGCCCTAATGGCCCTCAATCGTTTTGGACTTGGCGCCCGCGGCGGCGCGTCAGGCGATCTCATTAATGCGGCGTCCGATCCCCGCGGCTTCGTCAAGGCGGATCTCAATCGCCAGGGCAGCCCGCGGCTCGAAATGCCGGGATTGCAGCCGACACCGGCTTTGGCCCAGGCCGTCTTCGCTTATCAAGCGGAAGCGAAGGCCGCGCGCGAGGCCGCGAAGGGCAAATCTCCGGCCGAGATGGCGGGTTCGGAAAAGCCGACCACGATGGAGGGCGACAAGGCTTCCGAAAGCAAGCCCTTAGACAATAGATCCATGGACAGCCGGGTCATGGAAAAATCCGCTGTCAATGCAGCGACGCAGGCGAATGAGGCCGCGCCGCTTGGTGATCTCGGCCTCGATCTCCCTCATTGCCTTGTAGGCGATGACAAGGAAGTTGCCAGAGCCGCAGGCCGGATCGAAGACTCGTATCTTCGCCAAGCGTTTGCGAAGGTTGAGCAACGTGCGCGCGTTGTCGCCCGCTTCCTCAAGCTGCGCCCGCAGGTCGTCGAGGAATAGCGGATTCAGCACTTTCAGGATGTTCGGCATACTGGTTTAGTGCATCCCAAGCGCGCCGCGCTCGTCATCATCAGCGACAGCCTGGATCATCGAGCCGAAGATGTCCGGGTTGATCTTCGTCCAGTCGAGATTGCCGATATGGAGGAGATAGGAGCGCGCGATCCGGCTGAAGCGCGGCACGTCCAGGCTGCCGGAGAAGAGCCCGCCGTTCACATAAGGAAACACATTTGCCCAACGGGGTAGGTTCGCGGCGGCGCGATCCTCGATCTTGGTGTTCATGGCCCGGAACAACTCGCCGATCACCTCATGGGTGTTGGATGAGTCCCGCGCGCTCATCTGTTCGATCGTTGCCGTGAACAGACCGCTGCCGTTGAAGATGTCGGTATCCTCTGCGAAGAAACAGAAGATCAGCCGCGCCATGAAATGATTCATGTCAGGGCGTCGCTCGGCTGTGCCCCATTCGGGATTGTTCTTCAGAAGCTCGACATAGAGTCGGTTCAAGCGGCTGGTGGCCCGGATGTCGAAGGAGCTGTCGCGGACCTGTTTGACAGTCGAAATGCCGGCGAGCGGCAGGAAGAAGCCGAAATGGTCCGGTAAGTCGGCATAGGCGCAAGCCACCGTCTCGCCGCTCGCCAAGTCCTCGGCCTCGAAGGTGTCACCATCGGTTGCCAGAACGAATTTAGCCTTGGCTTTCGTGGTCGCCGGACTCGCCTTGAGCGCGGCAAGGGTCTTCGTAACCTCGCCGGGAGCGGCGACGGCCATATGGATGTTGTTGGTTTGGAGGATGCCGCCCAGGTCGGACTTGTTCGACTCGCCCTTGCGCAGGCGCTTGATCGTCGTCTCCTTGTTGCCGAACGCCTGAAGGAAGGCGAAGGGGAACTCGGCGGCATCGAACGCTTGCTCGGCGAGCGCCGAAATGGCTTCCTCGATCTCAACCGCGTTCACGTGAACCTGCCCCGAAAATACGTTTCAAATGCTTCGTGTTTGGTACGCATCAACTCTACGGTTCGATCAATCGCTTCTGCAATTCACCGGTTAGCATCGATTCCCCGTATCGAGCGGTTGCCGCACGAACTCTGAATTGCGATTGGTGCCGTCAGCTCAATCGGCTGATCGTGCTGTGGCTGACATTATACGACCGGGCAATGTCCGTTAGCACTTCTCCCGCCTCGCGGCGAGCGATTGCCTCCCGCCGCTGATGGCCAGTTAGCTTGGGCTTGCGGCCAAGTATCACCCCCCTGGCCTTTGCCCGCTCGCGTCCCTCCCCGGTCCGCGTTCGGATCAATTCCCGCTCGAATTCGGCCAATCCGCCCAATACGGTCAGCATCAAACGGCCATGCGCCGTCGTGGTGTCGGCCCAAGTATCTCTTAGCGATTTGAAGCCCGCCCCCTTTTCGGCGATCGTCCCTAGCAGGTTCAGAAGGTCGCGCGTGGACCTTGCCAACCGATCGAGCCGGGTGACGACCAGAACGTCCCCTTTTGCTAGGACGCCCATCAGGCGGGTAAGCTGCTTGCGATCGGACCGAGCACCGCTGATCTTCTCTTGAAATATCTTGGCGCATTTCGCGGCTTTGAGCTCGGCCAGTTGAGCAGATAAAGACTGACCGTCGGTACTCACCCGCGCGTATCCATAGACCGTCATATCGCCCTCCATTTCGCACATATAATATGCACAGCATAAAGCCGCATTTTATATGGGTCAACGGTTTTGTGCATAAATCATGATTTTCGCACAGGGTTGGCAGCTACGACGCTGTGGGCATAACCAAATGAAATGCACGGCCCCGCAGCGGGCGGGCGGTGGCGGGGCCGTGCGGACCGCATAGCGCGTACTTCCGGCGCCACGGGACTAGGGAGCCTAGCTTGCGGAGTGCGACGGCGCGGTGTCGCGTGGATGATGAGGTGATGACGTCACCCCATCGGAGCACGGCCGGCCTTGGGGGTAGGTCTCCAGCCGACCGTGCAGGCCCGCCGACCGCTGGTCAACGGTGGACCCGTGAAACCAAGCTGGTGCCACCAGGTCGGTTCCACATCAATGTCGGTTCCACATCAATGATGGTGACCGTCACCTGGGGCGGGGAAACCGAATCCGGACGACACTCCGATCCGGGTCGCAACGACAACCTCATGTGCTGACCAAAGTAATACCCCATGACGCGCACGCGCGCGTACTGGTCGCGAAACGCGCCTCTTCGGTATGGCTGAAACCCGCAACACCCTTGCCTATTCAACGCCGATTGACAGTGTGTGATACTGATCACAGTGCACGCCCAGCGTACAGCCTAGCCTTCGGAGCGTTCGAAGTGCGAACGACCAGATGACACAATCAAGGAGGTTTTTATGAGTGACCAGGAAAAGAACTGCCGAACTGAGCTGACGACACGCGAACTCGACCTCGTGTCGGGAGGAGCGCACGCAGAGCTAGATGTTGGTCCGCTCCACATTTGGGCGTCCGACGGACACGGCTTTGGCATCTCTCTCAGTGGAGTGGGATACGTTACGTTTGGCGTCAATGGTGCCTCGGTCGGTCTAAATGGGGTGGGCTCGGCGCCGTAAGTGTGGGCAAAGGTCAGCGGGCACCAATGCTGGAGTTTTCGCGCGCCGGCGGTCAGCGCTGAGGAGCCACTGACCGCCGCCTCCAACAGCCTGCCATCGTCGGCCGAAGGGGGCTGGCTGAGGCGCCCTGGTGTCAATGGCGGGCGATAGCGCTACTTCGGCGCCTGAGGCATGGCCGACGATTTCTCTGGTCGTATTGAGGATTCGGGCTTTCAGACTATCAGGCCGGCTGCTGCCCGAGGTACCCGCGCCTCCGTATCCCAGACAGGTTTCCCGGCGTTCGTGAAGATCCAACAAGCCGAGTGCCGCTACCCATGCCGGTCCACTGGTTGCTTGCGTGGCCATGAGCAGCTTCACGATATCGGACATGCGCTTCCGGAAGGCGGCCGTCCCGCTGGCCTTCAGTATGCGGTTCTTGCTGTGACGTAGAAGCAGCGGATCGATGAAGAGCTTTGTATCAGCGTTCAGGAAGGGGTCGAGCAGCCCAGCCTTGTCCAGTTCGGCCGCAGGTACACCGAAAACCTGGCTAAACAATTTGGGGTTATGAAGCTTGGCCGTCCTCCAGCCCGGAGTTGGGGAATCTACCGCTATATCAACGAAATAAATCCACAACTATCAAGAGCACGCTGCTGCCGGCGGGGCCAGCATCGATGCCACCGCAGAGGCTCCTATTACGCCGCGGCGTTCACGCGCTTGGCGATCTTGGCAACAGTCGCACGGCTGCAGCCCGTTGCCTCCTGCACCGCGCTATAGGAAGTGCCGGCGGCGAGCATGCTGGCGATGCGAGTGTTGCGGCGCTTGTTCTCAGGACGGCCGACATACTTGCCTTCCCCCTTCGCCTTGGCTTGGCCTTGCATCTGACGTCGACGACGGTCCTCGTAATCTTTCCTCGCAACGGCGGCGAGCATATCCAGCATCATGTCGTTGATTGCCGCGAACATGCGCGCCGTGAAATCATCGACCTTGCCTGTCGCCATAGCCCATGACGTCGGCAAGTCGAGCGCCACCACGCGCACGCGGCGCGCCGCCAGCTCAGCCTTCAGCCGCTCCCAGTCTGCCGCCGTGAGGCGAGACAGGCGATCGACCTGCTCGACGAGGAGGACGTCGCCGGGATGGGAGTCGGACAGCAGCCGGAATAGCTCCGGCCGGGCCAGCTTCGCACCACTCTCGTTCTCGATGTACCACGACGCGATCTGCATGCCGCGCTCGGCAGCGAATGCCTCGACCTGGTGCCTGGCGCGGGCCGCGTCTTGTTCGTCGGTTGAGGCTCTGAGATAAGCGCGAATGAAGCACATTTGGAAACCCTCCGGTTCAGTAAGTTGGTTTCCAATATACGAGTCTATTTTGGGCCATCAAGTGAATTTGTGAACTAGCCTACAGGGCAGTTTCCGCTGGGGATACCCTAATTGAACCATCGAATCCAAGGCCCGAATAAAAGAGGCCACCGGGAGGGGGGTCCCAGCGGCCTCAGTCGCCATGCGGCGCCATGCGTTGCGTTGCCTTGATGAGGCTATGCCTCAGGTCGATTGCTCGCTTTCGCTGGCCTTTGGACTCTCAACCTCTGGACACTCACCGCGGGACGCTGGTCACTATGGACTCGGGTCGCTGGGTACTGGTCTCTGGGTCCTGGTCGCTATCGGCTCTGGTGGCGCGAGATGCCTGATCGAATCGACTATGCGACAGTACGCCATCGAATTCGATGGCCGTCAAATCACGGTCGCGTGGGGTCTCCCGGGGAGCCGGCGGGCGATGTCGGCGACCGGCGGGGCATCGGGGTGGGGCCAAAAATAAAATCGGCAGACGTCTGCCCCTAGCCCGTTCCGATTGAATTCCAGTCGCAGGACGCGAAACTGCGTGGCCGCCTTCCAGCGTTCTTCTCCGGCGCCGCATCGGAAATACTCGCGCCATTTCCCTTTGCGAATGTCCTGCCGGAGCGGGCCGCGGCCAATGGTGAAGCCGCGTGTACCTGCGATCCAGCCGCCGCGGCACGCGCTCGTCCTGTAACCGTGCCCTCGGGCAAGGTGAGGCCGAGCGCGTCCGCGATGATCGCAATCCGCATCGCTTGCCGTCGTTACGGGGTGCACCCCGGCAGGGCTAATGAGAGGGAGTTGGGGTGGGGTGGGCTTGAGGGGATGGGCCGTTTGGATTCGAAGGTGCGGTGCCGTTCCCATTGGTTTTCCCAGTGACGTAACCTGCTACTCCAGCCATGACAAGCATAACAGTTAGTGTAACCGGGTCACATGCGCCGCTCACTTCGTCCAGTTCCTTGTCGCTCAAAATGATCGTCATTGTCGTCTCCATGTGTTTGGCATGCGAACCGTTTCGCATGTGGATTGCTTGGTAGCGCGGAGCCCGCTTGGCGTACGTGATGGCAATCACGTTGGCTGCCTCGGATGTGATCCAACTCACACCGCCGGAATGTCGAGTAGTGGGGTAGGCCTGGCGCGCGTTAACGCACTCGTAACTTTCAAAGGCCGCTCAGATTCAATTAGCGGCCCGTGGGTTGCGCGTTCTGTTCGGGGGCGCGCTGGTGCGCGCCTCCACTGCGACCGGGCTCAGTCGAGATCGGCCCGGCGGGGTCTGGTCACCGTGACGAGCTGTTGCATGACGCGCTCGGCAATGTGTTCCTTCTGAGCCTCGTGGAGGTCGTCCGACATGACGAGGTCGGCGATGTGGCCGTCGAATATTGCCACCCATTCGGCAACTGTCCTGACGACGTTGCTGCTCATGATGTTGTCCTACTTTCCAGCTTGGGTCCCTTCGTAGCGCCCGCAGCAACAGCGCAGGGCGCGTGCTCCGGATCGTCGATCCGATCGACCACGTCGCCCCAGCTGGCCTTGAGGTTGTCGCTATCTTGCGTGTCGACGATGATCGGTGCCTGGCGCCGGGGCGCTTGAGGCGCCCGGCTCGGATGATCCGGTTGAGGCTCGTGAGACAAGTCCGTAACGCTAAACCCCGTGACGCCATCTATTCTTAAGCTTAAGTGGCGACACGGGGTTTTGCGTGACGCTCGTAAGCGTTTCGCACGCTCGGCACCTTGCGCCCTGCGACGCGCCAGCCTCTCCTCTTCCGAAAGCTGGAGGGCGGGCCTGCCGCTCTTGGCGCCGGTGCTATGAGCAGCGCGATACCGGCGGGATCGAGCCGCATGCTTCTCTGCCTTCGCAGCCAGACGAATTTCGTAACTCGGATCATCATCGGCGCCGATGAAACGAAAGCCGAGATCCGCGCGGTCGCGCACTCCGACCTCGAGGACGATGGCGCACTCATCGTGGCTCCAGCGCTTGTTGCTGGTAACGGTGCGGGCGACAAGCTGGTCCAGCTCGGTATCCTTGATCCGAGGCTTCCAGCAGCGGCACCAGTTGCGGACGCTGCGCTCCCGCTTCTGGTCGGTGTCCGCTGCCAGCCACGCTTGATCGGCGCCCCATTCAAGAATGCGCTGGCCCCTGATGCCCCGCGGCAGATTCTTCCAGCCGCGATGCGCGAACCATTTCTTCGCTTCCTTGAGGCGGCCGCGGGCCATGACATGGCGCTGGAGGAGATCCGATTCCTGGCCTCGATCTCCCTCTCGGTGCGACGCGTCCTGGCTAGAGCATTTTCCAATTTCTGTGAATCGAGGGATTCCCTAGGAGCCGCGAATAAGATTCTGTGGCCTGCTCCAAGCTGAGGAGGCTGCAATGGGGTATTCGAACGATCTGCGAGTTCGAGTGATCCGAGTTGTAGAGGGTGGCGTAGCGGCACGGGCGGCGGCCCGGCAGTTTGTGATTGGGGATGCGACCGCGATCCGCTGGGTGAAGCGCTGGCGGGAAACCGGAGTTTTGAGGCCAGATCAGTCTGGGGCCAGAGCCGATCGCCGCTGAAGAAACACGAGGACTGGCTGCTCGAGTTGGTTCGGCAGGAACCCGACCTGACGTTGGAAGAGATCCAGCGCCGTCTGCTCGATGAGCGTCAACAAAAGGCGGGGCTCGGGTCGGTCTGGCGGTTCTTCGACCGCCACGGCATCAGCTTCAAAAAAAAGCGTTCGAGCAGCCGAGCAGGATCGGCCTGACGTTGCAGCGGCGCGAACGGCATGGGCGGACAATCAACCCAAGCTCGATCCCGACCGGCTGATCTTCATCGACGAAACTGGTACCTCAACCAAAATGGCCCGGCTGTGTGGCCGGGCTCCACGCGGCAAACGGCTGGTCGGCAAAATCCCCCATGGTCATTGGAAAACCACCACCTTTGTTGTGGGCCTGCGCTCCACAGCGCTTACCGCACCATGCGTTATCGACGGCCCGATGAACGGCAATGCCTTCCTCGCCTATGTCGAACAAGTTCTGGCGCCGACCCTCAACCCAGGTGACGTCGTCGTGCTGGATAATCTCAGCGCCCACAAGGTGCCGGGGATACGTGAAGCGGTCGAAGCCGCTGGCGCAAGGCTGAGCCTGGCCGTTCATCCCATTTCCGGAGGTCGGCGCCTAAGCGAGGATAGGCCGCCTCAATTGGCCGACGTGTTCTCGTCAATCCTTTCGATGCCTGCCTCTATCGCTGCGATCTCCTCTTCGACCTGACCGATAAGAAGGCTGAAATCGAAGCCCGACTTCATCTTGAGATCGACAACCAACTTGCGCCGATACGTCCCGCGGCAATTTTGCTGTCCATCGCCACGACGCTGCGGACAAATATCGCAGTCAGCAAAAACAGAATCGCGACGACTAGTGCGGTTACCGCGGCAGTCAAATGAGTGTTCGACTCTTTGTACATTAAGCCACTCCCGGTGATGCGCTGTGTCCTCCCCAGGGCCAGTGGTTGAACGGCGTCACCGAGTCGCGGGGCAACTTAGTGGCGGGCGGGTGGCGATCTGGCGACGCCCCTTCCGGATCGACGGTGCGAATGCACGCTTTCGCCAGCGGCGCCTTGTGTCTTCTCCGCAACAGGCTTCATGTTCCTGGTTAGAGAACTGATTTTGGGACTCCACACCAACAACTAGCCGTGCGTATCTCCGCAATACCCGGGGGCTGTGGCGGTGTCATTTTTCCTTTCAAAGGAATTCTGATCTCGGTCGGTCCGGCGCACCTTTAACCAACAAGGGCGCGTCGGGTCCGTCCAAGGGTTCAATCGAAGTAGCCGAGCGCTCGCTCTCTGGGGTAGGTGAGAAAGGGCTGCGCCCGGCTACTCGGCCCAAACGCAACGCGGACACTTCCGTAAAACCGCGAATTGCCTAAGCATCCGTGTAATTAGGCGGCGGGACCGAAGCCCCGCGCCCTTGTTGTCAGGAATAAAGCGAAGAAATGAGCACCTACCCGTTTTTTCCGCGTTGGACAGAAGAAGAAGACAATCAAATGCGGGCGCTTGCCCAATCGGGGATAAGCACCGCCACTATTGCGGAACGGCTGAATCGAAGTAAAGCGGCCGTCCGCAAGCGGGCACGAGGGCTCGGTCTCACGTTCAAAATGGTTACGTTGAGAAAGCGGCTGCCATCGCCATCGACGGCGTTCCCTATTTTAGTGCCCGTTACCCGATTTAACCGGAACATAATAACACCCTTGCGCTTCGCACTTCTCGGTCACGCCGACTTTACGAGGATTAGGATCGGACGTGGTGACGGATGAGCCCGCCGTCGGGCCGCCACCGCTTACTGCGTCCAATTCCCAATCTTGCAGCAGGCCCACGGCATCGTCGTGGCTTGATGCGGCATTCTTAATCTCACTCATCGCTCTCTCCTTTGCTCTGTATGATCCACTCATCCGGTGGACATGCCCCCGATGTCGCACAACCATGTACGCACGTATGTGATCTGACGCACACCACATGGTTCGGCACGTTTGGCGGGCGGAGATCGCGATCAGCGCGTTGGCGAAGGGTTCGGGACGAAGAAAGGAGGTGCTAGCCCGAGGCCGAGGTCCTTGGAATTGCAGACTCCAGTTTTCGTCTGGATGCGCGTGAAACAGGCCGCGAAAACTCACTTGGAAGAATGCCATCTTTCTCAACCAATGTCGCAATTTGGTCAAACTGAGAAGAACTCGGTACGAGCATATGTCTTCCGGTTTGCTGCCGAACCCGGACATCGCTCGATGCAGTTAGCATGTCGCAAACGTGCCATTATCGGAAGTCTGCGGCTATTCGACCACCTC
>Ga0209517_10005296_pt1 | contig 16486 bp, 13 predicted proteins | sample PeaSoiMetSII2010_FD_187695 | JGI IMG/M metagenome (GOLD analysis project Ga0209517, IMG submission 187695) | Peat soil microbial communities from Weissenstadt, Germany - SII-2010 (SPAdes) (version 2) | ecosystem: Environmental > Terrestrial > Soil > Wetlands > Peat | place: Germany...
CTGGCCGGCGTGTCGGTGGAAACCACCGTGGCAGGACTGGCCACGTTGGAAACGCTGTCCTCGATGGAAACCTGCATCACATCCTTGGGCTCGCGCCAGCGGAAGACCACCGTCTCGATGATGTCCTTGGCATCCAGGCTGACGGAGTACTGGGCGTTGATCAGCGGCACCTCCGGCGGGAATTCGCGGCGCACGCGTACCCAGGAAGCGATAGGCGCATCGGGGGCGGTGGAGCGGCCGCGCGCGATCTCGAACTCCGGCCCAAAGCGGGGAGCGCTGGGTATGCGCTCGAGCGCGGAGACGATTTCCTTTTTGTCGGCGTCGCTGGGAGAGCAGACATTCATGTAATTGACGCGCACCTGCATATCGCCCGGCTTGGGCTGCTGTTGCGCCGGCGCGGACGCCGCACATAGGATCAGGAGCACAAACGATTTCAGCGGGGACACGGAGCGATTCTAAACCAGTTATTCCTTGCGAACCGGCGGCGGGCAGTGGCCAGGCGGATTCCGGCAGCGATCTACTGGCCGCTAGCTTTTTGCTCATCAGCGTTCAAATGGGCACGGATAACGCCGAGGAACTCCTGGATATCGACGGGCTTGAGCAGGACCAAAATGCCCAGTCGCTGGGCGCGGTCGCTGATGTCCTTGCCGGCGTAACCGGTGAGCAGCAGCGACGGCAATCCCGGCTGGCAGCGATGCGCATGCTCGATGACCTCGAAACCGGAGGCCTTCTGCCCGAGCGACAGGTCACACAGCAGCAGGTCGAGTTTCTCGCTCTCCAGCGCGCGGCGCGCTTCCTCGGACGACGAGGCGCCAACCACTTCGTAGCCCTTCTGCTCCAGGATCATGCGGTAGGTGAGAAGCACCGAGGGTTCGTCATCCACCACCAGGATGCGGCACTTGCGGGCGCGGGCGGTCATCGGCGCACTACCGGCTGGTAGTGTTCGCACACCGTCCCCTCACCAACCCGGCTGTGTACCCTCTCGTTGAAGAAAGACAGCTTGGGCATGCCAGTATTCTACGCAGAACCCTGCGATCCTTGGGAACGTATCATTTGCTGGAACGACCGAGCCGGAGCCTGGCTACCGTGCCCGCCCGGCGGTCGCACCATACGTCTATAATCTTGCGAAACTCGGCTGAGCAAAGCTCCCGATGAAAGATCCCTCCTACCATAAACTGCGTCGCAAGCTGGCGCGCCTGGCGCCCACCAGCGGGTTAGGCCGCTTTACGCTCTACCTGCTGCTGGTGGACCTGTTCATCTACGGGCTGAGCCGGCTGCGCTCGGGCCGAAGCGGCGCGGGAGCACTGGATGTCTGGGTCGTGCTGCTCACCAGCGCGCTGATCGTGCTGGTACTTATCCTCGGCCTGCGTTGGTTCCGGCGGCGATTCATGTGGCGGCTGCGCAACCGCCTGATCGTCACCTACACCTTCATCGGCGTGATCCCGCTGGTGCTAGTGCTGATGATGGCTCTGATTGCCGGCTACTTGTTCGCCGGCCAGTTCGCGACCTTCCTTGCCACTTCCGACCTGAATTCCGAGCTGCGGACACTTGAGGCAGCCAACTCCGCCATGGCGACGGAACTGGCTACGGTGGCGCGGGTCCGCGGCGCGCCCACCAGCAAAGACCTGCTGGCCTCGCAGGAGTTCCGCCCCGACGAACACATGAAGACCGCGGAAGTGGTGGCCTGGTATCACCCACCCCAACAAACCAAAACCGGGTTTGCTGGGGACCCCGGACGCGGGCAGCGCATCGAACTCTATGCGCCGGGCGGTCGAAATGTCGGCGAGCTTCCCGCTTGGCTCAAGGATGATTTCCAGGGGATTGTCCGCGATGATGCCCGGCTTTATCTGCGAGCGGTCAACACCGTGTCTGCCAATGGCGCGACCCTGACCGTGCTCTCCAGCATGCCCGTAGATGGCGCGCTGGTCGAACGGATCGCCGGCGACATCGGCGAGGTGACGATCTATCCCGGCAGACGGATCCGCAGTCGTGCCATGGGAGACCGCTTTTCCGAGGCCTCCGTGGATAGCGGGGACCGTACAACAGAAGAGGCGCGAGCACGGCGCATCTCGGGAGGCTCGCTGCCGCCCCAGAGCCGGCGCCTCGACCGCGAAGTCACTTTCTTCGCTCCGCTGGGGACCGTGGAGTGGAAAACCGGGGAGAAGGTGCGCATCCCGCTGCGCGCGACCACCCGGCCGTCGCTGCTATACGCGCGCCTGTTCCAGACCATGGTGGACTTTGGCGGCGCCATCTGGACGCTGCTTATCGTTCTGGCCATTGTTTTCGCCATAATCGAGCTGATCGCGCTCATCGTCGGCCTAGGGCTCACCCGCACCATTACGCGGTCGGTGGCCGAACTCTACGGCGCGACACAGCACGTCAATCGCGGCGACCTGAAACACCGCATCACAGTCACCGCGCAAGACCAGCTCGCAGCGCTCGAGAGCTCGTTCAACTCCATGAGCGAGTCGCTGGAACAACTGATCGCCGAGCAGAAGGAGAAGCAGCGCCTCGAGAACGAACTAGCCATCGCCCAGGAAGTGCAGTCGCAGTTGTTCCCCAAGGCGATGTCGGACCTGGAGTCGCTCGAGGTCCACGGCGTGTGCCGCCCGGCACGCACCGTCAGCGGCGATTACTACGACTTCCTCCCCTATGGGCTGGACCGGTTGGGAATCGCTGTGGGCGACATCAGCGGCAAAGGGATCTCGGCCGCACTGCTGATGGCCACCATCCACTCCGCCGTCCGCGCCTACGAAATCGGACGCATGCCGGCCCTGACCGCGCACCTGGTGGCGGCGGGAGGAAAGGCCGGCACTCCCACACACATCTTCGAAGCACGCTCGGGCAGCGATGATGAGTTTTCTCCCGCTCAGGTGCTGAGCCTGCTCAATCGCCAGTTGTATCGCAGCACCCCGGCGGAAAAGTACGCCACGCTTTTCCTGGGCGTGTACGACGGGCGCTCGCGGGCGCTCACCTATTCCAACGCCGGACATCTCCCTCCGGTCATCCTGGGGCAGGACGGGTCGTTGCGGCGGCGTCTGGACACGCCTGGGCTGGTGATCGGCCTGTTCGATGACCAGGGCTATGAGGAACGCACTATCGATCTGCGGCCCGGCGACATTTTCCTGGCCTTCAGCGACGGGGTCACGGAGCCGGAGAACGAGTTCGGCGAATTCGGCGAGGAACGGTTAATCGAGATCGTGCGCGACCACCGCCACCTTCCGCTGGCCCGCATCTCGGAGATGGTCACCTCGGCGGTGAGCGACTGGATCGGCGCCAACGAGCAACCGGATGACATCACCATAGTACTGGCGCGGGCACGTTGATCCACGCAACGTCGTCCGTTCCTATGTCATCCTGAGCCGCGCGAGGGAGCCTTGCGACCGAGCACGTGCGAAGGATCTGGACGCTGCTCTTTGAGCCCATGCCGTTCGCTGAGGCGGGACCTGTTTTCCTGCCTACGTCAACGGCAATCTTGTTCGGGCACTCTCAAGATCCTTCGCGCGCAACTTCGGCGCGCTCAGGATGACAACCAGGTGAAAAGTGTCGCCATGGCGGCAACATCGCCAGTCCCAATGTCACCTGAGATCTACTCCCTCGGCATCCCCGTCGGCGCCTGCAAGTCCGGCACTCCCTGGGCGTGCATCAATTGGTTAAGCGCGGGCAGGTCCTTGCTGACGATCTCCTGCCATTTAGCCAGTTGTGTTTCGAGCCTGCGGTTGAGCAAGTCGAAGACCTGATACATCTGTGCGGTAGGGGCGGAGTCGGCGGTGTCCTCAGCGTGGCTGAGCGAATCCAGGGCCTCGTTGAGTTTGTTGGGAAACCCCAGGTTGCCCTCCGTGCTCTTCATCTTCACCTGGATCAGATCCTCCTCGATGGGCGTCATCTTCTGGTCGAACTGTTTGGCGGCAGCAATGACTGGCTGGGCTTGCTGGCTGTCGCCTGCCCACTGGCGCAGCGTCTCCAACTCGTGCCGCAACTGGCGGATCTGATTGACGGCAACGTGGAGGCGGTTGTTCGCCTCACGGATCTTCATGCCGAGGTCGAACTCCTTCTGCAAGTCGGCGGCGGAGACATTGGTCACGCGCGGATCGAGGCGCAACTCGAGAGGCTGCGTCCGGCTTTGCCCGTCAGCCGTCAGTTTGACCTGATAGCTTCCAGGAACAGCGAGAGGACCCAGCGGTCCGATGTCGCTGTAGAACGCACCGGGGATCTTGACCGGAGGCTCGTAGCGAAGATCCCAGGGAAAGCGGTTCATGCCCGCCTCGGCCGGAATGACTTCTTTCGGTTTCTCTTGATCCGGCCACTCCGGCGGTTGCTCCGCGATCTTCTTCTCTTTGCTCGAGTAATGCCGCACCGGCCGGCCCTGGCTGTCGAGTATGTCGAGCGTCACTTCCCCGGCCGGCTTGGTCTTGAAGTAGTAATCGATGATGGCTCCGATAGGAGGATTCTGGCCCACCGGCCGACGCCGTTCCACCTGCTCCGGAAAATGGAGGCGGATCGCGGACTGCGGCTTGTAGAGGTGAAGGCTGGCCTGCGCAAGCTGCGGGTTGAGCTCGCGCAGAGGCATGAGGTCGTCGAGCACCCAGAAGGAGCGGCCGTTGGTGGCGATTGCCAAGTCGTCGTCGTGAACCGCTAGGTCGGTGACCGGGGTGGACGGCAGGTTCAATTGCAGCGGTTGCCAATGTGAGCCGTCGTCGAAAGATACGAACACTCCTCTTTCGGTCCCGGCATACAGCAAGCCCTTGCGCTTGGGGTCCTCGCGGACGGCGTGGACAAAATAGCCGTCGGGTATGCCGCTGGTGATGGCGGTCCAAGTCTTGCCGTAGTCGTTGGTCTTCAGAATGTGCGGGCGGAAGTCATCGAGCTTGTGGCGATCCACGGCAGCGTAGGCGGCGCCGGCCTCAAATGGCGACGCCTCGATGAGGCTGATCATGCTCCATTCCGGCAGCGCCTTGGGCGTGACGTTTGTCCAGCTCTTGCCGCCATCGCGAGAGAGTTGGATGAGGCCATCGTCGGTGCCGGCCCAAAGCAGATCCTTCTGCTTGGGAGACTCAGCGACGGCGAAGATGGTGTCGTAATACTCAACGCTGGTAATGTCGAGGGTGATGGCGCCGCCGGAGGGCTCCTGTTTGCTCTTGTCGTTGCGGGTGAGGTCGGGGCTGATCGCCTCCCAGCTCATGCCCCGGTCGCGGCTCCGGAACAGGCGGTTGTTGGCAAAGTAGAGGGTGCTGGGATCGTGAGGAGAAATCATCAGCGGCGAGGTCCAGTTGTAACGGTACTCCAGGTCCTTGGCGCCGTGACCGGCAACGTCCAGCGGCCAGACGGACACGTCTTGCATCTGCTGGGTGTGTTTATCGAATCGAAAAATCGTGCCCTCGTTCCCGCCATAAATAATGTTGTGGTCGCTGGGATCGGGGGCGACGAAGCCGGTCTCGCCACCGAAGTCGAACCAACTCCATCGGCCGATCACCCCGGAATCGTCATAGGTGGCAATGGCGACGCTGCTGTTGTCCTGCTGCGTTCCGTAGAGATAGTAGGGCCACTGATGGTCGTCGATCACGTGGTAGAACTGCGCGGTGGGCTGATTGTTTTGCAGCGACCACGTGCGGCCGCTGTCGACGCTGATGGTGACGCCGCCATCGTTGCCGTTGATGAGGCGGTCGGGGTCGGTGGGATCGATCCACAGCCCGTGGTGATCGCCGTGGGGCGCGGGCAGAAGGTTGAACGTTTTGCCCCCGTCGGTGGACTTGAACATCCCGGTGTTGAGCACGTAGACGGTGTCCACGCTTCTGGGGTCGGCGAAGATGTGGGTAAAGTACCAGGCGCGCTGGCGATAGCGCTCATCGTCATTGACGCGCGTCCAGGTGTCACCGCCGTCGTCGGAGCGGTAGAGGCCGCCTTCCTTAGCCTCGATCAGCGCGTATACACGGTTGGAGTCGCCGCCGGACACGGAAACCCCTATGCGGCCCAGGATTCCCTCGGGGAGGCCGTGGCCTTCCAGGCGTTTCCAGGTGGCGCCGCCGTCGATGGACTTGTAGAGACCGCTGCCGGCGCCGCCGCTGTTCAGACTCCAAGGCGTGCGATACACCTGCCAGAGAGCGGCATAGAGGATGTTGGCATTGTTGGGATCGAACACGACGTCGATGCCGCCGGTACGGTCGTCCTTGTACAGGACTTTTTCCCACGTCTTACCGCCGTCGGTGGTGCGGAAGATGCCACGCTCGGCATTCGGGGCATAGGCATGACCCAGGGCCGCCACGAAGGCGATGTCGGGATTCCTGGGATGGACGACGATGGCGCCGATGTGACGGCTGGCGCGCAGGCCGACGTTCTTCCAGGTCTTGCCGCGATCGGTGGACCGGTACACGCCGTCGCCGTAGGAGATGTTGCCGCGGATGCAGGCTTCGCCCGTGCCGACATAGATCACATTGTGGTCGGAATCGGCAACGGCGATGGCGCCGATGGATGAGATCGATTCCTTGTCGAACAGCGGGGTCCAGGTCGCGCCGCCATCGACGCTTCTCCACACACCGCCCGCGACCGCTCCGAAATAGAAGACGTCCGGCTCGCCGGCAACGCCGGTCACCGCCAGAGCGCGGCCGCCGCGGAATGGACCGATCAAACGCCACTTCATCTCCTTGAACAGATTCTGGTCATAACCTGTCGTTTGGCCTTGGGCCTGCCCCGGAACCGGGACGACGGCCAGAAATGCCAGCAACAAGACGAGGACAACCAGCGGTCTCGAGCCCATGCAGGGAACCCTCCCGAGCGATTGAGCAAAACCAGAGATCGTATCACGACGTCAGCTCCGCCTTGGCAGCAGGAAGCTCCGGGCTTTGATTCTGTGCCTCAGCTTCAAAATGATCCGTTTTGGTATTAGGGAGAGTAGATCTCCAAAAAGGTATTCTTTGCGCTACAATGTTGGTATCGATTGCGAATTTCCACAAACTCCAAACCTTTACCTTTGACTGTGACGTTGTTGAAGCAAGAACCCCGACAGGGCAGTTCGCGCACGAAACCTGTTTTGATTCCGAGATTGTTATGAGAGTCGCGCTGTTGGCATGGGAATCGCTGCATTCCATTCCCGTGGGCGGGGTCGCCGCCCACGTCACCGAACTGGCGGCGGCACTCCAGCGGAAAGGACATGAAGTTCATGTCTTCACCCGCATGGGAGCCTGGCAGCCGCACTACGAATGCATCCATGGCGTGCATTACCACCGGTGTCAGTTTCGGCTGGACCCGGACTTTGTCGAGGAAGTCAACGACATGTGCCGCTCCTTCGCCTACCTCGTGTGTGCCACGGAAAATGCCATCGGTCCGTTTGACGTGATTCACGCCCACGATTGGCTGGCCGCCAATGCCATGATCTATGTGAAACAGGGGCGCGGGCGGAAGTGCGTGCTCACCCTCCACTCCACCGACTACGGCCGCAGCGGCAACCACTTCCATAATGGCCGCTCCGAACGGGTCCGCTACCAGGAACGCGCGGCCACTTATTGGTGCGATCGCGTGATCACGGTTTCGCACTCGCTGAAGAAGGAAGTTATGTGGATGTACGAGGTCCCGGACTGGAAGGTCGCCACCATCTACAATGGGGTGAACCTCCACAATTACGACGGCTGGCTGGACCCGGGCGGCGTCAAAGCGCGCTATAGCATCGGCCCGACGGATCCGACGGTGCTGTTTTCCGGGCGCGCGGTCTATCAAAAGGGCCCCGATCTTTTGGTGGAAGCCATTCCGCACCTGCTCCGGCACCATCATCGCGCGAAATTTGTCTTCGTCGGCGATGGGGAGATGCGGGCGTCGGTGGAACAGCGGGCATGGGAACTGGGCGTCCACCATGCCACCCGGTTTCTCGGTTTCAAGAACAATGGAGAGTTGACGGAGCTCTACAAAGCCTGCGACGTAGTCTGTGTGCCCAGCCGCAACGAACCCTTCGGCATCGTAGTACTGGAAGCGTGGAGCGCGGGCAAGCCGGTCATCGTCACCAAAAACGGCGGCCCGGATGAGTACGTCTGGCACGAGGTGAACGGATTGAAGATTTATCCCAACTACGATTCCGTGGGTTGGGGGATTGGCACCTTGTTCACCAACTGGGAGTGGGCCCGCTGGATGGGCCGCAACGGCAGGGTCGCCGTGGAATCGGGCTTCACCTGGGACACCATCGCCGACCGCGTCGCCCACGTCTACACCCAGTGACCGCACCTTGGCATCCGGTGCGGCCCGGAAAGGGCGAGAAAATCCGCGCATGAACGAACTTTCAGAATACGTCGATGGTTTACCCAATATCTGTGGGGCGGAGGAACAAGTCGCCGCAGCAACCACGAACACGCGCCCGGTCTACCTGGCGGAGAGCGGCATCGACTTTGCGAGGATCAAGAGCGCGTTTGCCATCGCACTGCACATGCATCAGCCGCTCATTCTTGCGGGGACGGGCGATCTCCGCACCGCCGAGGTGATCAGCAATCTGAAGTACATGATGGATAACCCGCACATCGGCGACAACCACAACGCGCCGGTGTTTCACTGGTGTTACAAGCGGATGGGCGAGTTTATTCCGCAGCTCGTCCACGAGGGCAAACAGCCGCGGGTGATGCTCGACTATTCGGGTTGCCTGTTGCACGGTTTGCGGCACATGGGATTGGACGATGTCTTTGACAATCTGCGGCGCATCACCTGCGACCCCGCCTACCGGCGCTGCGCCGAATGGCTGGGGACAGCCTGGGGACACGCGGTCGCTCCCAGCACACCAGCGCAGGATTTTCGCCTGCACGTGAAGGCGTGGCAGCACCATTTTGCCGCCATCTTTGGCCTGGAGGCGCTCGCACGGGTCAAGGGATTCTCGCCGCCGGAAATGGCGCTGCCCAACCATCCCGACGTGGCCTATGAATTTGTCCGCACGCTCAAGGATTGCGGCTACCGCTGGGTGCTGGTGCAGGAACACTCGGTGGAGCGCGTGGAAGATGGCGGCAGCTTGCACCATCGCCACCTTCCTCACCGTCTGCTAGCCAGGAGTTCGGAAGGCGAAACTGCCAGCATCATCGCCATCATTAAGACCCAGGGCAGCGACACCAAGCTGGTCGCGCAAATGCAGCCCTACTATGAGGCCAAAGGGCTGGGACGAATGCCGCTGGCCGGCCGTCAAGTCCCGCCCCTGGTGACCCAGATCGGCGACGGCGAGAACGGCGGCGTGATGATGAACGAGTTTCCCAGCAAATTCCTTGAGGCCATGCGCGAGGCTTCGGGCTCGGGAACCCCGCCCGTGAACGTCACGGAATACCTGGAGTACCTGGGCGCGATGGGCCTCCAGGAAACCGACTTCCCTCCCATCCAGCCGCTTCACCAGAAGCACATCTGGGAGAGATTCCAGCCCGGCCAGGGGCGCGAGCGGCTGGAGAGCGTGATCGCCGAGTTGCGAGCCCAGGACAATCGCTTCAACATGGAGGGAGGCAGTTGGACGAACAACCTCTCCTGGGTCAGAGGTTACGAAAACGTGCTGGGCCCCATGGAGTCGGTGAGTGTCCGGTTTGCGGAACGAGCGCTGGGGAAAGTCTCAACCGGTGAACGCCGTTACCGCAATGCGCTCTTCTATCTCCTGCTGACGCAGACCAGTTGTTATCGCTACTGGGGACAGGGCATCTGGACCGAGTACGCGCGCGAATTGTGCCGCCGCGCCTCCGACATACTGACCCACGATTTCTGAGCTCCGCTTTCGCCTGCAAAACCACTCGCCGCGATCCGATTCTTGCCCTACAATCCAGCGGATTGCGGCATCTAATTCGAATGCACATGACCCATCCTTGCCTGCGGCCGGCACGAGCCGGCTTGATCACGCTTTTAGCCCTGGCCTGCGCGCTGGCGCCCGCACTGGCCCAGTCGCCCACGAAGTCGTGGAAGCCGGACATCATCCTGCCCGCACCGGCTTATCCCTTCACTTTTGTCGGCTATGGAGACATACGATTCACGGATCCAGTGGACACCAAGCATTCCAGTGCGCCCATGCGCAGAGCTGAAATCGCCCGTATCGTGCAGGAGAAGCCGGCGTTCGTGATCATCAGCGGCGACCTGGTGTTCAGCGGCGGCAACGGCCAGGACTGGAAAGTGTTCGACGAGGAAACCGCACCGCTGCGGCGGGCTGGCATTGAACTGCTTCCCGCTTTGGGCAATCACGACGTCAGCGGCGCTGGAGGCGGGGCGCTGGAAAACTATTTCCAGCGCTTCCCCCAGCTCCAGGACCGACGCTGGTATTCGGTACGCGCCGCCAACGTCCTTATGTTTATTCTGGACAGCACATCGGACGACGGCCCCGGCAGCCCGCAAGGGCAGTGGCTGGAACAAGGACTCAAGGCGCTGCCGCCAGACGTGGATTTCGTGCTGGTGGCGCTGCATCATCCGCCGCTCACACAGTCCAACGACAAGATGCCCGGAGGAGGCCACTCGCCGCGTCCGCAAGAGCAGCAACTGGCGTCGATGCTCGAGCGATACCAGCCGAGCATGCGGGCGCGGATCATTGTCCTGGCGGGACACGTGCACAACTACGAGCGCTACGAACACGGCGGGGTGACTTATGTCGTGAGTGGAGGCGGAGGGGCAACGCCGTACACGATCCAGCGGTCCGACGGCGACTTCTACCACGACCCCGGCCCGACCTACCACATCTGCAACCTGACCGTCGACCACGGCGAACTGCGCTTCCAGATGCTGAAGTTGACCCTGGATGGCGCGCAACCGCAGTGGACGGTCAGGGATTCCTTCATATCGCGGGCGGGCGGGGCTCGCCGGGCCGCTTCCGGGCGCTGAAGGGAAAGGCAGCCACTACGCTCTATACAGCTTTTTTTCAGACACATAGCCAGTTCCGCCTCTACAACCGTGCTGTTTACCCTCTTGGTACAGGCGCTCGGGAGGGCGCCCGGGCCAAAGCCGCACCGCCGACGCCGGCCACCCAAGGAACTGTATTGACACTCGGGGAAGCAATGCTATAGTCGCCACAACGAGGCCATTCAGAAATGAAGAATATCTACGACGTGATGCGGCAGAAGGAACTCGAGATCGAACGCCTGAAAAAAGAGATCGAAGCGCTCCGTGTGGTGGCGCCCATGCTGGAAGAAAAGGAACCGGCGCGCGAAATCGCGGCCTCCGCTTCGCCGGCCAAGACCTATTCTTCGACCCAGCAAAGCAACGAACCGGTGCTTGGCGCCGACACGGGCAAGGCCGCTCGGGTTTGGCCTTAGCCGCCGCGAACTGTCACGGGTCCCCCGCTCCCCCGCCCGCCCTCCGACGGGCCGGGGGAGGTGACTGTTTCCCACAGCGTCGGGTTGTGCGAGCTGGGCAGGTCCGGCTTCCCGGCTCCTGGGGTGACCATGTTCGAACGAAACTTCAACGACGGCCTTAGAAGCGATGGCGCCTTCACCGGTCCGCTAGACCAGGAGACTTTCCGCGCCCTCCTCTTCAATTCCTTCCTGCGTCAACAGAACCGGGTGCGCGCCAGCCAGCGGGAGGGCGAACGGCTGGCGGCCATCGCCGCAACGCGCCGCGCCGTGGCTGAGTCCGGCGACCTCAGGGCGGCTCTTAACCTGGTGGTCACGCGCGCGTTGGATGCCACCGGCTCCACTGGAGCTGCCATCGCCATCGGCACCCAGGGAGAGATGACCTGCTGGGCGATGAGCGGACCCACGGCGCCTCCGCTGGGAGCCCCCGTGCCTCTCGATTCCGGGCTCTCGGGAGAATGTGTGCGCAGCCGGCGCGCCCTGCGCTGTGACGACACCGAGAACGACCCGCGCGTTAACCGCGAAGCCTGCGCTCGCCTGGGCGGCGTGGGATCCATGCTGCTAGTGCCGGTGGTGCGGCGGAATGCCGCCGTCGGCATCCTGGAGGTGTTTTCCACCCGGCCGCACGCCTTTGACGACACCGATGAACACGTGTTGGAACTGCTGACGGTAATCGCCAGCGCCGCGCTGGCCGACTTCGCGGGCAGCGAAGCCGCGCCGCGCGTTTCGCGGAACCTGGCTGCGAGTGTCCGCCCGGTTTCTTCCCCAGTCTCGCCGGTGTGATCGGCGGGTGGGATCAAAGCTCCAGACGTGACCCCGGAGCGAGTTCGCGGGGAGGCTGGCCGCGGCGGAAGATGCGAGCCGCAGCTACGCCTTTCAGCATCGCCCTTCCACCCTCGACGCGCAACATGGCGCCCTCGCGCAGCGCCACCACCGGCGTCTCATTCTCCTCAAGGAATTGCAGCAGCCGTTCTTCCCGCGTTTCGGCCATGAGCGTCGAGTTGGGCTCGGGATCGATATAGTGCGGGTTGATCTGGAACGGCACCAGCCCAAGCGCCCGGAGCGACTGTGGCTCGACGATCGGCATGTCGTTGGTGGTGCGGATGGTCGGGCAGGCGACATTGGACCCGGCGCTGGCCCCCATGTAGCGCAGGCTGCCATCTTCAACGCGGCGGCGGATCGGGTCCAGCAGATCGTTATCGTATAGCGTCTTCAGAAGCCGGAAGGTATTCCCGCCGCCGATGAAGATGGCCTCAGCGCTCTCCACGGCGGCGCGCGGGTTGGGCGCCTGGTGAACTGAGCTGACTCGGAATCCCATGCGCTCCAGGCGTTCGGCGACTTTGGCGGCATAACCGTCACGGTCGCGCAGCGCGTAGGGTACGAACAGCACTTGGCGCACGCCGGCGAGGAAGTCGCGAATTTCACCCTCGGCATGGTCGAGATAGCCACTGCCGTGGAGGGTCGAGTTGCTAATCAGCAGAAGGCGGGTTCTTTCCGTCATGCGAATTGTCTGACGTACCTGGGGTCGCATTGTAAACGGATGGCGAAGTATCATAGGAGCCGATGCTGAGGGCTAGCCACAGGTCGGGCTTGGCAGTGTGCGGGTTTCTGCTGCTCGCCCTCGCCGCCGCGGCCCAGACCAAGCCCGCGACCAACTTCTCCGGCTACTGGAAGTTGAACCCGGAGAAGAGCGACTTCGGCGGCGCCCCGCCACCGGACTCGGCCGGGTACGTGATCCGGCACATCGGCGCCAGGCTCGCCTTCGACTACACCCAGGAGTCGAAGACCACGCGTGTAGAGATCACTACCGACGGCCAGGAGCGCATGACCGATTCCAACGATGAGGCCGAGGTCTGGACGCGCACCTTCTGGGAGGGTCCGGTGCTGGTGTTCGAAGCCCGGCAAAAGGCCCGCCCTGCCCATCCGGCTCCCGGCATCAGGTGGACCAGCCGCTGGAAACTCTCGGGGGACGGCCAGACGCTCACCATCGAGCGGCAGATTACGGCACCCGCAGGCCAGCTCAACCAGGTCCTCGTCTTCAACCGGGAGGCCAAGGAAACCAGCAAGAACAACAGCCAGTGATCAGGACTGTCCGGCGGCGGCGGCCGGCAGCGTGAACAGGAAGGTCGAACCGTGACCCAAGACGCTTTCCGCGCGGATGGCGCCGCCATGCGCCCGCACAATGTGCTTGGCGATGGCCAGCCCCAGGCCGGTGCCTCCCGACTCTCGTGACCGCGCCTTGTCCACGCGGTAGAAGCGCTCGAACAGGCGCGGCAGGTGTTCGGAAGCGATGCCCGGGCCGAAATCCTGAACGTAGAACTCGACCGCGGCGCCGGCATCGCGCGCCCCCAGGACGATCTTGCCGCCCGAGGAAGCGTACTTCAGGGCATTGTCGATGAGGTTTGCGAGCACCTGATGAACGGCATCGGTGTCGGCCTCCACGGTGCGTTCGGTGGGGGCTTCGACCACCAGTTCCACGCGCTGCGACCGCGCGATCTCCCGGAAGCTCTTGGCGACATCCTCCAGCATCTCCGCCGGAGCGACCGCCCGGAAGCGAAAGGCCACTTCTCCGGATTCGACGCGCGCCAGGGTCAGCAGGTCCTCGCTCAAGGTGGCCATGCGTACGGCATTCTTGCGGATGATCTCCAGGAACTCGCGATCCGGTCCTTCGGCCGGGGCCGATTCCAGCAGGGTCTCGGCGTATCCCTGGATCGAGGTCAGGGGCGTGCGCAGCTCGTGCGACACGTTGGCCACGAAATCGCGGCGGGTCTTCTCCACCCGCTCGATCTCGCTGACGTCGTGCAGCACGGCAACCGCCCCCGCTCCCGGCATGGGAGCGGCCGTCACGTTGTAGAAACGACCGGGGAGAATGGAGGTGGCGCGCGTGGTGCGCACGCCTCCGCTCTGGATGGCTTCCGTGATCGCCCGCAGGAAGTTGGGGTCGCGGACGGTCTCCACCACCGGCGCTCCCAGCCGCACTCCCGACGCCGTGAGCCGGGCCATCACGCGGTTGGCCCATTGCACCTTGCCGTCAGCGGAGACGGCGATCACCGCTTCCTGCATGCTGTTGAGCAAGGTTTCCAGTTGCTGCTGGCCGGTGCGGATGCCCCGGAAGCTGTGTTCGAGCTGGTGCGCAGTCGAGTCCAGTGCCATAGCCACCTGGCCGATTTCGTCGGATGAGTTTTCCGCGATGCGGGCGGTAAGATCGCCGGCAGCGATGCGACCGGCAAAATCCACGATGCGCCGCAAACGCTGCGCCACCGATTGCGCCGCGATCAACGACAGCGCCACGGCCACCAGCACTGCCAGCCCTGACGTCCACAGCAGCGTGTGGCCCACGCCGGCGGTGGTCTGGTGGAGCGACGCCAGCGGATACGCCAGGCGCACCGCCGCCGGTTCGCCGTCGCGTGCCTCGGGAGACGGCTGGAGCGGCACGGCTACATACAGGAACGGCGCTCCGATGGTGCTGCTCGAGCGCACCGAGCTGCCGATGCGGCCATGCTGGAGAGCTTCGGCGAATTCCGGACGCGTGGCGTGGTTCTCCATGGCCTCGGGATTGGCTTCGGATTCGGCCAGCACCTTGCCCGAGCGGTCGATTACGGTGGCGCGTGCGTTGGCTGCCTTGGCCTCTTCGTACACCATCTGCTGGAGCGGATGCTGGCGGTCGTTGGCAACGCGCTGGGCGAACATGCGCGTCTTTTCGGTGAGCGAGAGCTGGATCTGGTCGCGCAGCGAGCGCTCCCAGGAGCGCGTCACCGTGATGTTCAGGGTGACGGTGACGGCGGCGATCACCACCACGAACATCAGCAGCAGCTTGAAGAAGACGCGGTTGCTCACTTGGGCGACTCGAAGCGGTAGCCGGTGCCGCGGACGGTGCGCAGGTAGCGCGGGTTCTCGGGGTCGGGCTCGACCTTCTCACGAATGCGGCGCACGTACACGTCCACCGAGCGCGGGGTGACGTAGGCGGTATCGCGCCACACCGCGTCCAGCAACTGGTCGCGGGTGAAGACGCGTCCCACGTGCCGCGCCAGGTAGTCCAGCAGGCGGAACTCGGTGGCGGTGGTGGCAACCGGCTTGCCGCCGACCGTCAGGGTCATGGCCCCGCTGTCGATCTCGATCTCGCCGATCTTCAGCAGCGAGGGCGTCAGCGGCTTCTCGAAGCGCCGCAGGACGGCCCGTGTGCGCGCCACCAGCTCGCGCGGGCTGAAAGGCTTGGTGATGTAGTCGTCGGCGCCCAGGTCGAGGCCCAGCACGCGGTCCGATTCAGCGGTCTTGGCGGTCAGGAAGATCACTGGAGTCATGCCCAGCATGGGCATCTGGCGGATGCGGCGGCAGAGATCGAGACCGTCTCCGCCCGGCACCATGATGTCGAGCAGAAAAAGCGAGGGATGCTCTTTCTCCGCTTCGCCCAGCACGGCGCCGGCCGCGGGGAAAGCGTGCACGGCATAGCCAGCCGCCTCCAGATGGTGGCGCACCAGGCGGCTGATGTCGGCGTCGTCCTCGACCAGAAAAATGAGGGGCTTCACACCGGTATTGTACCGGGCGGAGGGAAATCCCGGCGTGCCTTCGCTGGTGGCGCCATGGGCCGGTCAGCCTCAGGTTGTGGGGTGATATAATCCCGCCCCTCCGGCTGACAATCCGGGGCCGCTCAGATCCGCAGAGGAGGTTCCCACATGGCGGCGGCCAATCCCGTGGCACCCACACCCGAATTGACTCTGCAGGCCGAAAAAACGTCGAGTGAGATGCTGGTGCGTTGCGGCGGCAAGATCACCTCCGGATCTTCCGGTCTGTTGAAAGCCACGGTGACCAGCCTGATGCTGGAGAACAGGGTCGTGGTGTTGGATCTCGGCAATGTGAGCTATGTGGACAGTTCGGGGCTGGGGGCGCTGGTGGGCCTGTATATCTCCTCCCGGCGCACATGCTGCAGCCTGAAGCTCCGCAACCTGACCGACCGCCTGAAAGAGCTGTTGCACCTCACTCGCCTGACCCAATTCTTCGAAGGATCCTAGGAAACCCCGGGGATGACCTCTGGCATGGGGTCCGCGTGCGGCGCGGCGGTGGGTGCTTCCTATTGAGGGCGCATGCTCATCCCGGACCACACCAGATACATGCAGAAAAGCACGGTGACCGCCAGCATGACCACGATGATCGACCTTCCGATCGTGGACCACCAGGACGGCCGGCGCCAGAATTTCTTGCGACGACGGATGCGAACG
>Ga0209517_10005297_pt1 | contig 16481 bp, 13 predicted proteins | sample PeaSoiMetSII2010_FD_187695 | JGI IMG/M metagenome (GOLD analysis project Ga0209517, IMG submission 187695) | Peat soil microbial communities from Weissenstadt, Germany - SII-2010 (SPAdes) (version 2) | ecosystem: Environmental > Terrestrial > Soil > Wetlands > Peat | place: Germany...
GAAGCTGTCCGCCGCTGAAGCCGTCGATGAAGATCTGGCCGCCGTTTGGCCCTGCCGCCGGCCCCGCAAGTGCGCTCAGCTCGTTCTGCAGTTCATTGGGATCGTCGGAGAGAGCATCGAGTCCTGCTCCCTTGATGACCAGCTGGCTGGCATTATTGTCCGAGCTGGTATCCACGCTGGTGCTATGCTCGCTCACCGTCACATTCTGCTGTTGCACTGCGATCGAAAGAGAGATGTTCCGCTGGACTGTGCGACCTGCGCCGATCGTAAAGCCTGTCTCCGCGAACGTCTCAAAGCCGTTGGCAGTCACGGCCAATGTGTACGTGCCGGCAGGAACGCCCTTCAGCTCAAAAACGCCGCCAGCACCCGTCTTCGTCGTGAGCGATTTGCCGCCATCATCCATCAGGGTGACCGTCGCGCCCGGGATCAATGCCCCGGAAGGATCGGTCACCTGGCCGCGCATTGCGCCGGTTTCAGACTGCCCGAAAAGATTGGGCGTGAGCAGGAAACCCAGCACAAATAGAACAATGGTGAAAGACTTCTGGCGGCTGGTATTCATGGGTTCTCCTCCGGTTGCATCGCATCGTCAGGCAGCCTGGGCTGCCGCGCGTGATTGCGTCCTGAAACTATCTGAGCAGCGCATGATCGCTTGCGCCGTCACAAACGTTGAAGGAATGTAGAGAAGTGTCACGAGGCTGTGACATTTTGTTACGTTTGAGCACTCCAGCGGGTGTACAACCATAGCTGAGCCTGACCTGGAGGAGAATCATCGTGGCCCTGGTGCTTTTGATCGACGACGACCGCGAACTTTGCGCGATGCTCAGCGACTACCTGGGCCGCCACGGCTTCCAGGTCACCGTTGAGCACCACGGCGAGACCGGACTGCAGCGCGCGCAGAGCGGAAGGTTCGCCATTGTGCTGCTCGACGTGATGCTTCCCGGAATGGACGGCTTCGAGGTGCTCCGACGTCTGCGGACCACTTCCCAGGTGAGCGTGCTGCTGCTCACCGCGCGTGGAGAAGACGTGGACCGGATTGTCGGGCTGGAGATCGGCGCCGACGATTACCTGCCCAAGCCATTCAACCCGAGGGAACTGCTGGCGCGCATGCGCGCAATCCTGCGCAGGAACAATGCCGCCGAGACCATGCCGGATGGAGCGCGTCATGTTCATCGGCTTTCTGTTGAGGGACTGGACCTCGACACGGGCTCGCGAAGCGCGCGCTACAACGGCCTTGATTTAGGCCTCACCGACATCGAGTTCTCGCTGCTTGAGGCTCTGATGATGGCGCCGGGACAGGTGCTCACACGGGAACACCTGGTGGAATCGGTGCTTGGCCGCAGCTTCAACCCATTTGACAGAAGCCTCGATATGCACGTCAGCAGGCTGCGCCGCAAACTCGACGACGTTGCTAAAGTGGGCGACCGCATCAAGACCATCCGCTCGGTTGGCTATCAGCTTGCGGTCGCCAGCACGGCCAACGCATCGGGCAGCGATCTTCCCGACCATGAAGTGGCCAGCTCAGAGCGGTGATCCAGTATGCGTAGCATGTTTGCCAAGATATTTCTTACTTTCTGGATTGCCGAGATTCTCATTCTCTTTTCCACCGCATTCCTGCTGCGGCACCATTTCGACAGCCCCGAAGTTCAGCACAGGTCCCTGCTGCAGGCCATGACCATGAACGGTAATGCCGCTGCCGCTGCCTACGCGAGCGGCGGTTGCGCCGCACTGCGTCAGTTCCAGGCCATGTCGCCTGAGCCTTCGTATCTGATCGACAACAGCAACCATCTGCTGTGCTCTTCGGCTGCGAATCCTGACCTCAGTGATCTGCTCCGGCAAGTGAACAACAGCCAGGGCCGCCTGGTTGGGCTGCAGGCGGGCAATCGCTATCTGTGGGGCGCCACCATCACGACGGCCACCGGCCAAAGCTGGGCTTTCGTCATCAACGGCCCCTACCCCGCTGAGCATCGGGTTCCGCTGGCCGAGATTCTGCCCCGCCTTCTGATCAGCGTGATCGTCTCCGGGCTTGTGACATTTGCATTGGCCTTCATTCTTGCCCGTCCCATCACCACGCTGCGGGCAGCGGCGCGCAAACTCGCCGGGGGCGACCTGAGCGCGCGGGCAGGGTCTCGCAACGGGCAGTCCTCCCCGGATCGCAAACCGCCCAGCCGCGATGAGTTGTCCGGACTGGTTCACGACTTCGACCACATGGCCGAGCGCCTTGAATCCCTTGTGGGCGCACAACGCCTGCTGCTGCGCGATGTTTCGCATGAGCTTCGCTCGCCCCTGGCGCGCTTGAGCGTCGCGCTGGAGCTGGCCCGCGAAGAGGCGCAGCCGGAGATGGAGGACCACCTTGCGCGTATTGAACGCGAGGCAGAGCATCTCAACAAGCTCATCGGTCAACTGCTGAGCCTGTCGCAGATGGAGTCCGCGCAGCGCATCGCCGACGTCGAGACCGTTGCGATGAAGCCCCTGATTACGCGGTTGCAGGAGGACGCCGCGTACGAAGCACAACACCACAACTGCTCTGTCGTTCTCACCAGTACGGCAGAGTGCGAAGTCAGCGGCAACTCCGAGCTGCTTTACCGGGCTCTTGAAAACATCGTTCGCAATGCGATCACTTACACCGGCGAAGGGACAACTGTGGAGATTGCCTTGCGCTGCGAGAAATCCGAGAGCGGCAGCGAAGCCGTGGTGCAGGTCATGGATAGAGGAGCCGGCGTTGCAGAGGACCAGCTCAAGGCAATCTTCCAACCCTTCTACCGGCTCGATCACGCCAGGCAGCGGCAAACCGGCGGATCCGGTGTTGGCCTGGCGATTGCCGATCGCGCCATCCGTCTGCACGCGGGACAGTTGAGCGCAACCAACCGGCCGGGTGGCGGCCTCGTGGTCAAAATCAGAATTCCGTGCCGAGCGGCTGTTCAATTGCCTGCAATCCGGTGAATGAAGGATCGCCAGCGTCAGGCGTCTCTGGGTTGATGAGCAGTCAAACCTCAGTGCTGAGGAGAGACAAGGCAATATGGGTGTTCCCTTGCTCAGCTACTCCACGCCCAGCACCTTCACAATGACTCGCTTCCTCCGCTGTCCGTCGAACTCGGCATAGAACACGCGCTGCCACGTTCCAAGATCCAGCCGGCCGTTGGTCACCGGCAGCGTGGTCTCGTGGTGCAGCAGCAGCGACTTCAAGTGAGCATCCCCGTTGTCCTCGCCGGTCTGATGATGTTTGTAATCTGGTCGTGCCGGCGCCAGTTCCTCCAGCCACTTGCCAATGTCCTCGATCAGCCCGCTCTCCAAATCGTTCACATACACAGCCGCGGTGACGTGCATCGGGGACACAAAGCACAGCCCGTCGCGCACTCCGCTGCGCCGCACAATCTTCTCTATCTCATCGGTAATATGCACCATCTCCCGCCGCTTCCTGGTCTCAAAGACCAAATACTCCGTATGACTCTTCATCCCGCCCTCCGCCACGGTTCGCCTCCTGAGCCCGCTGCAAATCATCCATCGGCTCGTCCTTTATCCTAAATTCAACCGTGACCGATTCTCCCACCGCCGACTCGCTCTCTCAGCATGGACTTGACCTGCTGGCTGCCGGGCAGCCCGCGGAAGCAGCTCGAACCTTCCGCGCCGCCATCGCCTCCAATCCCGATCACGTTGAAGCCCATCACGGCCTCATTCGCGCCCTGCGCGACGCCGGGCAGCTCAACCAGGCGGTAGGCGCGGCCATGGCCCTCACCGTTCTCACGCCCGAAGATCCGCTGGCTCACACGGCGCTCTCCATCGCCCTGCAGCAAGCCGGTCACATCGACCAGGCCGAAACCGCCGCCGCCCGCGCCCGCATTCTTGAGTGGAAGCAGCAACTCGCATCCCCGCCTGCCGAGGACTCCCTCTCATGAAGCCGCAGCCAACGCCGGCCGATCGCCTGCGCCGCATGCACGATGCGCTCGCAGATGCCTACGGCCCGCAGCACTGGTGGCCTGCGGAAACCCCCTTTGAAGTGATCCTCGGCGCCTATCTCACCCAGAACACCGCCTGGACATCCGTCGAGCGCTCTCTTGCCAACCTGCGAGAAGCCGGTGCGCTCACGCTCGAGGGGCTCCGCTCGATCGCTCTCGAAGACTTGCAGACGCTCATTCGCCCCAGCGGTTTTCACTCCCGCAAAGCGCCCGCGCTCAAGGCATTCGTGGCCATGCTCGACGCCGAGTTCGCAGGCTCGCTCGATGTACTCGCAGCAACTTCAACCTCAACCCTGCGCCGCCGCCTCCTCGCACTTCCCGGCGTTGGCCCTGAGACCGCCGACGCCATCCTTCTCTACGCTCTCAACCACCCCGTCCCCGTCGCCGACGAGTACCTTCGCCGCATCGCCGTGCGCCATCGCCTGCTCACCCCACTCCCCGGCCGAAGCGGCTATGACTCTCTCGTCGAACTCACTCGGCACGCGTTCGCCCTTGATCCCCCGGCTAGTCGCGCCCGACTCTTCAACGAGGTGCACGCCCTCACTGTAGTGGTGGGCAAGGCACACTGCGGGAGAACTCCTCAATGCACCGGTTGTCCCCTCGCGCCCGATCTTGATCTTGCAGGCACTTCCGTCAAGACCAGGAGGCGAAAATGACGCATGTATTGATCGGCTAGTGAATTCTGCGCGAAGCTTCTTTCCCGGCTGGGCTGTCGGGAGCTACACGGACAGCGGCACGAAAAGCGTGCAAAGTGTCCGATTTGGACGATTCTCTCGGCCGTAAATCCTTTGTTGTGGAATTATGGGAAAACGTATTTTTATGTAAGTCCTTTATTTTGACCGGGGGAAATGGGGCATTATTGATGTAACTCATTTGTTTTCATTTGGATGGGACGAAAACGGGGGGGGTGCCGGGGGGAGAGAATGGACGGCGAAACAAGAGGCGTTCCGACGGCGTCAAAGGTCTCCCTGGCTCATCCTCTCAAGACCCATTGTGCGCCTTGAGAGCGAAATTATCTGCAACCACCTGCGGTGGGGCAGACGGCGCCTGCGCGCAAGTGGGTTCGAGGTTTCCCACCCTTCGCTAGGAGGAAGCGAAGGATGGGGCACCCGGCATGCGCTCACCGTAGCTGTAGGCAAGGCGCATTGCGGCAGAACGGCGCAATGCAACGGGTGCCCCCTCGCCGCCGATCTTGAGTTTGCTGCTGCTTTTCCCGCCAGGAACCCATTGCGAAAGCACCCTCAGGAACCACCCGACTGACGCCTCCTCCGGCAGACCTATCCAGACCCACCCCTGCCTCCCCGGCCTTGACGGGAAAGGGCGCCCGTTTCTCGCGGGTTCTCGTGCACTTTTCCTGATTTCCTCTTGACAAAGCCCGACCGCTCTCGATACCGTTAGTTCGGTATTCAAACAAAATACCGTTGGTTCTGAATCCGCACCAAGTTCGACGCCCGCGTCCGGCTCCAGGCGCCCTCATTCCGTTCCCTCGTCGCGCCTCAGCAGCGCAATGCGAAAGGAGCACCATGCCAGGTTGTTCAAGACGACGATTTCTTGCCCGGGCAGCCATCGCCGCCGCAACCTCCGCGGCTTGTTCCATCCCCGGCCGTTCGCAGGCAACCAACTCTCCCTTTCGCATCGCCGTCATCAATGACGAAATCTCCCCTGACTTCGACCACGTCTGTTCTGTCGTCTCTCGTGAATTCGGACTCGGCTGGATTGAGCTTCGATCGCAGTGGGGCAAAAACACGATGGACCTGAGCGACGCCGAAATCGCCGAAGCAAAGCGGATTCTGGCCAAGTACAACCTGCGGGTCACCGATATCGCCAGTCCTCTCTTCAAGACCGATTGGCCCGGCGCGCCGCGCTCGCCCTACGGTTCCAAGGGCGATATGCACGGCGCCGTCGAGGTCGAGTTCAAGAAACAGGACGAGTTGCTTGAGCGCTCCATCGCCCTGGCAAAACAGTTCGACACCGGCAAAGTTCGTTGCTTCGACTTCTGGCGGCTCGACGACATTGCCCCTTACCGCGCCGCCATGGATGAGAAACTTCGATCCGCGGCTGAAATCGCCGGCAAGCAAGGCATTCTTCTGGTTCTGGAGAATGAATTCGAGTGCAACACCGCTACGGGGCGTGAGGCAACGCGAACCCTTGGCGCAGTTCAGTCGCCGCACCTGGCGCTCAACTGGGACCCCGCCAACGCGGTGATGCGCGGCGAACTCGACGCGTTCCCTGGCGGCTGGGAAACCCTGCCCAAGAGCCGGATTCACCACTGCCACGTCAAGAACGCCGTCAAGAATGCGGACGGCAAGATCGAATGGTCGCCGGTCGGCACGGGATTCATCGACTGGACGGCGCAGTTCCGCGCCCTGCGCAGCATGGGCTATCGCGAAGCTGTGAGCCTGGAGACGCACTGGCACGGCGCAGCGACCCCTGAGGAATCCACGCGCACCAGTTGGGCCGGGATGAAGAAGGCGCTCCAGGATTCCGGCGCTCTGTAGCTTCGTGCACAAGGCGCGGCAATTTCAACCGCAAGCGAACCCCACGAAGCACGTGCCGGCTTGATGGAGAAATACATTGGTTACTCGACGCGAATTCCTCGACACACTGGCAACAGGCGCGGCAGGACTGGCCATCGCATCCACCGCCAAGAGTTACGGTCAAATTCTCGGCTCCAACGACCGGCTCAACTTCGCCGTCATTGGACTGAATGGACGCGCCTATGCGCATTTGTCCTCGCTCAAGGGCAACAAGAGCGCCGCGCGCATCACCCATGTCTGCGATGTGGAGTCGAACATCCTGAGGAAGTTTGCCGCTGAGACCGAACGCGAAATGGGCGAGGCTCCGGCGACCGACAAGGACTTTCGCTCGATCCTCCAGCTCAAAGAAATCGACGCCATCACCATCGCCACGCCAGATCACTGGCATGCGCCCATGGCCATTGCCGGCCTCGAGACGGGCAAGCACGTCTACGTCGAGAAGCCCTGCAGCCACAACCCCGCCGAGGGCGCGCTGCTGGTGGCGGCGCAGAAGAAGTACGGCAAGCTGGTGCAGATGGGCACGCAGCAGCGCTCATCGCCGCACACCGTCGAGGTGGTCGACAAGATCGGCAACGGCCTGATCGGCCGCGCCTACTACGCAAAAGCCTGGTACAGCAACACAAGGAAATCCATTGGCATAGGCAAGGAAGCGCCCGTGCCTCCAACGCTCGATTGGGACTTGTGGCAGGGCCCCGCGCCGCGGCGGGCCTACTACGACAACGTCCAGCCGTATAACTGGCATTGGTTCAAGATCTGGGGCACCGGCGAAACACTAAACAACGGGACCCACGAAGTGGACGTCTGCCGCTGGGCTCTCGGTGTCGATTACCCGCAGCGCGTAGCCTCTTCCGGCGGCCGCTACCACTTCAAAGACGATTGGCAATTCTACGACACGCTGCACACCAGCTTTGAATACGAGGACAAGCTCATCGAGTGGGAAGGAAAGTGCTGCCAGGGGATGAAGTTTTACGGCCGCGACCGCGGCTCCTGCATTATGGGCACCACCGGGTCGGTCATCGTCGACCGCGGCGGCTACCAAGTCTACGACCTCAAGGGCAACAAAACCTCTGAAGTGAATGCCGAGAAGGCAGCCGACTCGTCGGACACTTTGGGTCGCGATTCCATGACCGATCTTCACTTTGCCAACTTCATTGCGGCCATCCGCAAAGGTGACAAGCTCAACGCGCCTGTCTCCGTGGGCAACGTCGCCGTGACCATGCTGCAACTCTCCAACGTCTCGTGGGAAGTCAAGCGCACGCTTGGGCTCGACACGGCGGACGGAAAGATCCTCAACGACTCCGCAGCCCTGAAGCTGTGGGGCCGCGACTACGAACACGGCTGGGCGCCGCAGCTCTAGAAAGCCGTGGGATGAATTTGGATTTTGAAGCGTGCTGGCGTGAACGACCAGAGGAATGCTGAACCAACAACAGGAACTTGATCAAAGGGATTACAAAAATGAAATCCACTCTCTCCCGCCGCAGCTTCGTGCAGTCCGGCGCGCTGATCGCGGCCGCGTGCGCCGCCCCAAGCACTCTTCCCGCGTTTGCCGATCCGTCGCAGGCCACCGGCAAGCCATCGCCCGTGCATCTTGGCCTGGCGAGTTACACCTTTCGCAATTTCACTCGGGCCCAGATGATCGGCTTTATGAAGCAGCTCAACGTCACAGCGCTGAATGCCAAGGACGTGAAAGATCACCTGCCCATGGATGCAGCGGAGGAAGCCAAGGCGCTCGGCGATTACGCCGCCGCGGGCATTTCGCTTCACGCGGCTGGAACGATCTATTTTCCCAAGGACGAAGACGAGGACATCCGCGCAAAGTTTGAATACGCGAAGCGCGCAGGGATTTCCGTCATCGTTGCCGGCGACCCAGCCCTGGGAACCCTCCCGCGCCTGGAGAAGTTTGTCAAGGAATACGACATCCGCATCGCCATCCACAACCACGGCCCTGAGGACAAGGTCTTCCCTTCCCCGCTCGACGTGCTCAAGGCAGTCAGGAACCTCGATCCACGCATGGGTTGCTGCATCGACATCGGCCACGCGGTTCGCGCGGGCACTGACATTGTTCAGGCCATTCACGAGGTAGGCCCTCGCCTCTTCAACATGCATGGGAAGGACCTCACCGATTTTCACAGCAAGGAGAGCCAGGTGGACGTCGGCCAGGGCGTTATGCCCTTCCGCGAAATTTTCGATGCCCTCATCAAGACCAACTACAAGGGTTTTGTCGATCTTGAATACGAAATCAATGGCGACGATCCGATGCCCGGGGTCATCGAGTCGTTCGCATATATGCGCGGCGTGCTGGCGGGCATGGGCTATCGAGCCTGAAGCAAAGGCGATTGATGTAAGAAGGACTGGAGCGGAAGACATGTTGATTCACGAAGACCGCTTACTCCCCGCTGAACCAGGCGCCCGCGCCATCGCCAGGGCGCTCTACGCGAGCATCCGCGATCTGCCCATCGTCAGCCCCCACGGCCACACCCAGGCCGGATGGTTTGCGAAGAATGAGCCCTTCCCCGATCCAGCAAAGCTCTTCGTTCAGCCCGATCACTATGTCTATAGGATGCTGTACAGCCAGGGCATCTCCCTCGAAGACCTCGAAATCGGCCAGCCCGAAATGAAAAACCCGCGCAAGGTCTGGCGCATCTTTGCGAGCCATTACTACCTCTTCCGCGGGACACCTACGCGCATCTGGCTCGACTTTGCCTTTCACGAGCTATTCGGCTTGAATCAACGTCTATCCGAATCCACCGCCGACCTTTACTACGATACGATCGCCGAAAAACTCCGCACCCCGGAGTTCCTGCCGCGCGCCCTCTTCGAACGATTCAATCTTGAAGTGCTGGCCACGACCGATTCACCCATCGACTCACTCGCCGATCACCGGGCCATCCGCGATTCAAGCTGGAACGCACGCATCCTGCCCACGTTTCGTCCCGACCCGGTCGTCGATCCCGAGTTCGCAGGCTTTGCGGCGAACATCACCGAACTCGGCCGTCAGACCGGCGAAGACACGACCGCCTGGCGTGGCTATCTCAATGCACTCAGCAAGGCCCGCGCACGGTTCCGCACACTCGGTTGCACTGCGACCGACCACGGCCATCCCACTCCGCAAACCGCCGACCTCTCCACTTCCGAAGCCATAGAACTCTATCGCCGCATTCTCGCAGGCAGCGCCGACGCGCAACAGCAGGAACTTTTCCGCGCCCAGATGCTCACGGAGATGGCGCGCATGAGCCTCGAAGACGGCCTGGTCATGCAGATTCACCCCGGGAGCGTGCGCAACCACAACATCGATCTCTCTCGCCGTTACGGCCGCGACATCGGTGCGGACATTCCCCGGCCCACCAATTACGTCGATGCGCTGCGTCCCTTGCTCGACCGCTTTGGAAACGAGCCCAGTCTCACCATCATCCTTTTCACACTCGACGAGTCCACCTACAGCCGCGAGCTTGCGCCTCTGGCCGGCCACTATCCCTGCCTGCGCCTGGGCCCGCCGTGGTGGTTCCACGACAGTCCGGAAGGCATGCTGCGCTTCCGCCAACAGGTCACAGAGACGGCGGGTTTCTACAACACCGTCGGCTTCAACGACGACACCCGCGCCTTTCTTTCGATTCCCGCGCGTCACGATGTAGCACGCCGCATGGACTGCGCCTTCCTGGCGAGATTGGTGACCGAACACCGTCTTGCAGAGGACGAAGCCTTTGAAGTGGCTCACGACCTCACTTACCGGCTGGTGAAAAAGGCCTACCATCTTTAGGGAGAGCAACCATGGCGCAAAGCGTAACTCCCGGCACGCTGGTCGAAGAAGAATCATCTCCTGGTGCGCGCATCGGCCGTGTGCGTTGGACTATCTGTGCCATGCTGTTCATCGCCACATCAATCAATTACATGGATCGACAGGTCATCTCCATCCTCAAACCAACGCTGGCGCAGAGCATCGGCATGAGCGAACTGGGCTACAGCCACGTCGTTCAGGCTTTTCAGATTGCCTACGCACTGGGGCTGCTGGCGGCTGGACGCTTTGTGGACAAAGTCGGCACGCGCATCGGTTATATGGTGATCATGGCCGTCTGGAGCCTCTCCGCGATGGGGCATGCGCTGGCCTCGACGGTGATGGAGTTCGGTGTGGCGCGCTTCTTTCTCGGCGTTGGAGAATCCGGCAACTTCCCCGCGGCTATCAAGACGGTGGCTGAGTGGTTTCCGCAAAGTGAGCGTTCGTTTGCCACGGGCATCTTCAACTCCGGCAGCAATCTAGGCGCAATCATTGCACCCATTATCGTGCCCTGGGTCACGATCCACTATGGATGGCATGCGGCATTTCTCGTTACCGGAGTATTCAGTGCGATGTGGATCGCGCTTTGGTTCAGCAAATACCGGAAGCCCGCCAACCATCCCACACTTACCGGAGCTGAATTGCGGCACATCTACCAGGAGGCAGCCGAACAAATGGGCCCGTCCACGCCGTGGCTCAAACTGCTGAGTTACCGCCAGACATGGGCATTTACAACCGGCAAGTTTCTCACCGATCCAATCTGGTGGTTCTATCTTTTCTGGCTGCCTGATTTCTTCAGCAAGCGCTTTCACCTGGACTTATCGCATCTGGGATTGCCGCTCGTCATCGTTTACAACGCATCGGCCATTGGCAGCATCGGCGGCGGCTGGCTGCCCGGTCCCTTTCGCCGCCTTGGACTGTCCGCAGCCGATGCGCGCCTCGTGGCCATGCTCTTCTGCGCCTGCGCTGTGGTGCCTGTGTTCATGATCAATTACCTCAGCTCGGAGTGGACGGCCATTGCTCTGCTGAGTCTTGCCGCCGCCGCACACCAGGGGTGGTCGGCAAACATCTTCACCACCGCGTCAGACATGTTTCCCCGCAGTGCCGTAGGCTCAGTTACCGGCATTGGAGGGATGGCCGGCTCGGTTGGCGGCTTCCTGCTGGCGACGGTCACCGGCTACATCCTGCAATGGACGGGTAGTTATGCCAGTCTCTTTGCTTTAGCCGCAAGCGCCTATCTCGTTGCCCTGCTCATCATCGTCCTTCTCGCGCCTGGGCTCAGGAGAGTGGAGGCGATTGAATGAGTCTCTATTGCGCCACAGGAAGTGCCGAAACCGATCTTACGCCGCAGCAGTTGCAGGAACTGCTTGTGGAAGCTCTCGACAGACTCGAGCCGCGCAGTCGCGTGCTTGCCGTACCTCCCGATCAAAGCCGTGAACACTCCCGCGCCGGTGAACTCACCCGCTATGCGTGGCAATACTACGGTGACCGCCTCAAGGCCGTTCTCCCCGCGCTCGGCACGCACACAGCCATGCGTCCCGACCAGTTAGCGCACATGTTCGGCAATGTGCCGCAGCATCTCTTTTGTGTTCACAACTGGCGCACCGACGTTGAAACTCTCGGCGAAGTTCCCGCCGAGTTCATTCGCGAACAGTCCGAGGGGAAACTGAACTATGCGTGGCCCGCACAGGTCAACCGCCTTGTCTCCAGGGCCGGCTTCGATCTCATCCTTTCCATCGGCCAGGTCGTGCCGCACGAAGTGATCGGCATGGCCAACTACACGAAGAACATCCTGGTAGGCACCGGCGGCCGCGAGGGCATCAACCGGAGCCACTATCTCGGCGCGGTCTACGGCATGGAGCGCATCATGGGCCGCGCGGAGAATCCAGTGCGCGCCGTTCTCAATTACGCTTCGGACCACTTCCTCTATCATCTGCCCATCGTCTATGTCCTCACCGTCGTCGCGCGCCGCGCGGATGGCGAACTGGCCGTGCGCGGCCTTTTCATCGGCGATGACTCGGAGTGCTTCCACTTAGCTGCCGAACTAAGCCTCAAGGTCAACTTCGAGACACTCGACGAGCCTATCCGCAAGGCAGTGGTCTACCTCAATCCCCGCGAGTTTCATTCCACCTGGATTGGTAACAAGGCAGTCTATCGCACGCGCATGGCTCTGGCCGATGGGGCTGACCTCATCATCCTCGCTCCCGGCGTCAGGGAATTCGGTGAGGACAAAACCATCGATGCATTAATCCGCAAACACGGCTACCGCGGGACTCCCGCAACCCTGGCCGCGGTCGCAGCTGATGCCGATCTAGCCAGCGAACTAAGCGCCGCTGCCCACCTGATTCACGCTTCGTCCGAAGGCCGTTTCAACATCACATGGTGCCCCGGACATCTGACTCGCGAAGAAGTCGAGTCCGTCGGCTTCCGCTATGGCGACATCAACGAAATGCTTGAGCGTTACAGCCCCGACAAGCTTGCCCACGGCTACAACTTTGTCGACGGTGAAGAGGTGTTCTTCATCGCCAATCCTGGCCTGGGACTTTGGGCGCACCGCAGCCGGCTCTGAAAGGGAATGAACCATGGCCTCAAAGCTTTTTAGTCTTGAAGGCAAAGTAGGAGTCATCACCGGAGGCACATCCGGCATCGGCCGCGCTCTCTCGCTTGGCCTCGCCGAGGCCGGCGCCGATGTTGTCGCGACCGCTCGCCGCCAGCAGCAGGTGGACGAGACCGCTGCGGAGATCGAAGCTCTGGGCCGGCAAACACTCAGGCTTGCCTCCGACGTTTGCGATCGATCCTCGCTCGACCAGTTGCTCGCAGCCATTCTGCAGCGCTTCGGCAAGGTAGACATCCTCATCAACTGCGCCGGAAGAATCAAGCGCACTCCCACACTCACCATGCCGGAAGAAGAATGGAGCGCTATCCTCGACACCAACCTCACCGGCACTCTGCGTGCTTGCCAGGTCTTCGGCCGCCCCATGCTCGATCGCGGTTACGGCCGCATCATCAACATCGCCTCGCTCAATAGCTTTGTTGCGCTCAGTGATGTAGCCGCTTATGCAGCCAGCAAGGCCGGCGTGGTCTCGCTTACGCGTTCGCTCGCAGTCGAGTGGTCGAAGCGAGGCGTGACGGTGAACGCCATTGCCCCCGGAGTATTCCGCACCGACCTCAATGCTCAATTGCTTGACAGTACCCCGCGCGGACAGGAACTGCTCATGCGAACGCCCATGGGCCGCTTCGGCAAAACTGAAGAACTTATCGGCGCCGCCGTCTATCTCGCATCGGCTGCGGCATCCTTTGTCACAGGACAAACGCTGGTGGTCGACGGAGGCTTCCTGGCCAGCGGCGTAAACCAATAGCTGCATCGCCTCAGGGCTATGGCTTGCCGCGACTCAGAGTCAAAAAGGAAAGATAAACATGAAAGGCGAACGAACGCTCGCACTTATCGCAGGAACTGCCCTGTCCTTGTTTGCGGCGGCAAGCTTTCTTACCGCGCAGCAGGCCAGGCCGGCATCGGTTGCTCCCGCAACCATGCCTCGCATCGGCACAGTCGATGAGCGATTTCAGTCCTACAACATTGAAATGGTGGAAGTCACTGGCGGGCGATTCTGGAAGCCGTTCGCCAGCATTGCCGATTCAAGCAATGCAGCGAAGTCCAACTCCAATCAGCCTGTTGGCATGGACCCTTCGCTCTACCAGTACCGCCCGCCCATCGACCTGACCAATGCCCGCTTGCGCAAACTGGCAGCGGCTCTGGGCCCAGCGTACATCCGCGTCAGCGGCACCTGGGCCAACACGACTTACTTCCAGGATACCGACGATCCCGCGCCGGCAAGCCCACCCACAGGGTTCAATGGCGTTCTAACCCGCAGCCAATGGAAGGGTGTCGTCGACTTCTCGCACGCCGCCAACGCCCAGATCGTCACGTCCTTTGCCATCAGTCCCGGCACCCGGGACGCCGCTGGGGTGTGGACTCCGGATCAGGCCCGGAAGTTCGTTGCCTACACCAAGGCCATCGGCGGCCGTATCGCCGCTGCCGAGTACATGAACGAACCCAATATCGCCGAGATGGGCGGCGCACCCAGAGGCTACGATGCAGCCGCCTACGGCCGCGATATTGGCGTCTTTCAGGCATTCGCAAAGCAGGCGCTTCCCGGCATGATATTCCTTGGCCCGGGAGCTGCGGGGGAAGGAACGCTCATGACTCCGGACGCTATGCGCACGCTCTCTAGCGCGAGCCTGCTGACTGCCACTGGCCCCATCTTCGATGCCGTCTCTTACCACTCATACGGCGCCGTCTCCAGTCGCTGCGCGGCCTTCGGCGCCACGGCCACAACCACCGCTGAGGCAGCACGCTCCGACGAGTGGCTGGCGCGGCCAGGCAGGATTGAAGACTTCTATGCCGGCATTCGCGATCGGTTTGAGCCGGGCAAACCGCTGTGGAATACCGAGACCGCACAGGCAGCATGCGGCGGCGACCGATGGGCCTCCACTTTCCTGGACAGCTTTCGCTATCTCAATCAACTTGGAACGCTCGCCAGGCGCGGCGTTCAGGTCAACATGCACAATACCCTCGCTGCCAGCGACTACGGACTGCTGGATGAAAAAAGCTATGAGCCGCGCCCCAACTACTGGGCGGCGCTCCTATGGCGCAGGCTGATGGGAATCACGGTTCTCGATCCCGGCCCATCCCCAGCAACAAGTCTTCACATCTACGCCCAATGCTTGCGCAACCATCCCGGCGGCGTCGCCCTGCTGGTCATCAATGCCAGCCGGGAAACACCGCAATCACTCGACATCCCCGTGGCTTCCGAGCGCTACACCCTCGCGGCTCAAGGACTGCAGGACAAGCATGTCCAGTTGAACGGCGCAGAACTTCAGATCGGAGCCAACGATGCCCTGCCGCAACTCAAAGGCACTTCCACTCACGCCGGCCCGCTCAACTTTGCGCCCGCAAGCATAACGTTCCTGGCCGTGGCCAGAGCCCACAACGCAAGTTGCCAATAGCCGGGCTGGAGCGCAGAGCGACCGCCAATTCCATTAGACTTTCATCACATCCACCGTCGGAACATCGAAGTTGTTCCGCCGCAGTCTACAACGGGAGTATCAAAGTCAACCTCGATTTCGCACGAACGATCTCAATGAAATGTTGGAGGCTTTATGCCAGAAGCATCGTGTGATATAGGCCTCATTGGCCTCGCTGTGATGGGACAGAATCTTGTCCTCAACATGAACGATCACGGCTTCAAGGTTGCCGTGTTCAACCGCACCGTCTCGAAGGTGGACGACTTCCTGAACAACGAGGCAAAGGGGACGCAGGTCGCCGGCGCGCACTCGATTGAGGAGTTCGTCGGCCTGCTCAAGCGCCCACGGCGCGTGATGCTCATGGTCAAGGCGGGCGACACTGTGGATCAGATGATCGACCATGTGCTGCCTTATCTTGAAGCCGGCGACATTGTCATTGACGGAGGCAACTCGCTGTTCACCGATTCCAATCGGCGCACAAAGGATCTGGCGGCAAAAGGCATTCTCTTCATCGGGACAGGCGTCTCCGGCGGTGAAGAAGGCGCGCGCTTCGGGCCCTCCATCATGCCTGGCGGCAATCCCGCCGCTTGGCCGCATGTGAAGGATATCTTCCAGTCCATTGCGGCCAAGGTCGAAGACGGAACCCCCTGCTGCGACTGGGTTGGCGAAGACGGCGCCGGGCACTACGTCAAGATGGTCCACAATGGGATCGAGTACGGCGACATGCAATTGATCTGCGAGGCCTACGATCTGTTGCAGCGAGGCCTCGGCCTGAAAGCGGATGAGTTGCAACAGGTCTTCACAGAATGGAACAAGGGTGAGTTGGACAGTTATCTCATCGAGATATCGAGCCACATCTTTGCCAAGAAAGACGAGGATGGGGAGCCGATCGTCGATAAGATTCTCGACACCGCAGGGCAAAAGGGAACAGGCAAGTGGACCGTCTTCAGTTCTCTCGATCTTGGCCAGCCTGTGACGCTCATCGGTGAATCGGTATTTGCCCGGTGCTTGTCGGCGCTCAAAGAAGAGCGTGTCGCCGCATGCTCCATCCTCGAGGGGCCTGCTGCCAAAGTCGTCGAGAGCGACCGCATTGCTTTCATCGAGGATGTCCGCCGCGCACTTTACTGCTCCAAGATCATCTCCTATGCGCAGGGCTACATGCTGCTGAGAGCAGCCGCAAAGGAGAACGGCTGG
>Ga0209517_10005298_pt1 | contig 16480 bp, 11 predicted proteins | sample PeaSoiMetSII2010_FD_187695 | JGI IMG/M metagenome (GOLD analysis project Ga0209517, IMG submission 187695) | Peat soil microbial communities from Weissenstadt, Germany - SII-2010 (SPAdes) (version 2) | ecosystem: Environmental > Terrestrial > Soil > Wetlands > Peat | place: Germany...
CGGAATGCGCTGGTCCGTACGTGGAGCCAATGCCATCATTGCCCTGCGCTGTTGCATTCTCTCCGGTCGGTTTGAAGACTTTTGGGCCTCGCGTACTCCATAGCTCCCACTTTTATCTCGTACACCCTTTCCCATATCACCTTTCCCTCCTCAATTCAACAGCGTGTTCGCCCGCCCCTACCTCAAAGTTCGCGACCCCTCGAACCACTCCGAGCTTCTCTACGAACTTCTTGTCCACCTGAAGGGACAAAACTCCATTGGCAAACTCCGACGTTGTTATCCGGGCACCCCTGTCACCTTTTATCAAGAACGAGAGATTTGATGGCCCGACCTGATACTCCCTCACTACCACTCCTGCACTCGCTCGAAAGCAAAACGAACCGTCGCGGCTGAGCACGGTCTCACTTGGACCAATGGCCACGTCGTAATTGTGGCCGTCCCAGTTGGCCCCCCGGAATTCACCGCTCGACGCAGGGTTCAGTGCGCCAAAACGCAGGCCATCCCATGGGTTCTTATCGATGTATTGTTCTAGCCCCACCAAGCACAACAACGTTCCCCAGGTGTAGTGCGTGTCACCGCCTCCGCTTCCACCCTGGTTCGAGTACTGCTCGTTGTCGTGCTGGTTAGTATTCCAGTCACCCATGAAAAGGTCGTAATTCTTCAGAGCGAATTCGAGGGCGACTTTATCGTAGCCGTAGCGGTTGATGCCCTGAGATATCATGTAATTGGTCGGCCCCCAGATGGCGCCACGCCAGTAAAACTGGTCAGCATACCCCGGGTCGTTGCGGGCGATCGTCGGGATGACGTAGGTCCCCCAGAACTCGTTCGGATTCAGAAGGTGTTCCTCGATCATTCGCTTAGCTTGCTGAGGGGTGGCGATTCCTGCCAATAGGGGATAGAAACTGGCGGTCGAGAGGCGCCTCGAGAATTGCCCGTTCCAGAAGCGGCTCTCGTAGATGCCGTCCTGTTCGTTCCAGAGCCTTTCACGCATGAGCTGCTTCATGTGCTCATAGTCCGCCGCAAGCTGCTTTTCGTCCTCACCCCTGCCGAGGATAGCGGCGATCTTCGAAAGACATTCGGCATCGAGCGCGTAAAGAGAGTTGAGGCCCACGTCATTCAGGTTCAATGTGTAGGTAACGGTGTTGTAGGCAGCATCGTCATACGCGGGGCCGTCGTCGTATCCGGCTTCCCACTTGGCCGCCTGAAGGAACCCGCGTCCCCCGGTCGAACTTGTCGACCCACGGTCGCTGCCATACTCAAGCAACCCGTCATGATTGCCGTCGCGCCAGGATTGCCCGTCTCCCCGGTCATGGAACCACCATTCGTGCCACTTTTTCAGGCGCGGATAGGCCCATTCAAGCAGTTCCCGGTCCTGGATCTTCTGATAGACCTTCCAGGTAATATAGGCGCCTACGGGGGGCTGCGAGCGATCCGGCGTTATTCCGGAACCTGCAGCAATGTTAGGCACGAGGCCCGTATCCGTCTGCGCCAGAAGGATCGCTCTGATGGCCGCCGCCGTCTGGGCCTTATCCTCCAGGCTGGTGAGTAACGAGCCGAAAAAGCAGTCGATTTCACCCACCACCCAGCCGCCCCAATCGTGCGCCCAATGGCGGCTTATGCTGGGGAAGATCAGGCGGTTCGAGGGCGCATAAAGCGTGTTCCAAAACATGGAATTGCCGACGGCTTCCGGCGCACCTTCAAACAGCCCCTTTACCGTGGGCCGGCTCGCGGCATAGGCTTCGGCTTTTTCCTTGAGGATGGCGTCAATGTTGCCGGGCGCAAGCAAGCCCTTGGCCTGCCCCAGCAAGGCGTCTTTGTCCCAACCGACGATTGCCACGAAGTGTGCCGGAGAACCGGCGGTGGTAAACTCCAGTCCGGCCGCACCCGCCGTGGGTTCGCCTGCAATTGACGACAGCAGCTTGCCGGAGCCTCTCATGTTGTCGCGGAGTTGTGCCAACGATGGGTATATCCCGCTTCCCAACAAAGGACGGTCCACCATCACTACTAAGCGCGCCGTGGGGCCGAAAACGTTGTCAAAATACCGCTCGCCCATGATGGCTTGTTGGGATTCGTTGATGGAATAGAAACCCTGCGTTCCCCAGCCTACTCCCAGGTAGGGAAAGTAAGTTTCCAACACGAGTTGGAAGTCCTTGGCCGCGCTGAGCCGACCCACGACAGTCGTCTGGTCGAGCCGCGACCATTCCAGCGTGACCAGCGCTTTGCGGGGATGGTGCCTCCAAGACAAGCGACAGTACGACGCGTCAGGGGCGTGTGGCCCTACTTCACCCACCGCATCAAAAATCTCGCTGCCATCCAAGAAGCCACCACTCCGTGACCCCACCCGAAGAGCGAAAGGCGCGGGCTGATCGAAGGCACGGGTCAGGAACACAATACCGTTCCAGGCATCCGGATCGAGTGCGTCGATCGCCACACTGTCAAAATGGGGCATGGACTGCCCGGAGGCATGCCTGACGGCAAAGCATAATAGGAACGAGAAAAGTAACCGAAATTTCGAGTAAGGGCCCCGATTTCGTAACATGGTACGAAGCATTGGCACCTCCTTTTGTTGCCCCCGCAGGGACTCTCAGCAGGTAGCCAGAGTGGTGGGTTGCCACATCATGACGACCTGACGTTTTCAGGCGCGCTTGTTTTTCACCACTCGATTTGCTAGACTGCCCGGCCTTACGAGGCCTTAACAATGACGCAAAACACCAATCGTCGCAAGTTCCTGACATCCGCTGCCGCCACAGCGGCATTCACAATTGTCCCCAGGCATGTGCTCGGAGCGCCCTATGTCCCTCCCAGTGACAAAATCACGATGGCCCACATCGGCATGGGCACCCAGGGGTTTAGGGAGCTCGAGGATTTGCTGGCTGACCCTCATATCCAAATCGTTGCCGTCTGTGATCCCAACAGAGACGGCTGGAACTACGTAGATTGGGGCCCTACAGAGATTCGCGACATCATTCGGAAGCTGATGGGCCGGCCAGATTGGGGCGAGAGTATGGACGGCATTCCGGGTGGCCGGGAAGTAGGCCGCCAGGTGATCGAGGCGTACTATGCGAACCAACGGGCTTCAGACAGCTTCAAAGGTTGTGCTTCCTATGCCGACTTCCGAGAACTCTTCGATCGGGAAAAGGATCTGGATGCCGTCAAGATTATGACGCCGGACCATCTCCATGCCACGATTGCGACAGCCGCTATGAAGAGGGGCGCGAACGTTCTCGTGCACAAGCCGCTATCGAATCGTCTTTATGAAGCCAGGCTCGTGATTGAGACCGCCCGGAAGACACAAGTAGCCACCCATTTCCTGCCCTGGAATGCTTCAAACAACATAGACTCAATTCGAGTAATCTCCGCCTGGATCAAGGACGGGGCAATTGGCCGGCTGCGGGAAATCCATAACTGGTCGTCAAGACCCGTTTGGCCTCAATACCCGACCGTCCCGGCCGAGCGGCCTCCCGTTCCGAACGGTTTCGACTGGGACCTGTGGCTGGGACCTGCGCTAGACCGCCCCTACCATCCCAGCTACACCAACGCGCTCTTTCGCGGCTGGTACGACTTCGGTGGAGGATCTCTGGCAGACATGGGCCATTACAGCCTTTGGTCAGTGATCACAGTTTTTGATTTGGGCGTGCCGGCCAGTATCGAGGCAGAACCGAGTACCCTCTGCACTCTGGAGGGTCACGTTAGCCGAAAACTGAAAAATGATGTCTCCTTTCCGGCCGCCAGTAGACTTCGTTTCAAGTTTCCCGCCCGGGGATCCACGCCGGCATTTGACTTGTACTGGTATGACGGCGGCATGAAGCCCCAGCCCCCCGAAGAACTGGAGGAGGACAGCAAAGAACTCGCAAGCGAAGGCATGATGTTTGTCGGCGACCGGGGCAAGATTCTTGCGGACTTCCTGGGCCTGAATCCTCGAATCATTCCAGAGAAGAAAATGCGCGAATACCAGGGGCCCAAGCCGCCTACACCAACACCGGAAGACGAGGATCAAAGGACCCCCGCTGAACGCAATAAAATATGGCGGGATTCCTTCCGAGGAGGCCCTCCCTCGCCTGGCAGCTTCCTCAATGCGGGAAACATTTCGGAACTCGTGAACCTCGGTGCTGTGGCCTTGCGAGCGGGCCAGAAGATCACTTACGACTTCGAAAACATGAAGATCACGAACGTTCCGGAAGCGAACCAATACTTCTATCGCGAGTATCGGAAAGGATGGGAGTTGTAAACTTCGGGTAGGGGCACGCCATGGCGCGCCCCTTCTGGAATATCGAGGGTGGGGCCGCATGGCCGTGCGGCCCCACGAGAATTAAGGCCACAGATCAAGGGGGGTCTTTAAATGTCTCAAACCCGGCGTGGATTCTTTAAAGAGTCTTTAACCGCGGCTGCGGCTTTGGCAGGCAGTTCGCGTGCTGCCGTTTTCGCGGACCAGTCCGCCGCAAAGACCGCTGAACGGGAGCCCATGCGAGTATCTATCATGGCCTACTCGTTTCACGGGCTGCTGGCAGAAGGCAAAATGGATGTGTTCGGATTTATGGAGACCTGCAAGTACCGATATCACCTCGAGGCTGCCGATCTCTGGAACGGCTTTCTTGTAAGCACGGAAGAAGGCTACTTGAAGAAAGCGAAAGACGAGCTCGACGAACGCGAACTGGTGGTGCCCAATTTGGCCGTGGACCGGGCTCACATTTGGGTTGATGATGCCGCACAACGAAGCAAGAATTACGCCAATGCGCTGGCGCATCTCAACGCGGGCAGAATACTCGGGGCGCGATTCGTCCGCATTGACGCGGGCGGCGGCGCGCAGGACAAAGAGTGGAGCAATGAGGCGTTTGACCACATTGTCAAGCGCTACAAGGAATACGCCCAGTACGCGTATGACCATGGTTTCAGGGCCGGCGCCGAAGTCCATTGGGGACCGGAACATTATTGGCCGTCGATGCAAAAACTCTACAAGGCGGTGGATCACCCCGGCTTTGGGATTTGCTGTCACATTGGCGGGTGGGGAGGCACCCCGCAAGAAGTTGCTGCGGCCGACCGCGACGTAGCGCCGTGGGTCGTTCATACTCATATCGACTGGACGATTACGGAAGGCCCGCTGGTCGAGAAAATGACGAATCTGAGAAATGCCGGCTATCAAGGTTACTACAGCGTCGAGCACCACTCGGCCAAGGCGGAATACGCTGAAGTCGCCATTCAATTGGCGAAGGTGCGGGCGGTGTTGCAAAGCTGGAGAACAGGCGGAACCGGGGCCTCATCCTACAGCTAGCCAAACACTACGGGCGTCTCGAACAGGGCCAGGCAGGAAGTGTTGTAGCACATCGGCGTGAAACGGAGCGGCTTGAGTTGTCCATCGGATAACTGCACGGGCACCGTGGCCACTGCGCCCGGCACTTTAGTCGGCGAATGGGGGCTTTCGTCCCAATAACTCCAAACAGGAACTGGCCCCGGCTCAAGTCGCACGAAACCATCGGCGTCCGCACTGCGCTCTAACTTCAGGACTGGAGCCCTGGGCGGAAGCGCCTCCGCGAGGTAACCGCGGGGAGCTCGACGATCTGCCTCCGTCAGGGGTTCGGCGCCAAATCCATAAGTCGTCACTACCAGCACCAGCGGGCCATAGGTCAGGAGCACGCCGGGGTGACACTGCTCCACCCGGTGCCCCAATTCACCCGTGAAGACTAACTGAACTTGGGTGGCGTGGCGCGATTCGTTCACCTCCCCGTTACGGACACAAGAGGGCACACGCAGCTTGATCTTGACGCCCGCCGGCACGCCATCAGCTAGGATGCTGGCCTCTGCCCGGGCCGGATAGGACGTGGTGATCCTGAGCGTGGCGCCTTTCCCATCAGGCAAGGGCACAGCGTACTCACCCGGCACGAGGAAATTCACTCGGATCATGCCCTCGCGATAGGTGACTACGTGCCGGGCATACTCGCTCAAGGCCATGCCGGCATTGTGCACGCAGCACCACCATGCCTCCTCCATCCGATCGAACCCATAACCACTCGCCGTCAGCCCCCGATGCCCGAAGCAGCCTGTAATCCATTGATTGAAGGCCAGGGCATTCCAGAAGATCCGCTCCGCCTTGTCGTAAGCGGCGTCGTCGCCGAGGATCAGGCCAGCGTTGAGATTCAACATCAGCCAGTCAGCAATCGAGCAGCCTTCGTTGCGTGGACTCCTTGGGAAACTTTCAGGCGTGCAGCCATCGGGCATTTCGAACCGCTTCTCGATGATCAGGTGCCGGTTCTGTTCCGGCTTCTCGTTCCACGAGCGATCACCGGTTACGAGCGCCGCCACCTGCAGTCCGCGGAGCGTGCTCATGAAGCCGTGAGCGTGGCAGTTCACCTCGCAAGTACCCAGGTCTTCCCGGATCATCGAACAGAACTCCAGCCACCGCTGGTCCTTGGTGATGGCGTACAGACGCGCAAACGGCTCGCTGACCCAAGCCTCGATAACGCGGCCACTCGTGGACTTGAGATGCTTTTGCCATTCGTCGCGGAACGACCAGAGCCGTCCCGCCAGTCCTTCGGCAGCATCGAGCGCGCGGGAGTCGCCAGTCAACTCGTAGTAGCGGATAAGTCCGGGGAAGAGCCGCCCGCTGCCGGCCGCGAAGTTGTCCTCGGGTGGCCCCTCGTACAAATCGCTGTAGCGTGAGAAGAGGCCGGATGGCCGCCGCTGATTCAGAATACGCCCAAACAGCGTGCCCAAGCGAGGATCGGATTTGCCGTCCACCTGCTCGGCACAACTGAGGAACTCGAGCAATCTTCCCGTCAGATCTCCCGTACACCAGTAGGCATGGCGACTGCAACCGGCGGGTCGCTCGAGGTCCATCATAATGAAATCCATCGAGTCCAATGGATAGGAATTGGTCCGCGTACGGGCCAGGCCGATGCGGAAACTTAGTTGCGAGGGCGCCAGAGATGGCGTGCAAAGCGATGCCGCCCCGTTGAGCAGCCACCTCGGCTGCAGGGAACCGCTCCTTTCCGGTCGAGCTAGGGCCTCCGCTGCAGCCACACTCAGGGCGGCTGATCCGAGTAAGAAATCTCGGCGGCTCAGTGAATCTGGCATCGTCAATCCTCCCTCCGGTGCGGGATTCCTAATTTCGACTCGCGTGTCCAGGCCAGTTTACACTTCCAACTTTGCAGAGTCCACGGAGCGTCCTTGCTCATCCCCTGACACTCTGCTATTCTCGGGTCCGCGCTGGGGTGCAGAGCAATCACGGCCTGAAGTCGGGCCCTGTGGCCGCGCTTGGGCAATCACCAAGGTTGCCTCCCCATGCCAACCTCGCAGACTGGAGGCATAATTCATGGAGAGAATAACCCGGCGGGCATTCGTCCAACAGGCTGTCCAGGCTGCGGCCGCGATCAATGCCGCGGCGCAGATCTTCGGCACCGAAGCGAGCGCGTCAACTGGCGTCAAGGCCGTTGCCAGAATCCAGCCCCACCGTGGAGTGCCCACACTTTTTATCAACGACGCGCCTACGCCAGCCTACATCTACTTCTTTCCAGTCCCAGTAAAGGACGACATTGCAGATTTTGCAAAGGCGGGGATCCACCTCTACTCCTGGGGTTGGGGCAGCATTATCGCGCACTGCAACGACCTGGGCTGGGTGGGCCCGGGCAAATTTGACTTCAGCCATTTCGATGAAACCGCCACGACCATCCTGGAGGCTGATCCCGAAGGTTATCTGATACCACGGGTTGCAGTCTCTGCGCCGGAATGGTGGCTCGAGGCGCATCCGAACGACAGGATCAAGTGTGAGGATGGCACGGACGCCCGTCGGCCTCCGAGTGGGTATGACACCGCATTTTTGACCTCCGTAGCCTCAAATGCCTGGCTGGAGGACGCCTCAGAGGCGTTGCGAACATTCATTGAGCATGTCCGGAGCATGCCATACGGTGACCGCGTCATTGGGTATCAACCCACCGGAGGGGTTAACGAATGGATGTACTACTGGGGCGAAGGGACCGCAGATTTCAGCCCGGCCTCTATTCAACACTTCAGGGATTGGCTGAAAAGCAAGTATGGCGACGTCTCCCACCTTCGCGGGGCTTGGAAGTCAGAGAATGTGGATTTTGAAAACGCCTCAATCCCGGGCCGGGAGGAAAGATTCAAGACCGATGTCAATCTTCTCAGAAATCCGGCGGTCTCCCGACACGCGAGTGACTACTACCAGTTCTTCGCGGAGGTGACTGCGGAAGCGCTCATGCGCCTTTGCCGGGTCGGGAAACAGGCCTGCCGGAATGAAAGCCTGCTTGGAGCTTTCTACGGCTATATTATGAATGACACTGGCGACTACTCGGACGGGAAAGCCGCGCTCGATTGGGGGCACCGAGCCCTCTACAAGGTGCTGGAATGCCAGGAAGTGGATTACCTTTGCGCCCCTTATCAATATACGCATCGCGGCCCGGGCGGATATGATGGTCCTCAATCTCTTCCTGCGTCGGTACAGCTCCATGGCAAATTGTGGATGACGGAGTGCGACACACCCACCTTTGTGGCGACACCGACTGCCTGGAATCTTCAGGGGCGCCCTGTTCCAACCCGCGCTGTATCCTTCGCAGTGATGAAGCGGGATTTCTCGCAACGGCTGATCCGCCGCGTCGGCATGTGGTGGATGGATTTAATGCCCAAGGGCGGATGGTATCACCACCCCGACATTGTTAGCTTCCTGGCGAGAACCAGGAAGCTCCTCGAGAAGACTTCTCAGCTTGATATGCGCTATCAAGGGGAGATCGCCGTGATCGTCGATGAAGAGACGCCTTATTACGTCAAACCCGGACCCGAACTCCTTTACCCTCTCGTCTTCCTACAAGACCGGCTGCACTTTGCCAGAATCGGAACACCGTACGATCTCTATCTGCACAATGATCTCGACCACCCCAACATGCCGGAATACAAACTCTATATTTTCCTGGACACAATTTACCTGACGCAGAAAGAGCGACAGCGAATTCAGGAAAAGGTTCAAAAAGATAATAAGGTCGCAGTCTGGCTCTATGCGCCTGGGTTGATTGATGAGAAAGGGGTCGATGCGCGGAACATGCTCGACTTGACGGGAATTAAGTTGAATTTCTGCAAGGTGGAAGCCGCCAATCAAAAGATCACGCAGATGTATTTGACCGAATTCGACCATCCTATTACGCGAGGAGTTCCCGCCAATACCTTCTTCGGCGCCACTTCCGAGATAGGGCCCTTCGCGTTTTCCGAGGATCCGGAAGCCCACACGTTGGGCAGGCTCCTCCCTGGTCATGCCTCCTCGGGCACGCCTGGGGAGCTCGGGGAATTTCCGGGCTTTGTCGTAAAGCGGTTCGCCAACTGGACCTCGATCTTCATCGGTGTTCCTGTTGTTCCTTCCAATATCCTCCGAAACATTGCCTACTTTGCGGGGTGTCATGTCTACAGCGCTGACGATGATATCGTGTACGCCAACTCCCATTTCATAGCCATCCACACTGCCAAGGGCGGCAGCAAGAGAATTAGATTGCCCAAGAGAAGCGATGTCTACGATGCGTTCACGGAATCGCTCATAGCTGAAAACGTCCTCGAGTTTACAGACGAATTGCCGCAGTATGGAACCAAGCTGTACTTCTTGGGCGATATCGCCTGGATTTCCGACAAGGGAACTATGTTTAGTTTGTGATCATGATCGGAGTATGCGGACGACGAGCCTTTAGCACCGACCGGTTGAGATTGCCTCTGGAAAAACGCCCTTCAAGTTCTCGATCAGTTTCGCTCGTCGCCGACATCAGCTAGGAAGCCATTTGGCTTGATTGAGTCCTTCGGAAGGTCTCTCGAGATGCTTGCCGCGATAGACTTAAACTGCCACGGCACGTCCAAAAAATAATTCCGCGAAGAAAGAGTTTTGGTACAGTTCTGGTACACCCCAAGGACGCCCTGCATGGGCGCGCCTGCAAGTTCCAGTTGGATAAGCACTTATAGTAGATCGGGAATATTCGATCTATGGCCGCGTTGCTTTTGAAGCAACTGCTTGGCCCGACGATTAAGTTCTTTGATTTCAATTGGTTAGTTTTTCAGTAGACCGGGGACGTAGCAGTCTTGGACCATTCAATGTTAGAGGAAAAGTGGCTTATTTTCAAATAGCTGGTACGCCTGGCAGCAGTTTCGGAAAGCTAGTGAGCAGCAGCGTACGCGAGGCGGAATCAGCGCGGTTTCGACGCTTGCAGTGGGGCGGTGCAGAACTGGAGGCATTTTCGAGAGTACTTCGCCGGGGGCACGGAGGTGCCGACGCGGAGCTCAATTGTTTCGGGGCCCAGCGGGAGGGGAGAAACACCTAACTGGTATCGTCAGGTACAGGGCGCGACAAGCTAAGCCAGAGGCGTTGGCAGAGGGCAGCGGCTTCCAGGATGGGGTGGGTACCACGGTGCAGGTAACGAATGCGGTAGAGCAGTTCGATGGTTAGGGCCAGGCAGGTCAAAAGCCAGACCACCAGCAGGCTGTTTGGTTCATGGTGGCAGATATGTTCGAAGCCGTAGCGGTTCTTGGCATCGTTAAAGCCTTGGTTCTCGATTTCCCAGCGGCTCTTGGCCATGAGGAAGATGGCCCGGCTGCTGACTCGGTGGCGAGGGAAGTCGGTGAGCCAGTAAGCCTCGCAGACGTCGCCGTTGGGTTTGTACTGGCGGTAGCGAACCACCCGCACCGTTTCCCAGCGCAGGGTTTCCCAAGGGTCGAAGTCGTCGGCATCCCAGATTTCCACCCGGTCCTTACAGTGGTGGAACACTTGATGGGGAGCTGGGTGGAGAAATCTTTTCTGGGCAGCCGCCATCAATTCGGGGAGATTGTTCTTGAGGCGGGCGACGGAGTAGAGCCCCAAGCCCCCCACGTCATGTAAGAAGGGGGCTCGGGCGAACTCCCCGTCGATGACCACATAATCGGCAAAGCGGCGGCCCAGGTTGCGGGCGGCACGGTGGAGAAGTCTCCGCCCGGCACGGTACTCGCTATCCCCCGGGTCGTAGGCTTCGACATCCAAGGGCAAGGTGAGGCCAGTTTCATTCGACGCGAGGTCTCGGCAGCCAATCGAGGTCAAGCTGGATTGATTCTGTCCGCAACTCCTTTTCCAGCTCGGTCTTGAGGCTCTCCTGGGAGCCGGGCAAAACCGACACGTCGCGGGTCAACGCCTTGAACCCTTGGTGGCTGACGGAAATGACGTGCTTTCCTGCAGCGAGCTTCAATGAGGCGGGCGCATTCCCGACAAAGCTGCCGTCAACCGATGTGTCGGCCCCGTCCGGGACTGCCGGGACATCAAATTCCCCTGTGCCGTTGTTCGTAGGAGCGGTGGGCTGCCGTGCGCGACCGGTGAACCCATTGCCTGTGTCCAGGGCTGATGCATTCCATGCATGAAGCACAGGCAGGAATGCCTGTGCTTCATGCTTGCTCGCGTAGAGGTGCTGATCCGCCCTTTTCAAGAGAGTCTGCGGAGAATCGCCACGAGCTGCAAGCGCGGCCCCCAAAGAGATGGTCGCCTTTATCGGTGAGCCGCCCACTGGCACCGTAGACTTTGCAACCAGCTTCCGAATTTTCTCCGTCGCCTTCGCCAGAGCGTCTCTCGTAATGCCGGGCAGGATCGCCAGGAATTGATCGCCGCTCCAACGCCCGACCACATCGGACGCACGCAAACAATTGGACAGGGTTTTGGCGACAGTAAGCAGTGCCACATCGCCGGCAGCGTGCCCATAGGTATCGTTGATGCCCTTGAATTCGTCGATATCGGCCAGCATAACTCCCAAGGGAGCGCCGGAGTTGAAATGCTGGTCGAGCTGGTAGGCGAGTTGTTGTTCCAAATACCTCCGATTCCCGATCTGCGAGGTCGGGTCAAGAAAGGCGAAAGTCGCGAGTTCCTTGGCTCGCTCCCGCACCGCCCTTTGCCGGGAGTTGTCGCTGAAGATTTCGACCACACCGACAACGTCACGGCCGCTGCCGCGAACCGGGCAGACACGCACCTCCACAGGAACCCTATGGCCGCTCCTATGGTGAAAGTAAACCTCCGCCCGACGCGGATGCCCGTCCTCCATGGCACGGCTCAGCGGGGAGGCCCCCGCACAGAGATCTGCGGATGCAACGAAACATGGTCTTGCGGCGGACAGTCTTGGAGCCAATCGTAGAGTAACGGAATTAAGCGCTGAACTCCTTCGACCCACTCGGTAAGCTGCGCCATATCAAGTGGCTTCTTGAATAGCGTAGAGCCGAGGCGCGAGGCGCGGGCGAGATTCTCGTCCGAGAATCCTCCGGACATCAACGCAAAGCGTGGTTGCTGACACCCTTTTCGCACCAGTTGTTCGAGAAAATCGATCCCATTCCCGTCCACCTTGTGCACGTCCGAGACGATCAAGTCTGCACAACGTGTGAACGCCGGGCAGGGGCACGCGTGAAACACGTGGAGCGGACACAATCCGGGGTCGGGGAACGTAACGACTTCGTATCCGAGACCGTCGAAAAAGGACCACAGCACCTTTCGTATGGTAGAATTGTCGTCCACAATGACGGCACGGTATCTGTTGGCAGACAAGCAGGAGACCTCCCGACCTGTGACTGAAGTCCCCGAGCTGTACTACGGGTACGCAGTTACGATTGACATCGTCGCAGCTTTGCGATATCAGGGGGTAATCGTAGGCGGGGCCAGTGTGGTCGCCCCAAGTAAACACGAGGGGTGTTCGTGTGTGGGTATTAGGAGGATGAAATGCTAGGCCTAAGCAGGCGTGGATTCGTGAGGTCGGCTGGAGCCGCGACGGCGGCGATCCTGGGAAGTGTGAATCGAGTCGCGGCACGATTTACTTCGACTGGCACCGCGGCTGAAGCGGAAGCCGTGCGTGCCGGCGCGTCGGTTGCCGAACCTTTGCCTGACCGTCAGGAAATCTACCGATTGCTCGGCTTTGCCACTATGAGTGGTGAAGACCCACTCAAGCTTTGGGCAAGGCTTAAGAACACGCAGACTTGGAGGGCTGGCCCCCTGTCACCCGACAGTTGGTCGGGCTCCGTCTTCGTGGCCGATGACGCCGACATCTTCGCCTTTCGGACTCTATCGCTCCCTGATGCCTGGCTCAAGGACTCTCCGCAAGTAAAGCAGGCCAATTACTGTGCTAAGCATTTCGACGAATGGTGGTCAGGTTGGGCAGGCAGGGAACAGCCCGGCACCCACGGAATACCCGGATGGTGGAAGTTTGTGGGACCGAAAGCGTGGGACAACTCTTACGCTCGGCTGGTTTGGCAGATGCCCGATGGAGGTCCTGAAGTTACTTATGAGTGGGCACAGACGGCGAAGAACGAAGTGATTGGGCGTCTCGCTCACTCTCAGCCCGCCGCTCTTGTGCTCGAGGGATACGTTCCCTGGGATTCAGCGCCCCCGCAGTTTTCGGTGCTTTACTCGGAAGGTCCGGAACGGCGCTATCTGCGCGGCCGCTCCTGGGTTCCCGGAACGCGGGACGGGATGCGCTGGGTGCTGGCCTTGAGTGCAGCTCCCGACGACGTTGACGGCACGGGCGCCGTCCGGTGGCACGGGTACTTCCACAGAATTGAGAAGCTCTATTTCTGCGGCCGGCAGGGCCAGAGTTACGAAGCGCTCGAGACGGGAACCAAGGCATGGCTCGAATCCGGGAAGATCGATGCATTGCTGGACGACAATCGCGAGCGCTACCTGAAATCGAGACCGCAGGCGACCGGTTGGCTGGCCGACGCGCCCTCGGCCATCAACGACAACCTGGAATGGAGTGAGGTCTATACCCCCTCGCGCCGGAGGACCTACGTTTCCGTAAGCCGTAAATGGGCGCAGGCGAACAACTCGGCTCCGGATTTTCTTTGGGACAGTTTCTTCAGCGCGCTGCTGGTTTGCCAGGAGGATGAAAAGAAAGCGTACGACCTGATTCGCGACATCACTTCGTGGCAAAATGACCAAGGCATGTTCTGCCAGTACGGCCAGTGGCCGGTCCATCCGGATCGCTGGATCTTCCCTGTCGCCTGGGGACACACGCAATATCCCATCGGGAGCCTGCTGACTGCCAAAATCTATCTTCGGCGTCCAAATCGCGCCTGGCTCGGAGAGATCTACCCGCGCCTCTTGAAGAACCAGGGTTGGTGGTTCGCGGACCGTGGAGACGGGCAGCCTTGGCGGGACGGCAACAAGAACGGCCTATTGGAACTGGGCTCAAATTACCCGGAAGAGATCCCCTACGACGACCGGCAGCAGACCGCTTACTTCGAGTCCGACGACGACAGCCCCCAATGGTGGCATGTCGCTCGCTACAACAACCAAACCCAGACCCTGGAGCAGGACACGGTTGAGCGTAACTGCCTCTACGCCCTGGATTGTTGGATTCTGGCGTGGATGGCCCATGAGTTGGGCAGACCGCAAGATGCCGTCGCTCTGACGGCTGAGCATCGGCGCATGGTGGAGACCATCAACCGTCTGCTCTGGGACTCTTCCCGCCGCTGCTACTACAACCGCCATTGGGACAACTTCTCTGGAGATCGCTTCTTTCCTCAGGTGGGGCCCGACATCTTTTTCTCCTTGCTCGGAAAGGTGGCGACTCCGCAGCAGGCCGAGTCCCTGCGCAAAATCTTCCATGATCCCAAGAAGTTTGCCGGGGAATGGATATTGCCAACCATCAGTCGCGACGATCCCTTGTTTCCGCAACAGGATTACTGGCGCGGCAAAGTCTGGCCGCCCCACAACTGGCTGTTCTATCAGGGACTGAAGATGTATGAATGGGACCACGAGGCCAGACTGCTGGCTGAGTCTTCCGCCAAGATGTTCTTGACGGCGTGGCGCGAAAAGGGCGAATGTCATGAAAACTTCAGCGCCATCACGGGTCAGGGCACAGGGCAAAGCGATCCTCATTACACATGGGGGGCACTGATGGCTTTGCTGGCCATCGAAGAGCTAATCGACATCAACCCGTGGCACGGGTTGCGCTTTGGCAATCCGGAACCTGTGGCGCCCGCCGGCATCCAGCGCTATTTCGTCGGCGGCTCCCTTTACGATGTCACTCAATCCTCCGATGGATTGGAGGTGAAGAAGGATGGCGAATTGCTGTTTGCCGCCAATGGGCCGGCCGAGATCCGGCACGTGGAATTCGCTGGCGCCCAGGTACGATTTGAGGTGCGCGCGAACCGGCCCGTGAAAATCCGTGTCCGCAAGAGCCCGCCGAAGGACTTCCCGGCCGGCCTGAGCACATCATGATGCCAACTACGGCAGCGAGCTCTTAGGGAACGACAGCGCCTTACGATGGCCCTCCTGAGCCCCCGGGAGTTCTCGATCTACCTATACAATACCTGGATGCAGCCGGGGCGCGTAGGGGAGTAGTGTCTCGCCGCTACTCACGAGGCTGCTCGGAGGGGGTTATGGATTTGGTTTTCACTGGGCCTACCCGTACATCGAACCGCCGACCCCGCACCTTGATTCCATGGAGCTCGAGCGATTGGCATGTCCGCGGCAATTCTGGCGGGTAGACGGACTTCAGCCCTTCATCTGTGAAACGCAAGCCGGTGAAGCCAAAAACAATAGAATGATTGGCCTGCGAGTGGCATCTCGGCGGCTAGCGGCTAACTCCGGAGCTTGTGGAGAGGTTATTGTGCCAATGAATATCGATCATATCTAACGAGTACGCCGCAAATATATGCTGGCTGAGGTGACCCGATGGGAGTTATCACGGCTTTGGCGCGGATGAGCCCATCGGCAATGGCCCGATGGGGCGCGTGGAACCGCTAATTCTCTCGTCAGGAGATCGGCAATTGCTGAAATGTGATGCAGTGGCGTTTTGAGATCGTGAGCTACGGCGTAGAAGGTGTACAGTGCTTTGTTCGCAGCGCTCAGCTCCCTGGTCCGTTCCGCCACCCGCTTCTGCAATTTCTCTGCCGCCCGCTTGCGGTCGGTGATGTCGCGGACAAACGTCAGGATCTCGCCGGTGGCGGGAAGGTAGCTAGCGCTCACGTCGACATCAAATCGTGTACCATTCTCCCGGCGGTGCTCGGTCTCAAAGCGTTGAAACTTGGAGCCGACTATCTGTTGGAGGTGCCGCAGCACCTACTCGGGCGTTTCGCGGCCTTCAAGGTCAGCAACGCCTATCCGCAATAGCTCTGCCTTTGAATAGCCGCTCATCCGGGCTGCACACATCCGTATTGGTATACGCGTGGATGATGTGAACTCTAGCCAGAAAAAGGTATCGCTGCAAGCAGCATTACTAAAGTGAGTACGATTCGATGATGCATCACGCAACAGACAGTGGAAATAACGGAGATATTACACCCACAGCCCCTCCGGTACACGGGGCAGGACTGACAGGGCAGGACTACGTGTATTCTGCTGTAGTGCCTCCCTATCGGCCTCCTACCCGACATGGCCTAGCCTGCTTTATTCGTGAACGGGCTATGAGAGGTGAGGTTGAGTCATTTTGTGCACCGTTGAGACAAGTCGCGCCTGGCTGGAGACGGCTTTGAGGCCACGTGTCTTGTTAGAGGGCAGGAGGGA
>Ga0209517_10005299_pt1 | contig 16477 bp, 16 predicted proteins | sample PeaSoiMetSII2010_FD_187695 | JGI IMG/M metagenome (GOLD analysis project Ga0209517, IMG submission 187695) | Peat soil microbial communities from Weissenstadt, Germany - SII-2010 (SPAdes) (version 2) | ecosystem: Environmental > Terrestrial > Soil > Wetlands > Peat | place: Germany...
GCTATCCGCAGCGCCAGAAACGTTTTTGTCGCGGGATGCAGTTTCTGCCTTCCCCATTGCTTCCGAACGCCTGCCACAACCGTTGCCAGGTGCGCGGTGTCCCGAATTGGCCGCGCTCTCACGATGTACCTGGCGATCCTTCTGGAATCGCGCTCTTCCGCCTCGCGGTAGAGCAGGTCGGCAAGTTCCTTCTCCGGCCAGCGATTCACAATCTCTTCAGCGGTCAGGGCGTCTTCAGCCAGCTCGCCGCTGCTCATGCGCATATCCAATGGCCCCGCTTCGCGAAATGAGAAGCCGCGTTCCGGGCGGTCAAGCTGCATGCTCGAAACTCCCAAGTCGGCCAAGACCCCGTCCACCTTCGCTATCCCCAACTCTTGTACGGCCTCCGCAATCCTCGAGAAAGCGGTGTGTACGAAGGTCACCCGGCTCGCAAACTCTTTCAAGCGCTCCCGCGCGATCGCCAGCGCCTGTGCGTCCCGGTCCAGGCTGATCAAGCGGCCGGACGACAAGCGGGCGGCGATGGCTGCCGAATGCCCGCCAGCTCCCAGTGTGGCGTCCACGTATATTCCGTCTGGCTTGATTTGCAGCCATTCCAGCACCTCTTGCAACATCACCGGCGTGTGTGGTGCGCCCAATTCTCTTCCCGCCCTATCGCCGCCCCAACTACGCCCACTTCTCGCCCAGATCTGACCGACTACTGAAAGCTTTCGACTTGATTACCTCTAAATCCCCAGGTCGCCCAAGATCTTGTCGTCTTCTGCCGTGTACGGCTCGTTCTTCATTTGATCCAGCACCCTGGTGTGATTCATCACTTCCAGGTAATCCAGCTTCCCGAAAACATCCACATCGCCCTTGGTCTGGGCCGCTTCTCTTAAGACCGCGGGTAGTAAGACCCGACCCTGCCCATCCAGCTCCACGACCTGCCCGAAATAGCTCGTTCGCAGCAAAAACTTGTTCTTCGCCGGGTTGGTGCTGGGCGCTTTTGCCAGCTTGTCCTCAATGTCGTTCCAAACCTTCATTGGGTAAATGCGCGCCGACTCGCCGGTCGTACTGGTGATATAAAACTGCTTGCCGTACTCCGTAATTTCCTCTAAAAAGGACGCGGGGATCTTTAGACGACCTTTCTCGTCGACCTTCGTCGGAGAGTTTCCCCTTAGTTTCATGAGTCCTGTCTCGTTGGAGGAGTAGTTTGTTCACTTCGACCACTGGCCCCCGGAACGCCCTACTTCGATCTACTTAATGCCACTTTGTACCACTTTTCTCCACAGCATAGGCTGTTTTTGGGGCAAGTCAAGCGAAATTCGCACAACGTGTGAATAATTTGTGGAATTTAATGGAGCGAAAAACCTGGTTTTCTCCTACTACATCGTGTGTGTCTGGCGCGGTCTCCTTCCCCACCGCTAGTGGTGCCCTTTCCCTGCCCTGACAACGGCCCTCTCGTTCATCTTTGGCCGTGCTATGTTTGTCCCGGTATCCCGATGGATCCCTTTTGCCAGGGTGCTTAAACCCGGGGAGGACTCGTAATGACACCCGAATTGACCGCTATACCACGGCTCGCTCTCGGGGTTCGCCTGAACGAGAAGAACCAGCAACCACGGGCGCTGCTGGGTGCAGCGCGCGAACTGCGATTGAGCGGGCCGAGCCTGGAGATTGTGGAATTGTGCGACGGCAAGCATACGGTGCAACAGATTGCAGAGCAGCTCCACGTGCTTTATGCCAAGGCGGAGCCGCAGCGCATTACCGACGATCTTTTGCGCTACTTGGGACTGCTACACGAACAACGCGCCATTGAGTTTTGAAGCCCAGCCACCATGTTTTTTGCGGGATGTTCAGCAGGCAGTCTAGATAAGCTGAAGCTAGGTTAGAGCCGGTGCCGATGCGGGCTTATTCATCTTCATCACTACGCGGGTAAGGAAGACCACGCACCCGCTGAGCACCAGCAAACCAAAAAGCAAAATCGTATTTGGCGTACCGATGTGCTTGGCCACGCCGCCGGCGATGAGCGCGCCGATGGGTTGGACGCCCATGAACATGGTGGCGTAGACGGCCATCAAGCGGCTGCGCATGTGGTCTGGCACGCGCTCCTGGAGGATGGTGTTCGTGGCGGCCATCTGTGTAGTGGCGGCAAAGCCCATGACAAACAGCACCGCCGCGCACAACCAGAACACGCGAGCCTGCGAAAAGACAATCAATACCAACGCGCATGTTGTGCAAGCGGTTCCGATCACGCGAGCCAACCCTTTGTACTGCGTTCGTGCAGCGAACTGCAGGGCACCGAGCAGCGCTCCCACACCTGCCGCGGTCATCAGTAAACCTTGTGTCTCCACGCCGCCATGCAGGATGTCGTGCGCATAGATCGGCAGGAAGACGGAGTATTGCAGGCCAAACAAGCTGAGCAGACTGAGAAGAAGCAGCGCGGAGCGGATGGGCAAATCGGACATGGCGAAACGGAATCCCTGGATGAAGCTGCGCATCGGCGATTCCTGGCTGCGTTTCTCTTCACCGCGTTTGATGCGCATCATTAGCAGGGCCACGATTACCGCGACAAAGCTCAGGCCGTTGAGGAAAAAGCACCAGCCTTCGCCCACCAGGAGGATGGTAAAGCCGGCGATGGCCGGGCCAATCACTCGCGCGCCGTTGAAGATGGAGGAGTTCAACGCAATGGCGTTCGGAAGGTCCTCCTGCCCGACCATGTGCACAAAGAAAGCCTGGCGAATGGGCACGTCGAAGGCGTTCACAATGCCCACCAGGAGCGCGATCACCAGCACGTGCCAAACGCGGATCACATGGGTGAGAGTGAGCGCAGCCAGCACAAACGCCAGGATCATGGCGCACGTTTGCGTCACGATCACGCCGCGGTGGCGGTTGTAGCGGTCGCCCACGTGCCCACCCATCCATGCGAGCAACAGCATGGGCGCCTGGCTGGCAAAGCCGAAGATGCCCAGAATCACGACGGAATGGGTCAGGCTATACACCAGCCACTGCTGGGCCAGGTTTTGCATCCACGTGCCGATCAGCGAAATTAATTGTCCGATGATGAAAAGTTGAAAGTTGCGATGCTTCAGAGCACGGAATCGTGTGGGTAATGCGAGAATGGGACTCTCCCCTGCGTTAGATGCGACGCATCGCCAGATGTCACCATGCCGCGAATGTTCGGCAGTTGTCAATGCGTGCGGGAGACATGCGGTGAATTCCGCGAGTGCAACTTGCGATGTGGCATTGTCAGTGCCAGCCAAAAAAGCAACTGAATCCAGCACGGCAGAGGCGACTCGTAATCGGGTTCAATTGCTAGAGTTTCAACGTGTCCATTTTAGGATTTTCGTAAACATTATCCTCTCCGGGATAACGAAGTTCCTTCTCGAATCTTCCCGTTTCCTTGGCCAAGGCCCAAATCAAGCTTTCTCCGGCAGGCAGGATGTTCGGCTGGCGATCGTAGATGGGATCGGCGAACGCACGGTCCGCGTCAATCGGCTTCCATCCGCGTGTCAAGAACATGGCAATCAGGTCGTCCAAAAACAAGGCATTGAGCGCGCTGTGATGGAGTACCACTGTGTGCCGAACGGGCGCTCCGAGAACGCGCAAGCTGAGGGAATCGTAGAATTGCGAGCGCTCCCAGATGTGCTGAAGATAGAAATCACGGTAGCGCGCGAGATCGGCATTGGGATCTTTCTTGACACGCGCCTGAAGCCGACCGTCAATGGCCCAGTCCGAAGCGTCGATGGTTGCGCGGCCAATGCGATAGCCGTGCTGCCGCAGAAAAGTCCGCATGCCATCACGTTTCTCCAGGTGTCGCCTTCCTTGAAAAACGGATAGCGAAACAGGGAGACAAAGTGGGAGTAGCCGCGAATCAATGGTTCATTCCTAAGAGCATCAGACTCGAACCCGGTGAGAGAAACTGTCCTGGAACCAGCAGGCTCGTTGTCGATGTTTGAATTGAAATTGAGATGCGAGTAGGAATGGTTGGCAATTCCATGCCCAGCACGATCCCAAGCGGCGATTGAATTCCGTCCGGCTTCGCTGTCCACGCGCTTGCCGCAGACAAAAAGCACGCCTTTGAGGTTGTGATTAGCAAGGGTTTTCAGGATGCGGTCGTTTACTTCCTGCCAAGCCAAGTTGGCGCCGCCTTCGGTGGTGGGGTCATCAAATGTAAATGCAATTTCCGGGGCAGTATTGTTTGCCCAAGCTGACGGCACACTCTTAAGTGATGCGAGGCCTGCGGTGAGGCCAAGAAACTGTCTGCGGTCCATGTGCTGGTTCAACCCCCACCAAGTTGCGTGGCTCGATTCCAGACTTCCATTGTACGCAACGAAGCGGAAGGAAGTGCGTCTATCGCAAAAAGAATTCTGCACTTGAATTGAAAGCGTATCTGGAGTGCAGCGGGATTATTCGCTAGGAGGTTCGGGGACGCCGCCGACGTGCGTGTGGCTCAAGTCGTGCAGCATGGACTTCTCGTCGTCGGTCATGCCCCGGGTGAATTCCGGGTCATTGAGGCGCTGATTGCGGGCCGATTCCGGCATGTTCTGCAATACACCCAACTTCTGGCGCATCACCTGCTGGCGATCCCAGGGCATCTGTTTCCACTTCGGCAGCACATCATTCTTGATGTGGTCGCGCTGCGCCGGCGTCATCTGCCGCCACGTGTCTTCCTTTGTTCTCTGATCGGACCGCTGTTGCGGCGTCATGCGGTCCCACTGGTTGAATTGCTGGCGGATCTTGCTCTGTTGCTCCGGCGAAAGATTCTGGAAAGCGCGGCTGCTCTGCAGGACGTTTTCGCGCTGCCCTGGCGAAAGATCGCGCATGCGATCCACCCAAGGACGCGCCGCGCCCACGCCGAGTTGCTGACGGGGCGTGAGGTTCCCTCGCGCACCGTAACCGGGATGCGCTTGATTGTTGAAATTCGCGCGCGGGCCGGGAGTATTCCGTGGCGGCCGATTAGCGGACTGATTCGACTTTGCAGGCGCACGATTGGAATTCGCGGGCGGACGGTTCGCGTTTGGATTCTGTGGATGTGCCGCCTGCGCCTTCGGCTTTGCCTGAGACTGTGGCGGACGGTCAGCATGCGGAGCGGCATTGCCCGCGGCGTGCGGCTTCTGCGCCGAGCCACTCCCCGGCATCGCGGCAATGCTCATTGCCACGATGGCCAGCAAACCGAGTTGGATCTTCTTGCGCATCTTTCTGCTGTCCAGCCTTTTTGCTTCTCCCGCTTACATCGGCTCCTGCTGCTGTTGTTGCTGCTGCGGTTGCGCATTATCCGAATCGTCGTCCGCTTTTCCAGGCAAGTCCTTCAGCGGCTCGAAATTCGAGAGCACATCGTGATCTTCGAGCACCGGCAGGTCCTGCAACATCTGAGCATCGGCCTGTTGCATATCCATCGGTGGGACCGACGGGGTGTAAGGTCCCCAATGACCCATCCACAACGCGGCCAGCAACAGCATGGAAGCTGCAAAAGCCACTCGCGGCGAAACTCTCATCCAGGCCCACCAGCTTTCCTTCACGGGCTCAGCAGCGACGCGGGCGTGCACACGCACATCGAACTCGGGTGAAGGCTCGATCACCGGAAGTTCATCCAGCAGCCCGGACACGGCGCGAAATTCGTTCACGCGCACGGAGCACGGCGCACAGGAGGCCAGATGCTTTTCAAGTTCCAGCTTTTCGTTTTCCTTGAGCCGCCCATCCAGATATTCCAGGATGCGGCTTTCCATTTTTCCACAGCTCATAACAGCCTTCTTTCCCTACCCTAATGCTTAACCTGGTGCGCCACCAGCGGGGCTAGTTCCACTCGCAGCGCCTCATATGCCCGGAACAGCAGCGATTTCAGCGCGCTCTCCGAACAGCTGAGAATCTTCGCAATCTCCGTATAATCCAGCTCCTGGTATTTGTGCAGCAGTACGGCGGCGCGCTGCTTTTCCGGGAGTTTGTTGATGGCATGGCGAATCATTTTCACCCGCACATCCTCGACGAGATGCTGCTCGATGTTGGGATGTTTCTCCGCAAGATCCAGCGGCCGCTCGTCGCCATCTTCGGCGTCCATGGTAACCGGCGCATCAATGGAGACTTCCATTTTCTGGTGGCGGTTGTCCCGCATCGAATTCAGCGCCAGGTTCGTGGCAATGCGGAAGAGCCAGGTGGTGAACTTCGCGCTGGGCACATACTCCTCTCGCGCGCGGTACACCCGCAGGAATACCTCCTGCGCCAAGTCTTCCGCCTGTTCGCGGTTACGTACCATCCGGAACAGGAAGTTGACGAGTGGCGTGCGATAGCGCTGCAACAGAAGCTCAAAAGAAGCTTCGTCACCGGCTTTCACATCCAACATGAGTTGGACGTCGGTTCTGACCATAGCCGCCACACTTTACCAAACCCATTTGTATTCAAAAAGTTGCAGTTACGCCACGGGGAGCGAGGAAGCCACGGGGGGCTCAATGGCCTCCTTACGCATGAAATAACCACTTTAGAATCAAGAGAGTAGCTACGCCGACGAAAACCAGCAAGGCCATGCGCCAGTTCGGCTCGCGGTTCACTTCCGGGAGCAGATCCGTCGCCGCAACGTAGAGCGTAACTCCTCCCGAAAGCGGCAAGGCATATTTGAGCTGGCCTTGCAGTTGGCTGGTGAGCAGGACCCCAGCCAGCGTTGCCGCACCCAAAAGTCCCGCGGCTTGCACGGCGCGGCGTTTGCCCTGGCCGCTGGCCAGAACCACGGAAGCCACGGTGAAACCTTCGGGCAATTTGTGGAGGAACACCGCAAGGAAAATGACGGCACCCAGCCAGGTGGAAACCAGGAAGCCCGCGGCAATCGCCACGCCATCGAAAAAAGTGTGGATCGCCAGACCGAGCAGCACCGTGCTTCTCGCATGTTGATGCTGCATCTCTTCGGTGTGTGTTTCCTCGCCAAAATGAAAATGCGGCGCGATGGTGTGCTCAAACAGATGCACGAGGAAAAAACCGATGAGCACATAAATCAGTGCCTGCTCACCGGCCAGGCGAATCGATTCCGGGATTACTTCGACGAATGCCACGGAAAGCATGTAACCCGCACCGAGAGCCAGGAAATATTGCAAATAGCGCCGCGGCCAATTGCGGTACACGACGAAATAGCCGCCCAGCAGGTTGCCCCCGGCGGCGATGAGCCCGAGCAGCGCCGCAAGCGCGATACGGAATGGCAGTTCGTGAATCATGAAGGATTGAGAGTTGTGAGCTGTGATAAGTTCTAAGTTTTAAGTTCTAAGTAAATCATCTGACCCTCACATCTGGATACGAAGCGCCTTACTTAAAACTGAATACTTATTACTTCGAACTTCGTCAGCCGCTATGGCGGAAAAGAATCACATCCCCTTCCTGAACAATGTACTCTTTCCCTTCGAGGCGCACTTGGGCTTTCTCCTTGGCAGCGGCGATGCTCCCGGCAGCTAGAAGATCTTTGCACTGCACAACTTCGGCGCGGATGAAGCCCTTTTCGATGTCGCTGTGAATTTCGCCGGCGGCTTTCACGGCCGTGGAACCCTTGCGAATCGTCCAGGCGCGGACTTCCGGCTCGCCAGCAGTGAAAAAGGAGAAGAGTCCCATCAGATCGTAGGTCGCATCGATCAGACGATTGAGGCCCGGCTCCTTCAATCCATAGGAGGCGAGTAGTTCTGCCGCTTCCTTCTCTTCCATTTCCGCGAGTTCCGCCTCTAATCTTCCGCAGACCGCGACCACCGCGGTGTTTGGCCGGCCTTGCAGTGCCGCCAGTTTGTGCTTTTCGACGGCTTTGTCCATTTCGGCGGCTTCGTCGTCGCCCAGATTCAGGACGTAGAGCATGGGCCGCTGCGAAAGGAAGAGAAATCCGCTGATGGGCTTACGCTCCTCGGGAGTTAATTCCAGTTCGCGTAGGGGCTTTTCGGATTCAAGGTGCGCTTTGCACTTTTCGAGCACGCCCTTTTCATGCTCCAGAAGCGGTTCTTTCTTCTTCTTCAGGTCTTTTTCCACGCGCTCGAGGCGTTTGGAAACCTGTTCGTGATCCGAAAGGATGAGCTCGAGGTCCAAATTGGTGGCGTCGCGCAGGGGATCGATGCTGCCTTCGGCGTGCGGCACGCTGGGATCGTCGAACACGCGGATCACGTGGGCAATCGCGTCCACGTCCCGTAGCGAGGCCAGGCTTTCACGCATGCGTTCCTTTTGCACGCCCGCCATGTCCACATACTGGACCGTCGCATAGGTGATTTTCTTCGGGTTATAGAGTTTCGCGAGTTCCACCAATCGCGGCTCCGGCACTTTGGCTACGCCAACATGCGTGGATTGCCCGCCCTTGGCGTCCACGTGGGCTTTGGTCAGGATACGGAACAGCGTGGTCTTTCCTACTTGTGGTAGTCCAATAATTCCTGTTTGCATAAACACTGCATCTTAACACACCAAGGTTGGGTGGTTGATTTTCCCAGGTGCGGCGGTTGGCATGGACGCAGTTCGCGCTGACCAAATCCATCGCCCTGTGCTATGGTTTTGAGCCGCCATGACCATAAACGCGCCGCCCACGAATCTTGCTTTCGATCTAGCCGAAGCGATCCACCATCTATCGGAACGCGATGAACGTTTGAAGCGCCTCATCGCGGAGATGACGCCCTTTCAGATTGACGTGGCCGACGCGCAGTCTCCTTACGAAGTTCTTCTCGAGGCCATCGCTTACCAATCGATTTCGGGCAAGGCTGCCGCTACGATTTTCGGGCGCATCAAGGCTCTGAGCGCGACTGGCGGCATTCCGACTCCCGAGGAGATCCTGAAGATTCGCAAGCCCGCGCTGCGCAAAGCGGGGCTCTCGGGCGCAAAAGTGGAAGCGATGCGTGACCTGGCGCAAAAGACTCTCGATGGAGTGGTCCCTTCGCACGACGAAGCAGTGAAAATGTCAGACGAAGAACTCGTTGAGCGCCTGGTATCCGTGCGCGGCATTGGCGCGTGGACCGTGGAGATGTTTTTGATTTTTCGCCTGGGCCGACCGGACGTGCTGCCCATTCACGATCTCGGTGTGAAAAAGGGCTGGTCCGTGGCCTACGGCAAGAAACACATGCCTAAGCCGCAAGAACTTCTGAAATTTGGGGAACTCTGGCGCCCTTTCCGCACAGTCGCAAGTTGGTACATGTGGCGCGCCTTCGAAAGCGCCGGGTACAAAGTCACCAACAAGATTCGCCCCCGCCCCGTCCGCCGCAACAAAAAACGTGCGGCTCGCAAAACCAAGAAGAAATAAGCTGTTTACGGCTTGATGGAAACTTCGCGGACCAGGAGAAACATCGCTGCGAGGCTCAGGAGCAGGACCGCGCCTTCGTAGCGTACGGAGACGTGATGGAGGCGGTTAAAGGTAACGCGACGCGGATCGTTTTCCGGAGTGTTTTGCACGGACACCATTTCTTTCTTCAAGTTTTCCATGCGATTGCTGACGGTGAATTGGGACGCAACCGTCAGCAGCACCATTAGCACGACGCAAAGGGCCGCGGGCGATGTAAAGCTGGCAAAGCTGTGCGTCCTCAGGAGCCGCGCAACCAGAAAAATCAGGCCCAGGAATATTCCTGCAAAGTGCAGCCGGGCGAGCGAAAATCCCACCATCACACCGGCGGCGTCACGGCTCCCGAGAATCGCGAATGCGCCGGGCGCAACAACAAAGTTGAGAAACGCATCCGCCCCCAACCACAAGCTCAGACAAAGAAATTCCACTGTGTGCAGAAACTGTGACATGAGTGACCTTTGCAATGGTGAAATTGGCGCGGCCGTAGAACGTCTCTACTCTATCGCGCCTTGCAAGTTACGCAAAGCTTTCACGTAAGTTACGGTATTCGTCACCATGTAGATGGGCGTGACGAACAGTGAGATCGTTCCCCATGGGCCAAGCATCAGATTCTTCCCCATGAAATCCCAATAGTGTTTGCGGATACAGGTCTTGCACAGATTCCCTTGGAGGATTTTGGTCTGGCGTGCGAACAGCATGCCGATATTGCGATGAAAGGTCACGGGGGTAGTTTGTCTTACGCTCTTGCAGTCCTGGCAGTGGCCCAGATTGCTGGGAGCATTCATTGAAGGAACGGGATTGAGGGCACTCATGATTCGCCACCTATCGTGTTATCGATGATGTTTGTAGAAACCTGGTCTAACCCTTGGTAGCTATAGGCATACCGGGAATAGACATTTTTTGCAACGGTGCGAAGGCTAATGATGTGATCAAGAGTAATCACCACACGGACGCGACGCCTTGCGACGCATGATCCCAATTCGGCCGGCAAGAGCCACTGCACATCGCAAGCCAAGGATGAACCCTTAACTCCATTTTGGGCACACCATCGGGCCTGATTCTTCGACTTCAATTGGGAATAATGCTAGAACTAAAGTGGTGGGCGATAAAGGATTTGAACCTTTGACCTCTCGCGTGTGAGGCGAGCGCTCTAACCGCTGAGCTAATCGCCCGTCCTGGAACGGGTAATCCAATAACGGGTAACCCTTGCAACGGGCCGCCCGTCAAACTGTAGAGGGAGTCGCGTTCGCGCCAGCCAGCAGCGCGTCCCATCTTCTATTTGTAGCAGGAAGAGTAAGGGTTTTCAACCAATGCCGACGGTCACCTCTCAAATCGTCACGCAATTGCAGCGCTCGATCGCGCGCGCCATTTACGGCAAGGAAGATGTGATCCAGTTGGCGCTGGTAACGCTGCTGGCGCGTGGACACCTGCTGATCGAAGACGTTCCCGGCGTGGGCAAAACCACGCTGGCGCAGGCGCTGGCCAAATCCTTTCACTGCAGCTTCCAGCGCATCCAGTTCACTTCCGATTTGCTGCCCAGCGATGTCCTCGGCGTCAGCGTCTACAATCCGGAATCGCGCGAGTTCGAATTCCGCCACGGCCCTATTTTCGCCAACATTGTCCTGGCCGACGAGATCAACCGCACTACGCCCCGCACGCAATCCGCTTTGCTGGAAGCGATGAACGAGGCGCAGGTGACCGTGGATGGGCGCACGCTGCCTTTGCCGCAACCGTTTCTAGTGATCGCCACGCAAAATCCCGTGGAGCATCACGGCACTTACCCGCTTCCGGAATCTCAATTGGACCGCTTTCTGATGCGCGTGAAGATGGGCTACCCCTCGCACGAAACGGAACGCGCGATTTTGCGCAGCCGTGCCACGGACGATCCCGTCACATCGTTGGAACCGGTGGCCGATGTTGCCGATGTTTTCGCCATGCAGGAAACGGTGACGCGCGTTCGCGTGGACACGAGCTTGCACGATTACGCCCTGGAAATCGTAAATCGCACGCGCAAGTCAGATCAGCTGGCCCTGGGGGTCAGCCCTCGGGGCACGCTGATGCTGCAACGCGCGGCACAGGCGCGCGCCTTTCTGGGTGGCCGCGATTTCTGTCTCCCCGACGACTTCAAACAACTGGCAATCCCCGTCTTCGCGCACCGCGTGGTGCCGAGCGCCCGCCATGCTTCACTGCAGAAGAAATCGGAGAGCACGGAAAATGTTTTGCGCGAAATTGTGGAATCGGTGCCCGTGCCGGTGTAGCGCAGCGACGATTGCAAACGCCGATCGTTGAATTCGGAAATTAAGCAAATGCCTTCCCTTTCCACCACCTTCACCAACCTGCTGGCCAAATCCGATCGCCCCGCGGTCCGCGCTTTCTTTCTGTCCATGGCCGCGCTGAGCGTGGCGCTGATTCTTGCGCTCTATTCCGGGGCTGCCGCGCAGCTTGGGAATTTATTTCTGGCGAGCGCGACGGCCATCACCGCGCTGCTTGTCGCGGCCTGGGTTTCGATCACGTTGGTTCCCGTTCTGGCCAAACGCACGGCGCTGCGCTGGATTGGTTACCGCATGGAGTACCGCGTCACGCGGGAAGGCTGGATCTACATCGTTGGGATCGTTCTGGTGGCGATGGCGGCCATCAATACCGGCAACAATCTGCTCTTCCTCATCCTGGCTTGCCTGATTGCCAGCATCCTCATGTCGGGAATACTTTCTTCCGTCACGCTGACCGGCGTCGAGCTGAATCTGAATCTTCCGGAGCATATTTTCGCGGGGCAAACGGTACGCGCCACGGTCGAACTGGTGAACCAGAAACTTACGCTTCCCTCGTTTTCGTTGCGAGTGGAAGGGGTGAAGAAAAAAGGCGCACCCGCGGCGGCGCTCCTGGAGACGCCGGTCTACTTTCCGTACATTCCCCGTCAGGTTTCTGCGCGGCAGACCGTGCCGATGCTGTTCTCGCGGCGCGGCGTGTATCACCAGGAAGCGTTTCGCATTGTGACGCGTTTTCCATTTGGATTTCTGCAGAAAGCCCGGCGGCTCGATCTTTCCACGAAAGCTCTTGTATATCCTTCCGTGGAAGTTACACCCGAATTCCTGGAGGTCCTGCCCGGCATTCAGGGAGCGATGGAAAGTCAACTGAAGGGCCATGGCCAGGATCTTTATGCGTTGCGCGACTACTTGCCGAATGACAACGCCCGCCACGTCCACTGGAAGGCATCCGCGCGCCTGGGCGTGTTGATGGTGCGCGAGTTTGCCCGCGAAGATGATTATCGCGTGGTGCTGGTTTTCGATGCGTACAGTTCCGCGGCGCACCCCAACTCTTCTGAAATGGAAAAAGAGCGCTTCGAGCGTGCGGTAAATTTGTGTGCGGCGATTGCCTGGAATTTTCACGAGCAAAGTGCGCAACTGGAATTCCGCAGTGCTGGGGCTGAAGTTCCTCTGGCCCCCGCCACGGAAAATATTTTCGCGATTCTTCGGCACTTGGCGCTCGTGCAGCCTGCCGCTCCCGCGCCGGATCACGATCTGCTTTCGCGACTCGCGGCGGATCCTGATTCCTGCAAAATAGTAGTGACTTCGCAAGCCCATGGCTCCATTCCCGCTGAAATCTGGAATTCCTCGTACGTCGTCTTCGCTGAAGATCCCGTGCGCTGATCCTCCCCCTCCCTGGGTTCGTTGCCGGCTGCGTTTCATGCGAAACTAGTCGCGCCGATGCTTACCGGACCCGCACTTACACGTTTTCGAAAACATCTCCTTGCGTGGTTTTCGCAATTCCAACGCGATCTGCCGTGGCGCCAATCTAAAGATGCGTACCGCATTTGGCTTTCGGAAATCATGCTGCAACAAACGCGCGTAGCCGCGGCTGTTCCTTACTACAACCGCTTCCTGGAACGATTTCCCGATGTGCAGTCCCTTGCCAAGGCGCCCGAGGATGAAGTGCTGCGACTGTGGTCCGGCCTGGGATATTATTCGCGCGCGCGCAACCTGCAAAAGGGTGCTCAACAGATCGTGGCTCTTCACGGCGGCGTTTTTCCGGACACAGAAGCAGAAGCACTGGCCCTTCCGGGAATCGGCTCCTACACCGCTGCGGCTATCCTGAGCATTGCTCAGAACCAGAAACTGGCCGTGCTCGATGGAAATGTTGCCCGTGTTCTGGCTCGCTTGCTGACCATCCGGGGGGACCTGCGCGCAGACGGCCGCTGGCGGGAGCTCCAGGCAATCGCTGACGCGCTGCTGGCACCGAATGCGCCCGGTGACTGGAACCAGGCCATGATGGAACTTGGCGCCACTCTGTGCACGCCCAAATCGCCGCGGTGCCTGTTGTGCCCCGTCAACGAATTCTGCCAGGCGCGTAGGTTGGGCCTTGCCAACACCATTCCAGCGAAACGCAAAAAGCGTCCCATGGTGAAACTCCGACTTGTTGCCGCCGTCCTGCTGGATCCCCAGGGCCGCACGCTGCTTCTGCCACCGCCAAAGCCGGAAGCAGGCGTGGCACGGAAAGCCGACGTTGGTGCGCTGGTTTCGCGCATGTGGCACTTCCCCACGACTGAGGTCCGCCGTAATGCTCCTGAGGATTTACGCGAGTATCTTCAGGATTCATTGTTGGGTGGCCGGAAAATTTCGTCAACGTTCGAACTAACGCCTAAAGTTCGTCATGCGGTCACCTATCGTGCGATCACGTTGCAGCCTGTCCGGATCAAGCTGAAGAAATTCCCACATATTCCCAGAGCAAGAATCCTCTCGCTTGAGGAGCTCTCCTCTGTTCCCATCTCAAACCTCACGCGCAAAATTGCCCGCTCGGCTTTGGATTCTTGACCCAGCAAAAGATCGCCGGCGGCCCGGGCGCCTACTGAACTCTTAGCTCCTGCTGCCGCTCGGGATAACCCTTTCGTTTCGCGCGATCCGGCCCACGTCCGCCCGATGTTATTCTGGAAGCTGCCACATGTCTTCTTCCACCACACCCTCTGGAATTTCGCTCCCGGCCGATCGCTTCTATCGAACGGCCCTGTTCTTCCTTGTCCTCTCGAGCGTGCTGGCGCTGGTGGCCACCGGGAAGCTCGATGCCGTCAGCAATATTGTTGCGCCGCTGTTAATTCTCTTTAAAGGAATACGTTGGTGGCGCGGGAATCCCGCGGAATTGCGGCAAACCACGGCCACTCGTTTCGTACTTGGCTACATGCTGATTATTCCCGCGGATGTGCTGTTCTTCTCCCGTTCGCTTGCCGAGGGCAACGGAAATCCCACGATTTACGCCGCGTTGCTTGCCTCGGTCCACTTTCTCCTGTTCGTTATGGTGCTGCGGCTTTACAGCGCCGTGACGGATCGCGACGCTATCTTCCTGGCGATGCTGGCGTTTGCCGCCCTGCTGGCCGCCGCCGTCTTCACCGTGGACACCCACTTCCTGTTCTTCTTTATGGCGTTCTTGCTTTTTGCGGTGGCCACTTTTGTCGGCCTTGAGATTCGCCGCGGAGCCACTGGCGCGGTCTTTCCCCCGTTGCAGGCGCGCTCGGCCGCCGAAAGCCGCTTCCACCGTGCCCTGGCACTCGCCGTGCTGAGTGTGGCGATTGGCGGCGTCATGTTTGGCTCCTTGTTGTTCTTTTTCTTCCCGCGATTCAGCGCGGGTTATCTGGCGCGAGGAGGTTTTCAACCCTCGCTGATGAGCGGCTTCACCGATGATGTGGAACTCGGCCAGATTGGCGAGATCAAGCAGAATAGTTCGGTGGTGATGCGAGTGCGCACGGGGTCGCCCGTCAATTATCCGATGTTGCGATGGCGCGGCATCGCGTTGAGCAATTTTGACGGCAAGCGCTGGTCCAACAACGAGCCGAACCGGCAAATGCAATTTCCCGCTCAGGATGGCTGGATCAATCTGGCGAGCCGCAAGGACTTTGTGGCGCCACGCGCTACAGAGATCCAATTCACCATCCTGCTGCAACCCATTGCGAGTGACGCGTTGTTTGCACCCGCGCAGGTGGTAAGGCTGCGCGGCAACTTCATGTCTGAAGCTACCACGTACTACTCTTCAGTGCGCAACAGTGCGCTGTATTTGGATTCCACGGGGTCGATCTTCAACTCGTCTCATAATTTTTCTCAGATCCGCTACGAAGGCCTTTCCATCCTTCCACAGGCGCGGCCAGCAAAAGCCCGCTCCGCAGGCTCCGCTTATCCCCAGGAGATTCGCGACACGTACCTGCAACTTCCGCACGCGCTCGATCCGCGCATTCCAGAGTTAGCCAGAAACATTACCGCTTCCGCCGGCAATCCGTTTGATAAGGCCGTGACGATGGAAAGTTATCTGCGGGATAACTTCGCGTACACGCTGAATCTGACCGGCAAACCAGGCGCCGATCCGCTTGCTCATTTCCTCTTCGAGACCCGCGCAGGGCATTGCGAATATTTCGCTTCCGCCATGGCCATCATGCTGCGCACGCTGGACATTCCTTCGCGCGAGGTGAACGGCTTCCTGCCGGGTGAATTCAACGACGTCGCTGGGGACTACATCGTTCGCGCCAGCGACGCGCACAGTTGGGTGGAAGCGTATTTCCCGGGAAGCGGCTGGGTGACGTTTGATCCCACTCCTCCGTCTGCGGGCGAAGCCATGGGTCTACTTTCGCGTATGGCGCTGTACTTCGACTGGTTTCAACTCAACTGGAACGAGTGGGTCATCAACTACGATTTTTCGCATCAGGTCCAACTTGCAAGAAACATGCGGCAGGGTTCCACGGATTGGGCCGGTATCACGCGCCGGAAGTTCGAGCAGATGAAACATCGCAGCATGAATAGCCTGACGGGATGGCAAGCCGTTCACCCGTGGCTCAGCATTTTGTTTCCAATTGCGTTGGTGTTTGTGCTGGTGGTATTGCGCTTTGATTGGATTCGCACTGCGTTGCGCCGCATTACCCTTTCGTGGCAACTCCGTCATTCGGCGGCGGAGCACAATAATCCGCAACTCGCCTCGCGTTTGTATACCGAGCTATTGCGCCTCCTTGAAAAGCGCGGCCTGGCCCGGCCCATCACGCAGACGCCGCTGGAATTTGCCACGTCGGGCGGCCTGCAGCCCGAACTTGCTGGCCCGCTTCGTGAATTCACGGAGTTGTACGCGCAAGCTCGCTTCGGCGACAAGCCCTGCGATTCCTTCCGCCTGCGCGCCTTGATGGAGCAAATTCGTTCTGTTCCGCGGTCACGCTAGGTTTCTTCCCCAGGCAACACATCGAGAGCGGGACGACAGCCGGTGCCT
>Ga0209517_10005300_pt1 | contig 16476 bp, 16 predicted proteins | sample PeaSoiMetSII2010_FD_187695 | JGI IMG/M metagenome (GOLD analysis project Ga0209517, IMG submission 187695) | Peat soil microbial communities from Weissenstadt, Germany - SII-2010 (SPAdes) (version 2) | ecosystem: Environmental > Terrestrial > Soil > Wetlands > Peat | place: Germany...
ATCTGTCGGCATGCCTAGCACCTCGCCGGCACGAATCTGGTCGGCGGCGTAGCGAATCAGCGACGCCTCCGGGTTGGTGCTGCTTATCTTGAGGATCTCGGCGCGCACACCGCTCCTTCTGGAAATGTTCTGAGAACGCGAAAGTTAACATACCATGAACTCGCCGTGCAAGCGGTAGAAACGGGTATGATTCTTCCAGGAAAAGCCCTTGAAGAAGAACTCTGTCGGGTCCAATTCGGAGGTTAGCGACCGCCTGCGCCGCGTCGAAGGCCGCCACAACGCGCTGGTCAAAGACCTGCGCAAAGCGTTTTCCCATGGCGATCTGACCGCCGATGGCCACTGCGCCGTTGAAGGCATGCGCATTCTGGAAGAAGCCATCCGCAGCGGGCTTCGCTTCCGCGCCGTATTCTTTAGTTCGTCAGCTCTGGCCAGAGCCGAACGCCTGTTGCCCCAGCTCGCGGCCTACGTGGAGACCTTGCTGCTGCCTGACAAGCTGTTTGCCACTGCCGTGCCCAGCGAATCCCCGCAGGGTGTAGCCGCCTTGGTGCGCTGCCCGGCCTTCACCGTGAACGACGTGCTGGCGAAATCGGCGTCCGGACCGGTGCTGGCGATTTCGGGTGTACAAGATCCAGGAAATCTGGGGACCATTCTGCGGTCGGCGGAGGCCTTTGGCGCCGCGGGTGTGCTGCTCGGAGAAAGCACAGTGAGCCCCTTCAACTCGAAAGTCGTGCGCGCCTCGGCTGGATCGGTGTTCCGCCTGCCGATTGCCAGAGTGAAGCTGGGAGAAGTCTTGCCGCAAATGCGTTCTGGCGGCTGGCGGCTGGTGGCAACATCCTCACACAAGGGAACCCCGGTGCACGAGGCGCGACTGACCGGGCCGTTGGCCATCTTCATTGGCAGTGAGGGTGCCGGGCTGCCGCGCGATCTTCTGGCCCAAATGGACGAAACCCTGGCCATACCGCATTCGCCGCAGGTGGAATCGCTGAATGCGGGGGTAGCGGCAAGCATCGTGTTGTACGAGGCAGCGAGGCAGAGGCAATGACAAACCTCACCACAGAGCCACCGAGACACAGAGAAGACGACGAGCCGAGAGACCCGCGTACAAGCCCGATCATCGGTGCCGCAATCGAAGTTCACCGGCATCTCGGCCCTGGTCTGCTCGAATCGGCGTACGAAGAGTGCCTGTGCCACGAACTCCATCTCCAGGAAATGGAGTTTAGACGCCAGCTTGAGCTTCCCGTGATATACAAAGGGCTAAGTCTGGACTGCGGCTACCGGATCGACTTGATCGTGCAAGATGAAGTGATTCTGGAATTGAAGTCTGTGGAGAAACTACTGCCGGTGCACCAGGCCCAACTGCTTACGTACATGAGATTGGCTGGCAAGAGAGTCGGCTTACTTATCAATTTCAATGTGCCGCTGCTGACGCAGGGTATCATTCGGAGAGTTCTTTAGTTTTTGCCTTCTCTGTGCCTCTGTGTCTCTGTGGTGAAATGGGTTTTCATGAGTCTCTTCCAAACCACTCCGAACCCCGACAACTCTAGCGATCGCACCCGGCCGCTTGCCGATCGCATGCGTCCGCGGAACCTCGACGAGTTCGTCGGCCAGGAGCACCTGGTCGCTCCCGGCAAGCCGCTGCGCACGCAGATTGAGCGCGACGATCTGGGATCTCTCATCTTTTGGGGACCACCCGGCACTGGCAAAACAACCTTGGCGCAGATTATCGCCCGCGTCACCAAGGCAGAGTTCATTGAATTTTCCGCCGTGCTCGCCGGGATCAAAGAAATCAAGCAAGTGATGGCCGAGGCCGAGCGCGCCCGTCAGTACGGCACGCGCACCATCGTCTTTGTCGATGAGATTCATCGCTTCAACAAAGCGCAGCAGGATGCGTTTTTGCCTCACGTAGAAAAGGGCAACATCCGGTTGATCGGCGCCACCACCGAAAATCCCTCGTTCGAGATTATTTCGGCGTTGCTCTCGCGCAGCCGCGTCTACACGCTTAAGCCGCTCACCGAAGATCAAATCGTCCTGCTGCTGAAACGCGCTCTGGCGGATTCAGAACGCGGCCTGGGAGCCATGAATCTACGCGCTTCCGACGAAGCGCTTGCCAAGATTGCTTCTTATTCGAGCGGCGACGCGCGCACCGCTTACAACGCGCTGGAAGTTGCCGCGTCGCTTGCCGGCGGAGCTAAGACCGCAATCACTGACGCGATCGTCCACGATGCTCTTCAGAAGCGCGTCCTGCTGTACGACAAAGCCGGCGAAGAGCACTACAACCTGATCTCCGCGCTGCACAAATCCGTTCGCAACAGCGATCCCGATGCAGCCCTCTACTGGCTGGCACGCATGCTCGAAGCCGGTGAAGATCCGTTGTACATCGCCCGCCGCGTAGTGCGCATGGCGGTGGAAGATGTCGGCCTGGCCGATCCCGGCGCGCTGTCTCTATGTATGGCTGCTCGCGATGCCGTTGATTTCATCGGCATGCCGGAGGGCAATCTGGCGCTGGCCCAGGCGGTCGTGTATCTGGCGCTGGCACCGAAGTCGAATGCGCTATACACCGCCTATTCCGAGGTCCAGCAGGACGTGGAACAAACTGCCGCTGAGCCGGTGCCGCTGCATCTGCGCAATGCGCCGACTGGTTTGATGAAGGGGATGGGTTACGGTCAGGGGTACAAATACGCTCACGACCTGGAAGAGAAGGTCGCCGACATGCAGTGCTTGCCGGACAATCTGCGGGACCGCACTTATTACCATCCCACCGGCGAGGGCGTCGAAAAGCGGATCCGCGAACGACTGGAGGAGGTTAGGAAGATGAGGAGCAGGAAGGACGCCGGTTAGGCGTTTCAGCACCCAGCCTCAGCCTCATCTTCTGAGCCCTTCCTGCTCGCTCGCGCGTCTAACCTTGGAAAGGAGAACGACCGTATGAATCCCCCAGCTTCATCTGTTTCTGCCCCACAAGAGACTCGATCCAGCACTTCATCAACTTATTCCGTGAAATCCTATTCGGCACGCAGCGCGACTTCAGCGCTCGTCCCGGACACTATCAAACGCCGCGAGCCTCGTCCGCAGGACGTGCAGATTGAAATTCTTTACTGCGGAGTTTGCCACTCCGATCTTCACCAGGTCCGCGATGAGTGGCGTGAGGCGCTGCCGACGGTTTATCCGTGCGTGCCGGGCCACGAAATTGTTGGCAGAGTGACCCGCGTGGGCAAGGCGGTGAAGAAGTTCAAGGAAGGCGATCTCGCCGCTGTCGGCTGCCTGGTGGATTCGGACCGGGTTTGCGAAAACTGCCGCGCCGGCCTCGAACAATATTGCGAGGCGGTTCCCACCTTCACCTACAACAGCGAAGACAAAGTGCTCGGCGGAGTTACTTATGGCGGCTACTCCAGCAGTATTGTCGTCGACGAGGCCTTCGTGCTGAAAGTTTCCAACAAGGTAGATCTCGCCGCGACCGCGCCGCTGCTTTGCGCCGGAATCACCACCTATTCACCGATGCGGCACTGGAAAGTTAGCAAAGGACAGAAGGTCGGCATCGTGGGACTGGGCGGCCTCGGCCACATGGGCGTGAAGATCGCTCACGCGTTGGGCGCCCACGTGGTGCTGTTTACCACCTCGCCGAACAAGAAGGCGGATGCGCTGCGGCTGGGTGCGGATGAAGTAGTGGTTTCGAACAATGCCGACGCCATGCTCAAGCTTGCAGGGAGCTTCCACTTCATTCTGGACGCGGTTTCAGCGGAGCACGATTTGAATCCATATCTGGCTTTGCTGAAGCGCGATGGCACGCTGGTCATGGTCGGTGCGCCGTCGAAACCTCTGCCTGTGTCTACGTTTAACTTGATCATGGGGCGTCATAGCCTGGCCGGCTCCGGCATCGGCGGCATTCAGGAGACGCAAGAGATGCTCGATTTCTGCGCCGATCACGGCCTCACCGCCGATATCGAGATGATCAAGATTCAACAGATCAACCAAGCTTACGAGCGCCTGCTCAAAGGGGACGTGAAGTACCGGTTTGTGATTGATATGGCGTCGCTGAAGTAAGGCCACATTCCCGTGCTCTCCCAAGTTCGCGTCCGCACGGTCTCGCAAAACCGGCGAGACCTGGGGCACCCACTCACCCAATTACCCTCACGAAAAAAGGAATCGTGATCGCGAGGATTCTCATCTATTCCTGGTAGTTTGTCAGCTTTGCGGAGGCATCGTGTCAGCCAGTCCCAGCACCGCGACAGCCGCTGTTTATACCCCCCAGCCCCTGCATTTCCAGCAGGTGGAGGATCTGCTCAAGCTGCAAAAAGCAGCTCAGAAGATCAACTCGATTCTCGACTTGGATCAACTCATCGACAAAGTCGTAAACGATATCGCTCGTTCTTTCGGGTGCGTCGATGCGGATGTCTATTTGCACGACGAAGCACGCGGGGCGTTGGTTCTGGCCTGCGCGCACGGTTGTGCCGGCTGTCCCGCGCACGGGGATAACCACAGCTTAAAGATTGGAAAAGAAGGAATGGCAGGCCACGTCGCTGCCACCGGCAAAATGAGGTATGCCCCGGATGTGCGCATCGATCCTTATTACATTGGGTGCGAGGAGGCGACGCTTTCTGAAGTTGCGATTCCGCTTCATGTGGAAGGCCAACTGGTCGGCGTCTTTACGACTTCACACCATCAATTGGATGCGTTTCCTCCAGAGCAGATCCGGCTCCTTCAGGCGCTGTGCAATGACGTTGCTGTAGCCGTTCACAACGCTCGCCGGTTTCGTGACGAACAACATCGCCGGAAGGAGATGAGCCGCGAAGCGCAGGAGGCCCGCACCATCCAACAGGCGCTGCTGCCCAAGGCTTCGCCGTACATTCCGGGGTTCGCCGTGTCTGCGTTTTCTATTTCCGCCGGAGCCGTGGGTGGCGATTGGTACGACTTCATTCCCATGGGCGAGGGCCGCTGGGCGCTGGTGCTCGCCGATGTCGCGGGAAAAGGTACGGCGGCGGCTCTACTGATGTCGGCGACCCGCGGGATGTTGCGCTCACTGGCTGAGACCAGTTGCACGCCGAGCGAGGTGCTGACCAAGCTGAACCGCCTGCTGGTCGAGGACTTCCCTGCCGGAAGATTTGTAACCATGGTGTACGCAGTGCTCGATCCTGCTCGCCGCAAGCTGCTTTTCGCCAGCGCCGGCCACCTTCAGCCGCTCTTGATCACCGGAGACACGGCGCGTTTCGTGGAAACTGAGAAAGGCATCCCGTTGGGAATCGGCCCGGGGGATTATTCGCAGCTTGAAGTTGACCTGCCGCAAGATGCACGCCTGGTGTTGTACAGCGACGGCATCACCGAGGCGGAAAACGGTGACAAAGAAGAGTATGGCGCCGAGCGGCTGCAGAGCCACGTTCTGCGACCAGACGCTTCCGCCGAAAGCATTCTCGCCGATGTGCGTTCTTTCGCCAATGGAACCGGCCTGCGCGACGACGCTACCGTGATCTTTGTAAGAGCCTGACGAGGAGGCGCAGGCAGAAACCTAGCCGAAGCGCGCCTTGTGTTCTTTCAGAATGCAGCGGTCCATCACCACGAATATTCCCGCTTTTCGCGCCTTTTCCGCCGCGGCTTCGTTGATGACTTCTTCCTGCATCCAGATGGCTGGAATCTTGAGTTGGATGGCCTGATCCACCACTTCACCCACGAATTCGGGGCGGCGGAAAATGTTCACAATGTCGATCTTCTCCGGGACATCGCGCAAAGACGGATAGGCCTTCTCGCCCAATGCGCCTTTGATCTCAGGATTCACCGGGATAATTCGATAGCCCTGGGTTTGCATGTACGCCGAAACTCCGTGACTGGGGCGCAACGGCCTGTTCGAGAGCCCGACCACAGCAATGGTCTTGGCCTGTTTCAGCAGGTCGTTAATGGGATCGGTGGGAGAGGAAGCCATACCGAAACATTGTAGTGGCGCTGCGGAAGAGACGCCAATTAGATCCGGCTAATCCTTCTTCGCCGTCACGTCGAGCTTTTGCCGGAACATTTTCATCGCCAGCTTGCGAACGGTATCGGAAACTTCCTTGTTGCCGGAGAGATGTCTCAAGTCTTGCATGAGCAGGTGCTTGATCAGTCCCAGCGAAACATCGATCGGGGTTCGCGGGTTGGAGGTCAGAGCACGGATGATCGGATACTGCTTAATGAATCGCCGTTTCATGGGAATGTGGCGCAGAACGGCCTCCAGCACATTCTTCTGCCCGGCAAATCTCTCGACTTCGCCGTCGCTTATCTTGGGCGACTCCAGCACGGCCAGCGCCACGATTTTTGTGCCATCGCGGATCAGTAGCGAGCGCTCTTCTTTGTTCCCCTTCATCGCCAACTGGATGCGGCCTTTGATGTCCAGCTTGGAAATCTTTTGCAGGGCGCTGCCCCGCTGCTCATCGGCGCTCAGGATCCACTTCTTCAACGGCGCTCTCTTGGGAGCCGCCGCTCCACCATGCTCACCGCTGGGCGCCGCGGTTGCCGGGGCTTCGACTGTGGCGTGGGCCTCTGGTGCAATCTCTTCATGCACTCCGCCAATGGGCTGGAATGCCTTGCCCGCCTCGGCTACGATTTCGGCAGCGTGCTCGGAGAGATAGGCATGGATCGCTTCTTCGGAAACTTCCATAGCCTCGTTGGCTGGCAAACCGGCCGACGCATCGGCAGCTTCGCCCGCCGCGTGAGAACTCGCAGCCGCTCCCTCCGACGCCGGCACTTTCTCCTGGATCGCCTTGGCTTCTGCTTCGGTGAGGTTCGGGTTTGAGCCCAGTGCGTTCAAGATTTCCCGCGTCGCATTAACCCGCGCGCTGCTCAACAGAGCCTCCACCTGCTCGCGGGTTGCCGATACCGCCAGCGTCATGATGGATTCCGCGCTCACCGACGGATTCTCCAGCAATAGCGGCACCAACACAGGCCTAAGATTTTGAGGATCCATCAGATAGTGCAGCACGACCTTGGAAGTGGCCGGGTTAGCCGCGGCTTCGCGGGCCGAGCCTTCTTCCCACCCCGCCAGGGTGAGTCGCGCCCGCTCCGCAAACACTTTGTTCTCAGTCGCCAGATACACCAGAATCTCGATCATCTCCTGCGGCGGTACGGCGAGAGCGCCGCGGGCGGCCGTCTGCATCAGCCCGGACGGCACCGCTGAAGCGCGGATAAGCTCGATCATGCGGGGCATAGTCTGTGTTTGTGACTCCAACGCCTGGAAATTACAGCATTACGCAGGTGGAGGTTTTTCGCCAGACCTTTCGCCAGCGGGAAGTTACCTTGGAAACCATGTCGGCACAACAACTTAGGACAGAACGTTGGGAGTTGGCCCAGTTGTTTATGAAAATGTATTGACATTTTCTAATAGACCCGCGATCCTGAAGTTAGGAGGCCGCCAGGAGCAGTAGGGTGGATTACAAGTCGAACAGTTACAAAGTTACGTTGATGTTCCCCATGCAGGACAATGACGGAAAGCCGTTCCCGGTATCTGTATGGGACTGGTGGGCTGATGAAATGCGACGGCTCCTGTCCGTATTCACCGACGCTGGTGCGGTGGAAGGACACTGGCAGCGGCAAACGGACTGGAACAAAATGGTCTTTATCGTCGTGAAGAACGAAGGCAAACTAGATGAGCTTCGTGACTTTCTTCGGGAAGCGCGTGTCAGGTTTGGTCAGACTGCAATGTACTTCGAGTTTCATCCCGTGTTTCAAGAGGACATTCAATGAGCAAGACGCTTCCGGTCGACACTAACCGGCCTGATTTGCGAGCGCAACGAAATATCTATAATTAGGTGGAAGAATGGGTATGGGTACGTACAGAGTTTTGTCGAATCTCGAGGCACGAGAACGGGAGTTTTATCAAGAGGCGTTGAAGCGGTCTCGTAAGAATGTTCCTTGGGCGGAATTTGAAGAGTTTGCCTTCGGAATGGGATCGCCTCTGTATACGCATCGAACCTCGCACATTGACGTGCTGGGCGATCCTCTCTATCAGGCCCTGAAGCGCATGTGGCTTGACCTCGGCGTCAAGCAGGGACTGATCGCAGTGGAGAAAAGGAAACAGAGCAAAACCGATGTCCAGAGGCGGTCGCAGAGCGGGAGCCGGCAGGCCACGAACCAGCGGAACAGCTCGGAAAACCGTAAGTTGGCGGCTTCCGATTCACTTGCTGGTTCGCATTCGTAATCGAGCGCTGGCCGAAGACACGAGCGTGACAAGCTGGGTGGAGCGCGCCTTGGAATCTGCGCTGCATCGTTAGTGTGGTTGATCAGCCCTGATTCCCGCGCGGCTGCGCTGCCTTCCCACCTCTCCGCATCTGCAAATATGCCCGGATAAACGGTTGCAGATCGCCATCAATCACGCGGTCCACATCGCCGACTTCCATCTTGGTGCGGTGGTCTTTGATCAAGCGGTAGGGTTGCAGCACGTAAGAGCGGATCTGCGAGCCGAAATCGATATCGAGTTTTGAGTCCTCGATTTTCCTCGTAACTTCGCGCTTTTTCTCCACTTCATATTCATAGAGTTTCGAGCGCAGCATGCTCATGGCGCGTTCCTTGTTCTTATGTTGCGAACGCTCATTTTGGCAGGACGCTACGATTCCGGTGGGAATGTGCGTGATCCGCACCGCGGAGTCGGTGGTATTCACGTGCTGCCCGCCCTTGCCGCTGGAGCGATAGGTATCAATCCGCAGGTCTTCTGGCTTGATGATGACTTCGATGCTGTCATCAATCTCAGGCGATACGTAGACGCTGGCAAATGAAGTATGCCGGCGCTTGGCCTGGTCGAACGGCGAAATACGCACCAACCGATGCACGCCGATCTCGCTGGTCAGAAGTCCGAAGGCATACTGGCCATTCACCGCGAACGTCGCCGACTTCAATCCCGCTTCGTCCCCGGGCTGGTAGTCGTAGAGAACTGTTTTAAAGCCCTGACGCTCCGCCCATCGTAAATACATGCGCAGCAGCATGTCAGCCCAGTCTTGCGACTCAGTGCCGCCGGCCCCGGGATGAATGGTCACAATGGCATTGAGGGCGTCGTGATCGCCCGAGAGCAGGGTCTCGGTTTCCAGGTGATCGACTCGCTCGCGTAGCGAAGTAATCTCTCGCCGCAGGTCAGCGTCCACCGACTCACCCTCACGCGCCAAATCAAAGTAGGCAGCAATGTCGTCGATGCGCCGGGCCAGGTCAACATCGGTCGCCAGCATGTCTTCAACGCGCTTCTTCTCGCGCATCACTTGCTGGGATTTTTGTGGGTTGGACCAGAAGTTCGAGTCGGCGACCTGCTTTTCCAGTTCGCTCAGTTGCTGACGCAGCTTGCCTGTGTCAAAGGTACTCCCGGAGTTCGCGGACTTTGTCTTTCAAAACAGCGTATTCCTGTTCCAGTTCATCAACCATGATTATGACCTCGTGGATCGTAGCGGCCGGATGAAAAGTGCCACTACACAAATTATCGCACACGCGTAGGCAAACCAGTCTCCATGGCGGGTGTAGAAAGTGGTTTCGTTCGAAAGCGCATAAGGCGCTTCAAGCGCGGTGCGGAGCTTGCGCGGTACGCTGGCCACAATTCGTCCATAGGGATCGATGGAGGCGGTGACGCCGGTATTCGTATCCCGCAGCAACCAGCGGGCGTTCTCTACCGCCCGCATGCGCGCCTGCTTTAGGTGCTGGGCATACGCGCCGCTGTCGCCGTACCATCCGTCGTTGGAGATATTGACGAAGACCTGCGCGCCTTGGTTTGCGGACTGCCGGACTTCGTCTGGAAAAATCGACTCGTAGCAGATGAAGACGCCAAGCCGGGTACCGCCGGCATCGAGCGGCGCGCGCGATGTTCCCTGCGAAAAATCGCCGACTTCTTTGGTCAACCCTCCTGCAAACGCGAACATTCGTTTGAACGGAACGTACTCGCCGAAAGGCACAAGGTGGGTCTTGTCGTAACGGGAAGTCCACTCGCCGGCCGGGCTCACCAGCGCGGCCGAATTGTAGGTTCCGGTTGCTCCTCCCGGACCCATCGCGGCATTGCGAACTCCGATGCTGCCGGCAAGAACCCAGGTGTTCGCCTGCCGTGCCAAGTTGCTGACCGCATCGCGAAACAAGGGATCGGTGGTATAGAACGGAGCCGGCGATTCCGGCCACACTACGAAGTGCGACGAAGTCTGGCCTGCGAAGCTGACTCGGCTCAGGTCGCGCAAGGTGGCAGTGAAATACTCTTTCGTCCAATCCGAGCCTTCGAGAATGGGGACATTTGCCTGCACCAACGTCGCAGTGCGGTCGGAGGGAATTGCCGGCGCTGGAATCAGGCGCCCGGATTGAAGAATTACAGCCGCACCCAGCGCGGCCAGCAACAGCTTCCTGCGCTGCTCGTGCCGCACCATGAAAGCCGCCGCCAAGGCCGCGTTCACCACCATGATTTCGAACGAAAGCCCATAGACGCCCGTCACCGTCGCAATTCGGGCCAGTGGAATGTTGTCAACCTGACTGATGCCCAACAGGTCCCAGGGAAATCCGGTGATGCGCGTGCGCGCCAGTTCGACCGCCACCCATGCCACCGGTGACAGCAGCAGCGCCCGGCGGCTGAAGTGAGCGCTTCCCGCCAGCCAGCTGATGAGCAACCCAAACACTCCGTGGTAGAGCGCGAGGTACATACAGAAGAGAATCAGAATCCCCAGCGCCGCTGGCGTATTCACTCCTCCATACTGGCGCATCACGCTGTAGATCCAATAGCAGGTGCCGGCATACCACAGGACTCCGCAGGCGTAAGCCATTAGAAAAGCTTGCAGAGGTTTGGCGGGAAGCAGCTTGATTCCGGCACGAATCTGTAGTGTCTCCGGCGGCCGTGCTCGCAGTAAAGCCACCACCAGAGGCGTAATCGCAACCCATCCGAGGAGGTAGAGATTGGGGAGCGGAAAGACCAGAATCTGCAAGCCTGCGGACAGTAGGACCAGCAGCCAGGCGTTTCTATGAATGGAGCGCACATCGCAGGATAACAAACACTCCCATCGGAGAACCGACCCTAAGTTCTGACAACTACACTTAAAATCAGCCAGCGTTGTCTGCTTCCCCCGATTTCCCTACAATGCTGACCATGCGCTACCGATCGCAACTCCTCTCGTGCCTGCTGTTCTGCCTCTCGCTCGCCGCCTTCGCCGCGCCGGCCACCATGCGTCTGGACTACTACCACACCGGTGATGCCACCCACGAATTTTTCAGCGTGGATCGCATTGTGATCGAGCCGCTGCCGTGGCCCGGCGACCTCGCCAAGGCCATCGACGACACCAACCTCGGCAACTATTTTTTTGAAGTGCGCGACCAGGCGACTGGGCGTTTGCTCTACTCCCGCGGATTCAGTTCGGTGTACGGGGAATGGATCACCACCGAAGAACCCAAAACCGCCAGCCGGACATTTTCTGAGTCGCTGCGCTTCCCTGCTCCCGAAGCGCCGGTGAAGATTGTTCTGAAAAGGCGCGATGAAGGCGAGTTTCACGAGGTATGGACAACCCGCATCGATCCCAAAGACAAGTTCATCGACACTTCGCGTCCGCCGTCGCCCGGGCCGCTCCTGACCATCCAGAAAAGCGGCGAGTCGGCGAGCAAGGTCGATCTGCTGATCATGGGCGACGGCTACACTGCTGCCGAACGCACGAAGTTCGAGAATGACGCGCGCCACTTCACGGAAATATTGTTTACGCGCTCACCCTTTCGCGAGCACCGCACCGACTTCAACGTCTGGGGGCTTTGCCCGCCGGCGGAAGAATCCGGCATTTCGCGACCCTCCAGCGGCATCCATCATCGCTCGCCCCTGGGTACCACCTACGACACCTTTGATACCGAGCGCTACATTCTCACTCCCGAAAACCGCGCCCTGCGCGACTACGCTTCCTACGCCCCCTATGAGTTCATTGAGATTCTGGTGAATGGCGCAACCTATGGCGGCGGCGGAATCTTCAACCTTTACGCCACGGTCGCGGCTGACAGCGAGTGGGCACCCTATGTTTTCGTTCATGAGTTCGGTCATCACATTGCCGGTCTAGCCGACGAATATTACACCTCGCAGGTCGCTTATCTTCCACCCTCCAAGAAGATTGAACCCTGGGAGCCGAATGCCACCGCTCTGCTCGATCCCGCCAACCTGAAATGGAAAGACCTGGTGGTTGCGGGCACGCCGGTGCCGACGCCATGGCGCAAAGAGGAATTTGAGGCCATGGAACACGAGATCCAGGCCCAGCGCCGCGAGCTTCGGGCGCAGAACCGCCCCGAATCCGAGATGGACAAGCTCTTTAAAGAAGAACGCCAGAAAGAGGACGCAATGCTGGCCAGCGACAAGTATTCAGACCGGGTGGGCGCGTTCGAAGGCGCGGACTACGAGGCCCACGGTTATTATCGGCCGCAGGAAAACTGCATCATGTTCACCCGGCACGATGCATTTTGTGCCGTCTGCCGCCGGGCGATTGAGCGGATTATTGAAATGTACGCCAGCCGGTAACCTTAACCACAGGGGACACAGAGGAATCTTCTGCACCTCAGTGTTCTCTGTGATTGTGAGTTTCCAAGCGATCTCTTACAAAGTTTACTAGTTCCGTCGTGACGTACAGCGGCGGTTTCATAGAAAACATCGGACGGGTGATAACCGGCTTCAGCGAGACGCCGTTCCAGGCATGCTCGTTCTTCGTCTCGTGCAAAATGACTGCATCCGCGCGATCGAGAAATTCCTGCGCCGAGCGCTTGAAATCCGCCGTTGCTGGATCCAGGACCGTCAAGTAAAGATCGGGCTTCACAAATTTCAGAATGCTATTCGACTCCAGAATCGCGTTCTTTGCGTCTGCAAGTTTGCGGCGAATAGTGGGCAACGCTTCCGCCAGTCGTCCCTGCTCGGTCCGCACCCACCACGCGTGCGCCGCCCCAGCGGCCAGGAATCGAGAAGTGTCGGAATCTCCCGTGCGATCCTTTTCCTCCGAGATCGCCCAACTGTGGTCGTCGGTGGCGCAGTGGCAAGACTCGCCGTTCTGCGAGCAGATCCCGTGGCCGTATTGCGTGATTTTGAACGCGGTCCAGCCAAATTCCGGCAGAGCGGCGATCAGGCCAGCGACGACGCTGGTCTTGCCTACGCTTCGGGAATGCCCGCCGACCACGACAATCGCCACGTGCATTACTCCTTCTTCGCCAGCCGGGCCAGAGCTGCTAACTGCTTCAAATATTCACGCACCGGTTTTGCCGGAGTCCCCCAAAAGGCTACGCCGTTCCCACGCAATACTTTGTTGGGAAGTACGCCGCCCTGGCCGCCCAGCATCACGCCTTCTTCAATGCGCGCGTGCTCGCCGATGCCCACTTGTCCGCCCAGTACGACGTTTTTCTCGATGGTGATGCTGCCTGAAAGGCCGGTCTGGGCGGCGATTACCACATCTTCTCCAATCTGGCAGTTGTGTCCCACGTGCACCAGATTGTCGATCTTCGTTCCCCGGCCGATGCGCGTGACCTCGAGCGCTCCGCGGTCGATGGTCGAGTTCGCTCCGATTTCGACGTCGTCTTCGATCTCCAGCCGGCCAATCTGGGGAAATTTTTCGTAGCGGCCGGTTTCGCGGTCCCGCACGTAGCCAAAACCGTCGCTGCCCAGCACCGCGCCGGAGTGGACGATGACGCGATCCCCCAATCGCACACCGGGATAAATCGTGACATTCGGATACAGCTCGCAATCTCGTCCTACGCTTGCCTTTGCACCGACCACACAACCGGCTCCGATCCGCGTGCTGTCGCCGACTTTCGCTCCTTCCCCGATGACCACGCGCTCGGCCACAGTGACGTTCTTTCCCAGTTTCGCGGAAGCATGTACAACCGCGCTGGGATGGACTCCAGGTTCCAATTCTGAGAGCGGCTTGAACAACTGCGCCGCCCGCGCAAATCCCAAACGGGGCTGGGGATGTATGAGCAGCGGCTTGTTACGTGTCTTCCCAGCCGCGAATTCTCCGGCTATCACTGCCGACGCGTTTGACTTTAGCGCCTGAGCCAAGTTCTTTTCGTCTTCCACGAACACCAGATCGCCTGGCGACGCCGATGAGACGCTGGCGATTCCGCGTAGCCGGACAGAACCATCCCCGACCAGCCGGGCCTGAACAAAATTGGCCACTTCTTGCACCGTCCTCTCCATTGCACCTTTCTATACGTTTACTGCGGGAAAGGAAAGCCGGGGCTAGAATGCTGGTATGGAGCGCAAGATTTTCTGGATCATCTTCGCGGTGTTGGGCCTGCTTGCCGATGTCGTTCTGCCGATCTGGTGGGCGCTGGCCGCAACCATCCCGATTGTGTACGTGAGCTGGTGGGTAGCGTACCGTAGCGACTGGTTCTGATCCAAGCAGCAAAGCCGTGCCGCTGGCAGGATGCCGACGCTACAAACTGAGCTCTAATACAGTCCCTTTTCCCCCTCCGGCCGCGTCTTCCAGCGGCGATGCACCCATAGCCACTGATCGGGATAACGCCGCACGTAGTCTTCGATGATTTTCGTAAAACGCGCGGTATTCGTGACTGCATCGGCTTCGTCATTTCCCGTACGCACCAGTTCGACCGCGGGATCGAAACGCAGCCGGTACTTACGCAGGACGGGATCCCAGATGGTGAACGTTGGTACCACGGCAGCATCGGTACGCAAAGCGACTCTCGACAAACCAATCGCCGTACACGCCGGAATCCCAAAGAAATCGACGAAGACTCCTTGCGGCGGAGTCATGTTCGTGTCCATCAGAATGCCGACCACCTCACCGGCCTTCATGGCAGCCAGCAGACCGCGCGGCGAGGCATCTTTGTCCAGGGTCTTGTTGCCGTGCATGGTGCGGTAGCGTCGTGTCATGTTGTCCAGATATACGTTGTCCAAAGGGCGCATCAGCACGTGCAGGGGATGCCCCTGCAATGAGTGAGCAAAGGCCGACAGTTCCCATCCGCCGAGATGTCCGGTGAGAAACAGCACTCCCTTGCCACGCGCAAACGCCCGCTCATAATTCTCAAACCCGTCATACACCACCGCCTGGGTCACATTTTTGACGGTGTACTTGGGAAACAGGGTGACCTCCGCCAACTGCCGTCCCAGGGAACGGAATTCCCCACGCAGAATTCGTTTACGCTCCCGCTTGCTTTTTTCAGGAAATGCCAGGGCCAGGTTGCGCATGCCAACCCGACGCAATCGCACATGCAAACCATAGGCAATGAAGGCCAGCGTGATCCCTGCCGCTCGCGCCAATGGGCGCGGCAATGATCCCATGACTTTGATCAGTATCCAGGCAAGCGCGTACTCGAGTCGCTGACGCATGTGGCGGGAAAGTGGGACGGTAGCATCCGGGAAATGCCGTGTCAAACCTGGAAGCGGCATTCGCCGGTACTTTACTTCGAGCACAAGTCTAAAGGATTCATGGATGTGGAGATTGGTTGCCGGCGGGGTGGGCAGTTGTTTATTTAAGGTAGGGATGCTTCCACTGCGGCGGAGCCTCAGGCCGTGGAGCTCAGTCCTCGCTCCGCAACCCAATAGGCAAAATCAGAGACAAAAAAATGCGGGGTCGGCAACGGTGACCCTAAATCCCCGTTCCCAACCCCGTCTCCCAGGTTCTGTGGTAGGTGAGGCGAGTATGGGTCAAGATGGAGAAACCGGCAAGATTACCGAGGTCATTGTCCTTTGGTAACCGCCTACTTCGCGGTCACCAGCGAGTGCGTAATGGCATGGACGGAGAGCGCAATCCGGTTCTGCACTCCCACTTTGCGCATCAGTTTCGCCACATGCGCTTTGACCGTGCGCTCTTCAATCCCCAGAGCTGCGCCGATTTCTTTGTTGGAGCGGCCGGCTACCAGCATCTCCAGAACTTCCTTTTCACGATCGGTAAACGTCACGCGGCCCGCGGGAAAGATTCTTCCCGGAGATGACGACACCCGCTCAATGAACAAGGAGAGTACGCGGCGCGGTGCCCACACCGAACCTTCGTTCACCACCCGGATCGCCTGCACAAATTCTGCCGGCGATGCCGCCTCGTCCACATAGCCCTTGGCGCCCGCAGCAATGGCCTTGAGAATGGTTTCTTCGTCAATACCCGAGCCGGTCACGATGATGCGCAAGTCGGGGCGCGCAGCCTTCATGCTGGCCATCACATCGAACAGATTCTGACCGGTACGGTTGCCCAGCAGGACCAGATCAATGTTTTGCAGAGTGCCGATCTCGGCAAGCACTGCGGGAACCAACTCGAAGTCGGATTCGTTATCAAACAATGTGCGGAATCCGACGAACCGTAGTGGATCGCTTTCCACCACAGCCAGCCGGATGGGCGGTTTTTTCGCGAGTGCAGTTTTTGCGGCGGTCGCTTTCATAATATTCCTAACAGCGATGTATGGGCCTAGAATAGCTGCATTCATCCCGGATACAAAGCTCGTTAGGGGTTCGCCAATTACGGGAGTAACATGAAAAGCAGCTCAAAAAGAAGGGGTTAGAAGGCATGAAAAATGGTTACCCGCGCGCGTTGAACTGGGTTTTAGCAGGGGTGG